>SDBT01014284.1_pt1 | contig 12673 bp, 11 predicted proteins | sample 2277101 | NCBI WGS metagenome assembly SDBT01 (sample SAMN10404973, study PRJNA504765) | marine sediment metagenome | isolation source: marine sediment core GS10_PC15, 103 cmbsf | place: Arctic Ocean: Southern Knipovich Ridge | collected 2010 | reverse complement strand
ATTTTACCATTTTTACTATCAAAAATCAGATAATTTTTATGTTTTACAAAAATCATGGCATCATGTTCTTCAGGTTCTAATTCGAAATCAGGATAGTTAAGTTCTTTCTGCCATTTTTTATTGCATTCTTTTATTGCTGATAGAGCTTTATCAGGTTTTGTAAGCCATGTGCTTTCATTTCCTTCTGTTTTCAATTCTAATGATTTAGAGAAACCTGGAATGTTTGCTGCAGATTGTGAACATCCTAAATATATTCCATCTGTATCTCCGTAGACAATGCGTATGCCTTGATTTTCAAGATCAGTTAAGGTATCTGCCAGAATCTTTTGGCCCTTCGTTGTAATCGTTGCACCACCCCATAAATTAAATTGCCTACCAGTAACACCTGGTGCTGACATGATCCCATGCGTGCCCGCATTACGAGCGCCCTTCATACTTTGATACATCATTTTTAGTGTTTGTAATTCCTGAGGATTGTTTTTTTCTTTTGTTATTTTTAGTTCACTTTTAATTTTAGCAATCATGCTCATAATTCCAGTCATCGCACCATTTACAACACCTTGCTTTGGATCGATTTTTATTCCAAGCATATATCCTTTATCTGCAAACGAGTCACTTGCTGTAACTTCTCTCCAATGGATGTTTCTTGTTTGTAAAAACTCCTTTGGAAGCTTTTTTAACCAAATCCATTCATCAGGCGTTTCATTTTTTTGAGCAAGTTTTACGGTATCGGCACCAACATTCATAGCCTTTAGAATAGTTGGATACATTGCACCAACATCTGCAACAACAACATGATACCACGGAATGAAATGTGAATTAGCTTCAGAATCAGGTTTTATAGTCATTCCACCGGGCATATGATAATTTAATGATTCATCTGCGTCCTTTGCATTTTCATTATGGATGACGTTTGGATATTCAACCCACTCAGGCATCTCATCTCCATATTTAATTACCCGAGCAACATCTTTTGAAAGGAATTCAGGTCTATTTTTTGCAACTTTAACAATTTCCTCTTTTGTGGAACATCCTTTAAAATTATACAACAATGTCTGTGCTATTGATTTAACTCTGCAAATCGGGGGCATAATTTTTTTATGCCGAGCACCTCTGATAAGTGCCATATGATCCCACATATTTACGGCACCTGCGGGAAGTAACATGTCAAAAGGCATACATGTCGTAAAAGCAAGAGGCAATGCTTGCTGAATAAGATTAAGTGTCACACCGATTTGCTCCTGTACATCATGCTTATTATACTTCAACGTTCTTTCATCTAATTTTATTTGAGCTGGTGTTAAAATAATGCGATCTTTAATGGTTATTCCTAGAAATGGAGCAAGTGCTTTTAGGCTAAACTCGTTAAGAAATGAATAGAATTTTCTCGCTGCTAGATACGTATCAAAACTTGATGGATAAATTTGTACTACTTCTGAGCTTGTTCCAAAATGATATGATTTATCAGGCCTGCAATATTTATAGATAAAACGTTTCAAATCTTTTATTTCCTCAGCAGATAGTTGTTCACTCTTATGGTCTATTATCCCCTTTATCCGTTCATATATCTGGAGGTTATCAAAACTAGCTATATTATGCCCAGAGATGATATCGTACTGTTCGGCCAGTTTACAAAATGCAAGAAGATTTTCAATTTCCTCATTGATATTTTGGGACATCAGTTGTTTTACCTCAACATCTTCCCAATGGGCTGGTAGATCTAATATTTCAAAACTAAACTGCTCATTTTCTAGATTTTTCTCTGATTCAAATGAAATGTCAAAATTAGAATAACCTATGATGTCAATTGGTATATCTTTTTTCCCTTCTGCAAACTGAGTGGTTTCAATATCATAGACAAAGACTTTTACCTTCTTTTTTTCACCATGTGTATCAAAAATCCAAACCTTGTCTTCTGCTGCAAGATCTGTTAATGCTCTCTGTTTGTAGGGAATGTCATGTTCTGCGGTAAATAGGTTATGATTACGGAAAAGATAGGTGCTTACATCAGGTACGACAAATGATTTCTTTGTATAAACTTTGAAAATTTTTCTTGATTTAGTAAAATCACAAAAACTTCTATAGGTCTCAATTTCTCCTATCTCTTTTATCTTTGACAATTCCTCATGATCTATTTTGTTTCTCTCCCATCGTTCTATAAGATTTTTACGAACAGTTTCAGCTTTTGCATTGCCGCTTGGAAACGCAAGAAAATATGGGTTATGTACATCTGAGACTAATTGAGGTGTTTTACCTTGAAAATACAGATATTCTTGTGATATACCAAGTAACATGTCACTCATAGCTTTTCCCCTGTGCTTTTTTCAATATATTATTTCTACTTAGAATTAACCTTATATGGAACTACTGTATTTTATTTTGTTGATTTTGTATGACAACCCAGATTGCTTATTCAAAAGACTTTAGTAGACATGACAGTGCAGGTCATCCTGAAAATGCACAGAGACTTCAGGTTATGATGAATGAATTACAAAACACGTCTTTTTATGACGAACTTGATTTTTTCGAACCTGCTCTTATTGATGAAAACTCACTTTATTCATTGCATTCTGATGAGATGATTCAACAGATCAAAGATATAAGTTCTACAGGAGATTCTTGGATAGATATGGATACTTATGTTTGTAAATCAGATTATGAAACTGCTCGAAAAGCAGCAGGGGGGCTTCTTCAAATTTGCAGAAACGTTCTTGATGGAAAAGCAGAGACTGGATTTGCACTTATACGACCACCAGGTCATCATGCAACCCGTGATCGATCTATGGGTTTTTGTCTTTTCAACAATGCCGCACTGACGGCAAATGAGCTTTCAAAAAAAGGAAAACATGTTCTAATTTTTGATTGCGATGTTCATCATGGCAACGGAACACAATATCTTCTTTATGATAGATGCGATATCATGTATCAGTCGTTTCATCTCTATCCACATTACCCAGGCACAGGTCCTGTTGAAGATATTGGGGAGGGAGATGGTAGGGGGTATACTATAAATGCTCCTTTAAGCCATGGAAATGGTAATGAAGCTGTTTCTGAACTGCTTGATAAGATATTTCTTCCAATTGCTCGGCAGTTCAAACCTGATCTCATCATTATTTCTTCAGGATATGATTCCCATCATTTAGATCCTCTCGGCGGTCTTAAATTAACATCTAATTTTTTTGGGGAGATAATAGCTAAATTCCAAAATATTCAACCAAAAATTGTTTGTACTCTTGAAGGCGGATACAATCTTGACTGGATTGGTAAATGCCTTGTTTCACAACTTGGACAAATGATCTCCCATCCAGTAGTATTTGATGATACTGCAATTGAAGATATAACGGTTAAACCAGTTATTGATAAAATAAAAAATGAACTAGCAAGCTATTGGAATATGATTTAGTCAAAAATCATGCCCATACCAGAGGCAGCAGAGTCTTCTTGTTCTTTTATTTTTTCGTTGACTTTTTCTGCTTTTTTCTTATCAAGTTTTTTGAATTTTAGTTCTTTTGCCAGCTCTTTTGCTCGTTTTAAACCATCATCGCTGCCTTCTATTTTAACATAGGAGCTCTCTCCATCTAAATCAAGAGAACTTGCATCTCTCGTAAGTATGCTTTGTCTGCTGATAAGATCGTCTTTTGCTAATGTGTTGATTTTTCCAACGTCTTCAGATTTCACTTCAAAGATAATATATGCCAACTTTAGTCACCTTTCAGAGCGGATGTAATAAAAGATCATATATAAAATTAATCTCTTTTCAGGACCCTTCCATCTTTGCCTATCTCCTTATTTCTTATTCTTGATGAACTAATTGGGATATTGTCATCAGCTAAAACAAAAGGAATTTGTATGATTTGTAATGGTTTTTTTCCTTTTTGTTTACGGATATTATTTATTTCCTCTGCAGTAGGTCTTGTTTCAGGAGATATAATTATGGCATCAAAATCTTCGTCTATTGACGGGCCGTATTTGCTGCAGATTGGTTTTATTAAGTAGCGTACAGTTATTTTCTCTTTAGAGATGTACTCTTCGACAGTTTTTTCCCGTTCTTCAAAAGATTTTACATCTCTTTTTTCATCAGTTAGTTCTCCTGTTGTTACTCCTATAAATACCTGTCCTTGTTTTCCTGCAGTTTCAAATGCTTTGTTGATTAGCAGTTTATGTCCTTTGTGGAGATGATTAAACGTACCTCCGATACAAACCTTCATATACTGGACATATTGGTAATAACTTTAAAAATAATGTTATTTTACTTATCTTTTTTCTTATTCTCTGTTTTTCCGTTCATTTCAGATTTTATATATTTCATCATTTTCTTAGGATGCATCATATTCCAGAAAAAATCAAAGTCTTGTTTTTTAAACTCTTTCAATATAAACATCATTCCGAAATATATCGCTATTCCTATGCCTGCGTATCCAACTAAATGATACCAATACACCGATGGAGTTAATAGTTGAGACGTAAAATACAATAATATTCCCATACAAACGCCAGCGATGACGTGTCGGGGGATATGACTGTTTAAAATTTTCATCTTGGTCATCTTTTTTGCTGCGAGTTGAAATCCAAACAGTCCAATAAGCAATGAGATTAGTGTTGCAATTGCTGCACCTGCTGCACCATCCATTTGGAATGGTGAGAGAATCCCTCCTTTTGGTATAAATAAATAATTCAAAGCAATGTTGATTGTACACATAGTTATTCCAATTTTTGCGGCCACGCCTGGTTTATTCATTCCAGCTATCAGAGAAGAATATGGTTTCATGATCCCTAGGATAAAAGCATAGATGGCTATTATTCTTAACACTAGTATTGCGGGTTTGAACGCACCACTTAACATAAAATAGATTATTGGTTCTGCAAATATTATGATTAATACTATTAGAGGGATTGTTACCATTGAGATGTATCGTTCCGCCTGATGCGTTGTTTTAATAAGTCCTTTAAAATTGTTTGTTGCGTGGTATTCTGAAAGTGTTGGGAATAGGACGATGCCTAGTGCTGTTGATAGGATAATTATGACTTCGGATAGTTGCTGTACTGTCCAGTAGTACCCTACTTCTGCTTGTGTCCAAAAAAATCCGATCATCACCTTATCGATATTTATTGATATAATTACAATGAGTGAGATGATTGATATAGGAATGCCAAAGGAAAAATAGCTTTTAGAGAGCTTCCAACTTGGTTTTTTCAGTGGATATTTTCGCAGGAGCCACATACCTACAAGAAACGATGCGACACCTCCAAATACATACGTCATTGCAAGAGATCCAGTTGGATGATCTGCAAGAAATTGTTGAAGTGATTGAAGGGACTGAGGCCAGACTACAATTGGTGCGATACCAACCGCGCTTACTCCTGCAAGAGCTACAAGTATTGTGAGTGGGATTTTTATGATGTTTTCCGTTACCCAAGTTATTTGTCGTTTTACTATTTCTTGTGTACCACTGAATGTTTGCATGGGGATTTCTTTAAGGTTTAAGAAGATGTAGTAGATCAGAAAAATGTAGATGATTGACTTGCTTGCTTCATCTAAAAATCGGTTATGAAATAAAATTTCTAATAAAAATATGGATACAAATACGATTAGTACCATCAGTGCTGTAAATAGTATTTTGATTGCGGCATAGGTGCCGATGCAGGATCCAAGGTCTTTTCCTTCTGAGATTCGTTTTACATGTGCTTCGAGGAAGCCAAATTTTGCGATGAGATGAAATAATGTAAGAAACGCCATAGCAAATCCTATATATCCAAGTGCTACTGGTGCGTGATCTCCCCAGAGTTTTGCAAGTATGAATAGACCAATCCATCCTAGGAAGCGAGCGAAGAATTGTGAAGATACAATTAAGAATGATTTACGAGCAATCATGATACATGAGCAAATAAAAAAGATGTATATAAATAAGTCATAAACAAGCAAATTGTTACAGTATTGTACTATTGGGTTTGATCTCGCCTTTAACAGATGCTGCTTGTCCTATGAAGCAGTTGTTTCCAATAATTGTTCCAATATTTATTGTTGCATTAATCCCCGTTTGCACATTATCTCCAATGACTGCTCCAAATTTTCTTCTTTTTGTATCGATTTTTTTCCCGTTGAGAATAACATTGATATTTTTTTTGTCAAGTCTAAGATTTGCAATTTTTGCCCCTGCTCCAAGGTTGCAGTTACAGCCTATGACAGAGTCACCGACATAGTTTTGATGGGGGACATTGCTTTTATCCATAACTATTGAGTTTTTTAGCTCACATGCATTACCGATGTGACAGTTGTTTCCAATTGCAGTATATGCTCTGATGTAGCAGTTTGGCCCGATCTTGCAGTTGCTCCCAATAATAACTGGTCCTTCGATGTAGCTACCGGCACGTATTATACTATCTTTTCCGATGATAACATTTCCTCTTATCGTCGTGTTTTCCTCGACAGTGCCTTCTATTTTCTTCTCTGTTTTTTTCAGGATTTCCTCATTTGCATCAAGCAGATGCCAGGGATATACAACGTCTCTCCATTCATTGAGAAAGATTCCTTTCATCTCTTCTCTTTGTGCTAGTTGATTTATTGAATCTGTAATTTCATATTCTCCCCGTGGTGATTTATCTGTTTTTCTAATATGGTCAAAAATCTCCTTATTGAAATGATAGATGCCTGCGTTGATGATGTTTGTAAAAGGCTTATTCATTTTTTCATAGATTTTAACGACTTTTTCTTCTTTTGTTTCAACTATTCCATATTCTTCTGCATTTTCTACTTCCACTAGTCCAATGCTTATCTCATTTTTTGTAATATTCTTTATATCCTGTGACCCAAAGATAGTGTCTCCGCAGAGAACAATGAAATCATCAACAAATCGTTCAACCATTCCTATAGCATGAGCGGTTCCAAGGGCTTTACCTTGGTTTACATATTCAATTGAAATATTCCATTTTTCCCCTTTACCAAAATAGTTTCTCACCATCTCGCTTTTATAACCGACAACAAAGACAAATTCTTTTATACCTGCCGTGATTGCGTTTAATAAATTCCACTCGAGGATAGGTTTACCTGCGATTTGAAGCATGACTTTTGGGCGGGTGAATGTGAGAGGATGCATTCGTTTTCCTTCACCTGCTGCAAGAACAACACATTTCATTTCTATTTTCTCCTTATTCAACGGTAACAGATTTTGCAAGATTGCGAGGTTTATCAATAGGGCAGTTTCTCAGACTTGCGACATGATACGCGAGAAGTTGAAGAATTGCTGTGATAGGGATGCAGGATAATAATGTTGGATTGGATGGATATCTTAAAACAAAATCTGCATACTTTTCAATTTCAGTATCGGTTTCATCGGCAATAGCGATTACTTGCGGACCTCTTGCTTTTATCTCACCGATGTTTGCAAGAACTTTATTGTACGTTTGGTCTTTTGTAGCAATAGTGACAACAGGAGTATCTTTTGTAAGCAGAGCAAATGGACCATGTTTGAGTTCACCAGCTGCAAATCCTTCAGCATGAATATATGATATTTCTTTGAGTTTTAACGCACCTTCTAATGAGAGAGGATAATTTATTCCTCGACCAATGAAAAAAATAGAGTTTGCATCTTTAATTTGTTTTGCAATTTTTTTTATTTCGTCGCTATTATCAAGTATTTGTCGAACCTGTTTGGGAAGTTCCTTTAATCGAAGGATATAATTATAAAGATCGTTAGAGCCTAGAGTATTTTTTATCGATGCAATCTTTAATGCAGTTAAGAAAAGAGTAATAATTTGTGATGTAAATGTTTTTGTTGCAGCAACTCCAATTTCCGGACCGGATTGTGTGAGAATATAACCATTTGTGATTCTTGTTGCTGTACTGCCGATGACGTTAGTGATTGCAAGTGTTTTACATCCTGAGTTTTTTGCTTCTCGTAATGCTGCAAGTGTATCTGAGGTTTCACCTGATTGTGTGATGGCGATAACTAGTGATGATTTGTTTCTTGTGCTAAAGAATCGATATTCTGAAGCAATTTCTACAATGACTGGAATTCTGCATATTTGTTCAATGATATATTTTCCAACAAGACCTGCATAATAAGATGTTCCACATGCAACGATGTGAATTGAATCAGTCCCATTTGATAGAAGTTTTTCAACGTTTTCCGGAAAATTAATAGTTTGTTTTATCTCCGATACTCTTCCTCTTAAAGCCTGATTAATTGTGTCGGGTTGATCAAAGATTTCTTTTAACATAAAATGCGGAAAACCTGATTTTTCAGCATCTTTTACATTCCAGGTGATGGTATCTTCTTTTTTTGTTATTTCTTTTTTGTTTTCATCAAAAATTTGTACTGAGTTTTTTGTTATGACGCAGAGTTCTCCTTCATTGAGGTAGATTACTCTATTTGTATATTTGAGTAATGCGGGAATATCTGAGGCGATAAAATTTTCATTATCTCCAACTCCAATAATGAGTGGACTTTCTTTTCTCGCACCTATAAGTTTTTCTGGTTCATCTTCACACATGGCAACGATTGCATATGCGCCCTGAATTCTTTTTAGGGTTGCAAAAACTGCTTCTTCAAGGTTACCTTTATAGTGTTCTTCGAGAAGGTGGGCGATAACTTCTGTATCTGTTTGTGATGTAAAAGTGTGTCCTTTGTTTTCTAACTCTTCTTGCAAAATTTTAAAGTTTTCTATAATTCCATTATGGATAACTGCGATTTTTTTATTGGGGCTTATTTGAGGATGCGCATTTTCTTTGCTTACTTTTCCATGAGTCGCCCATCTTGTATGTCCTATGCCAATGTCACCTGGCATTACAGGGATTTCTTTTTCTAAATTTCTTATTTCTCCAACTTCTTTATACACTTGTAGTTTGTCATCCATTATTCCTATACCTGCTGAATCGTATCCTCTATAGTCAAGTCTTTTTAAACACTCGATAAGTACGTTTTTTGCATCTCTAAACCCAGTATAGCCGATTATTCCGCACACGTTACATCACTTTGCTTTCACTTGGTATGTTTTTACTTATTCTTTTTAATGGATCAATTTTACATCTTCTCCCAATTATTATCCCTGGTTCAACAACAACATTGCTTCCTATAGTGCAATCTTCACCGATCATGGTGCCAATGTTTTTTAATTTTTTAAATTCATCTTCAGTTTCAATGGTTGCTTCTCCTGTTATACTTGAAAAATTATTCTTTATTATATTTCCTTTGGCAACAATTGAATGAGAGAGATATGAGTTTGAGTTTATATGAACGTCTTCCATTATGATGCTGTTTCTGATTTCACAGAATGGGCGGATGGATGAGTTGTTTCCAATGATTGTTGACGGGAAAATGCAAGCATTTGGTCCTATTTCACATCCACTGCCGATCACAACAGGACCAACGATGTAACACCCTGAGTAGATTGTTGTATCTTTTCCTATGGAAACAGCGCCTTTTATAGTAACTCCTTTTTCAACTACGCCGCTTGTGGATGAAGGAATATGATGAATCATTGTTTCATTCACACTGATGAGATCCCAGGGATACACAATATCCATCCATAAATCTGCAAGTATTGTATTGATAGCTTTGTCTTTTTCAACGATTGATTGAATAACCGCTGAAAGGGTGTATATACCTTGAGATGTTAATTCTTCTATTTCTTCAAATGCTTTGTAGGGGAGCTTGTATATCCCTGTTGAAATAAATTTTCCTAGTTCTTCTTTTGGTTTTTCAACGAGTTCTTTCAAAATTGTTTTTTCAATAAAAACGACGCCGTATTTTGATGGATGAGGATGTTCTTTTATAAGTATCGAGTATTCTGAGTTGTCCTGTATTAGTTTTGAAATGCTGTTTTGATCAATGATGTTGTCTCCAGATATGACGATAAAAGAGTCATCGAGTTTGTTTTTAGCTTGGAGTAGTGCATGAGCTGTGCCTAGCTGTTTATCCTGTATTACATACGTGATTTTGATGTCTTTGTAGTTTTTAAAATACTCCATGATGACTTCTTTTTTGTAGCCGACAACAACAATAATTTCATCGATTCCGCAGTTTTTTACGGCATCAAATACATATTCAAGTATGGGCTTGTTTGCAACTGGTAGCATTACCTTTGGCATGGTTTCTGTGAATGGTCGTAATCGTTTCCCTTCTCCTGCTGCAAGAATTACTGCTTTCATTATATTACCTTCTGATGGTAGCTTGGTTTAGGTATTTTATGTTTTCTAACAAAACATGTTTCAATGATGAGGTTCTTAATTAGTTTAATAAAAATATGTTGTGCTTTGTTTTCAATATGATGATTTTTTAGCCGATTACTTGTACGACTTGTCTGTTTACGATGAGAAATTCCACAAGTTCAGATGATTTTTTTAACTCTTTTAAAAGATTATAGTTTAGGATATGTTCGTATTTTGATAAAGCCCTGCTTCCACTTGGTGACCAGCTTGCTATTTCTACATTATGTGAGTCAAAGTCTTTTATGCTTCCAAGTATGGTAAATGATTCTGTTGTTAGTGTAAATGAACATGAGGAGCATTCGATGACTGTTTTGTAGGGGACATAGGGATTTTCTGTATCGGATATTGGTTCTATTTGAACCATTGTTAAGGTTCCTTTACATTGTGGACAGATCATGGAGCCGCCAGTTTTGTCCCAAATATCTTTTAATACGCCCATGTTTTTTTTGAAACTCATCTCTTCGAACTCCATCCATATAATATACATACTTCTCCCATATAATAGTTTTGGTCAAAATATCGTTGGAGCGATGCAAATAGACTTATTAATTTGATAATGGATTGATGGGTGGAGGAACGATGACGAAAATTATAACATTTCTTTCTGATTTCGGGTCAAGAGATGGGTATGTTGCTCAGATGAAAGGTGTTGCGTTAGGTATTTCTGATGCTAGATTTGTTGATATAACACATGAAATAACGCCGCATAATGTTTCTGAGGGAGCATTTGTTCTCCGAATTGTCGTTCCATACTTTCCTTTAGGTTCGGTTCATGTTGCTGTTGTTGATCCGGGTGTTGGTACTGAGAGAAAAGGTATTGTTGTTGCTACGAGAAAACATGTTCTAATAGGCCCCGATAATGGTCTTTTAATGCCTGCTGCTCACTTTTTTGGTGACTTTGTTGTCTATGAAATTACAAACAAGAAATACATGTCTTCCTCTTTATCTAATACGTTTCATGGAAGGGATGTTTTTGCTCCTGTTGCAGCACATATTACAAATGGCGTTTCTTTTGAGGAGATTGGACGTAAAATTAATGGTTTTGTTGATTTGGATTTTGGGGCGGGAGAAAGAAAAGAAAACATAGTTACAGGAAAAATCATACATATTGATAGATTTGGAAATATTATTACTAATATTTTGGGAGATATGGTTTTTGAAGATATCTCCTTTAATGGGAAAATTAAGGTGTTGATAAATAAAAACAGTATTATGATTCCTTTTGTCCGATCGTATGGTTTTGTAAAAAAAGGTGAGATGCTTGCAACTATCGGAAGTAGTAATTTTTTTGAAATAAGTATTAATCAAGGAAGTATTGCAAAAAAGTTATCAGTTGAAGCGGGAGATGTTGTAGAACTTGTGTTTGATTAGAATTTTAGAATTGCATCGAGGAGTCCATGAGCATAATTTATGCATCCAAAGGCTGTGAAGAAATCTTTTTTTTCTAGGTAGTATTTTGAGTCTTCGAAGTATTGGGTTGCTAGTTCTCTTATTTTTTCCTGATTTTTGTTGTTTTTTGTTTTTTTTATGTTTTCTTCAAACGTTGTAATATCTTTTTGTATTCTTGTTTTTTCGTCCATGGTATCTGAGAGGTGAGACGTGATTTGTGGTCATAAATTTTTCCTTATTTTATCGTTTTTTGTCGTTTTTAATCCGATATAATGTTTTGTCGTTTTTGAGCCGACAAAATGAAAAACTATTTAAACTTATAAAATAAAATAATAATATAAATATACTATAATAATAAATAATTTGGTGCAACGTAATGAAAAGACCTATGATTCATATCGATAAAAATTCTGAAAGAGCAGTACATGAATTATTGAGATCGAGAGCTGAATCAAGAATATACATCTATCTCCTCAGAAAAAACGGGGCAAGAAGCGAAGAGATCATCAAAGGCACCAAACTTCATCCAAGCACGGTAAGGGAACTTCTTTCCAAAATGCATGGACAACAGCTCATTTATCGTGAAAAACTAAAAAATGACAGCATTGGAAAAAACCCCTATTTTTATCGAGCAGTATCTCCCGTTAAACTTCTACAAAAAAAGGCAAAAGAAATCGAAGACAGGCTCAATAGAATCGCAAATATCACCGAAAAAAAAGGCGGAAACAACAAATATGTGAGAATAAAAATTTATAAACGAGACGGAAACGCATGATTACAAAAACAATTGCAAAAATATTTGTAAACCAACCAAAAGCGGTTGTCATAGTTTTTACTATACTTACTGCAATTGTTGCCCTTCAAATTCAGAACGTCTATATGGTATCAGATCTCACAGGTTATCTTCCTCCAGATAATCCATCATTACAACTCTGGGAAGAAATAAATGAAGAATTCCAAATAGGGTCTACTATCGTAATTTATGTCGAGACAGACGACATACGAGATCCTTATGTCTTACGGGAAATGGATAAAGACAGAACGAACATAAAAAAATTAAATCTAGTAGGAGTACAA
>SDBT01014283.1_pt1 | contig 12673 bp, 6 predicted proteins | sample 2277101 | NCBI WGS metagenome assembly SDBT01 (sample SAMN10404973, study PRJNA504765) | marine sediment metagenome | isolation source: marine sediment core GS10_PC15, 103 cmbsf | place: Arctic Ocean: Southern Knipovich Ridge | collected 2010 | reverse complement strand
ATGGGAAGTTCCACGGCATAATGGCGAGGATGACCCCTAAGGGTTCGAAAGCAATATAACTCTTCTTGGCCTTCGTATTGATCACTTCAGGTTGCAGAAATTCCGGTCCCTCGTCGCCATAGTAATCACACAGCCAGGCACATTTTTCTATTTCTGCCCGGGCTGCTTGTAGGGGTTTTCCCATTTCTTGGGTGATAATTTGAGCGTACTTATCTGTCTCTGAGCGTAAATGAGTTGCCAATTTTTTTATATAAACAGCGCGCTCTTGCAAACTTTTCTGCTTCCACTGCTTAAAGGCGATGTGGGCTTGCTTAATTGTTTCATCAATGGTTGCAAGACTCATCTCCTCGTATTGTTTGATGAGTTCCCCTGATGTTGGATTAATGGACTTTAAAGCCATCGTGAAGCGCTCTTTAAATTATTCTTAAGGTATCCCTTTTATCATACAGGTATTAAAGGGTTTTTATAAGGGAAAACAGTCGTGTCAAAGGCCAAGCTCATCAAGGATTTAATTGAAAACTTAGACAACGTGCGCCATAGCGGGCTTTATAAGTCAGAGCGTGTTATTTCATCGGCCCAACAAGCTGCCATTACGGTTGTGAATGAGGGCAAAGAAGTGATCAATTTTTGCGCCAACAATTACTTGGGTCTCGCCAATCATCCAGATATTGTGGCTGCGGCACAACAAGCCTTAAAAGAGTATGGCTACGGCATGGCATCGGTGCGATTTATTTGTGGTACCCAGTTGCCCCATAAGCAATTGGAACAACGGTTGAGTCAGTTCTTGAGCACTGAGGATACAATATTATATCCGTCTTGCTTTGCTGCCAATACGGGGCTATTTGAAACCTTATTGGATGTGCGCGATGCGATTATTAGCGACAAACTCAATCACGCAAGCATTATCGATGGGGTGCGTTTGTGCAAAGCTCAACGATTTCGCTACGCTAATAATGATATGGCGTCATTGGAAGAACAATTGCAAAAAGCGCAAGAGTGTCGCTACCGCTTGATTTGCACCGATGGTGTCTTTTCGATGGATGGCTTTATCGCCAATGTGCCAAAGATTTGTGAGTTGGCTCAGCAATATGATGCCTTGGTGATGATTGATGATGCGCATTCAGTTGGCGTTTTAGGTCCCAAAGGTAATGGAACGGCAGCTCACTTTGGTTTGACATCACAAGTGGATATTATAACGGGAACCTTAGGAAAAGCACTTGGTGGGGCGATCGGAGGGTATACCTCAGGGCGTAAGGAAGTGATTGAGTGGCTGCGTCAACGCTCGCGACCTTACTTATTTTCTAATTCTTTGCCTCCCATGGTTGCCGCTGGGTCGCTTCAGGCTTTGGATTTACTAGAATCAAGTACTCAGTTGCGAGATCAACTTAAGCAAAATCAAACTTATTTTCGCTCTCACATGCACGACTTGGGCTTTGATCTATTGCCTGGGGAACATCCAATTGTACCTGTGATGTTAGGAGATGCCAAACTTGCAACTGAAATGGCCGATTTATTGCTAAAAGAAGGCATTTACGTGATTGGCTTTTCTTATCCTGTCGTGCCGCAAGGCGAAGCCCGCATTCGGGTTCAGCTGTCGTCGGCTCATACCCAAGATCATCTTGATCAAGCGATTGCGGCTTTTGCAAAAGTCGGGCGACAATTGGACGTTATTTAGAATTATCGTCCTATAAAAAATTGCAAAAACAGAGTGTTAATCAATTATCCGACTTTTTCGGAGTCAATTCCGAAATTTACGTTGACTTTTTCGGAATTGTATCCGAATATTAAGAAAACGTTAGAGAGAAATAGCTAGTGCTTGAAAGATTTTACGATAAGCTGTTACAGGAACATATTGCAAATTATAACCAAATGCTGTTTCTATCTGGTCCACGTCAGGTTGGAAAAACAACTCTTTCTAAACTAATTGTCAAAGGACTAAACCACTATTTGTATTTGAACTGGGATCTTATTGAAGATAGGGAGGTAATCTTATCTGGCCCATCATATGTCCATCTACTAAAATTAGTAACATTAGTAAGTGTCCATAATATATTACTAGGAGCAGGAACCATAGTAGATATAGCTTCTACAGGAGTATTACCTGCTACAAATGTAGTATCTCTAGGTGTAGTCTCTAAGCCAAATGCAAAGGATGGAAACTCTGCTACTGGTCCCCAAGTACCAGAGTCAGGAGTGACACTAGTACTAAAGTTTCCTATAAAAGCATTGTTATCAGTCTGGTAATGAATACTTCCTCTAACTATACCAGTTAAGGCAGTCTGTTCTGCTAGTGTTAGAGAGTTAAGTTCTAGAGTATCCTTAATGTTAAGTACATTCTTCCCACCTACATCTATACTAAGGATATCACTACTAGGTTCTGTAGCAGGATCTTGGTATATACAAGTGTCTTCATCTTCAAAACAAAGTTTACCACCAGAAGGAATTGGTAGCTCATAAATAGCATCTGCCCGAGATAAGAATAATTCCTCTTGCTGATTAGCCGGTCTTATGATAAGCTGATCGTCCGCCTCAAGAGGGGCTCTAGGATCTAGCGTACTATATTCACCGCGGTCCATAATTAATTTAACCTGGAGACAACATGATTGAATGGAAAACTATCCCAACATTTCCTGACTATGAAGCATCTAGTGAAGGAGACATAAAATCAAAAACTAGAAGAAAACAACATAATACTGCTAGATCAGGATATACTATATACAAAGGTAAAATTCTTAAACAGCGTATTGATACTTATGGATATAAGCAGGTATGTATCTACAAAGCAACTAAAAGACATACTCGTACTGTACATGGTTTAGTAGCTAGAGCATTCTTAGGAAAGAAGATATCTGGAATGTATGACACTCACCATATAGATGGAAATAAAACAAATAACCATAGATCTAATTTAGAATACATAGAGTATAGAAAGCATAATAGTATCTCTCATAAAGGGATTAAGTATAAAGTCTGTCATAAATTAAAGGTCAGAGCTAGGCAGTAGATTGATAGTCTACCACCTAGCTCTTAACCCTCTTAAGTTAAAAGTCCTCATGGGGAAAAAGTCCTAATAACTTAAGGTTAATTAAAACCATCATGAGGTTTCCTATGCTCAGGATTCATAGTAACCGCACTAAGTAACCTTCTACCAAAGGTAGCCTGATTACCTCTTTCCTTAATCACAGCACTTCTTTGAGCATCTCTTAAATCATATACACCTTTAGTACCCATTCTCTTGTTAGAGAAGGGAGACTTACCAGCAGCTAAGAATTCAACAGATAGTTGGTTAACCTTATCCATATCACCTGATCTCCATGCTTGTGCATAGAGGGTACTAATTTGTCTATCAGAAGGTAATCCTCTAGGTGGGAAAGGTATGATAAGACTTCTAAGTAAATGGTTAACAAACTCTGAGGTAGATCCTTCTGGTGACCAAGGAGCATTATCAAGTGGTCTAGCTAAGGAGAATGGCATCATACCTTTAGCTGCTTCCATAATAACCATGATAGTAAACTCTGGAAGATTAAGGTTATAGCCTTCATCAGCTAAAGACTTTAACCACTTCTCTCTTCTATATGAAGGCATGAAAGGTGCTCTAATAGTAGCATTAATCTTACTACCTATGTGAGTACCAATATGCTTAAAGGGATCTGCTCCACCTTCAAATAGCATCTTACCTAAGCTACCATCTGACTCTTCAAAGAAACCAGTTACTCCAAAGTTAGAGTCATGGAAACTCTTAGCAGTTCTAACATAGCTATGTTCTCCAGTGTCAGGGTCTATACCAAAGGGGCCTAAATCTACTGAGGCTTTAAGTCCAGATGGATTCTCCCATAACCACTTACCACTAAGAACCTTGTTTAAAGAATTCATAGTAACTAGTTGAGCTATTGCATAGTTCCTACTATGTTGGATACCTAAATAACCTTTGACTGGATCATGTAACTTACCCAACCAAGGTATAGCCATGAACATAGCTGAGTGTTGTCTCATAGCAGATATATTCCAATCTGGAGACTCAAATATACGTCTAGCCCACCTAGCAGGTTCTGGCTTAGCCATAAACTTCATAAATTTAGCAGTAGATAACTCTAAGAACTGACTACCATAGTTATCATTATTCCATCTTCCTACAGCCTGACTAATCTCTGTTTCATCCATATCTTTCAATTGACCATAGAGTCTCTTTAGACCAGGATGTTTCCAGGGCATTCTATTACTGAGAGAGATAGGTACTCTACCATACTTAACACCAAGTAGGTGATCTAATGCTAAGTTATGATTAAGGATCTTAGAGTTTCTATGGAATCTATCCCATAGGGCTACTTCATAATTCTGTTGTACCCATCTAACATCGTCTAACATTCTACCACCAAACTCTCCTATCTTCTCTCCTACCTTACCTCCTCCTTTTTTACCTATCTTTTTAAAACTTTCTTTAAGAGCTTCAACTACTCTATCTGCTTCTTCTCTCATTACATCTGTATTAGATGCTCCGAGTCTAGTGCCACCTAAAGAAGCTCTAGCAGTCATTTCCTCAGCAGTAAGATTACCTTTATATAGCTTCTCTAACAGTCTAGCAGACTCAGCAGGGTCAGCCTGCATAGCAGGATTACGTTGTAATCCAGGTAATCTAAAACCATATAACTTCTCAGACAGAGTAGGTAGACCACCACTATTACCTAATATGCTCTTTAGACCATTCAGTCCCATACCTGCAATGTTAGAATCTGCAATAACCATAGCATGAAAGGTACTGAAATAGTAATGGGATACCTTGAAGAATGCCAGGTACTTGTCTAACTCCCCTACTGGATTAACATGGTTGAAAGCTAACTGTAATCTCTTTACTGTAGCATTATGTACCCATAAGTCCCCTGTACCTGGAACATGTTCCTGGAATACAGAAGCACGACCTTTTAACTTAGAATAATCATCTGCATAATCACCAAGATCATCAATATTTCTAGTCCATAAAGGAATACCGGAAGGACGAACAAACTTATCTCCAATACCTTCTATGATAGCTTCTCTAGCTGATCTAAAAGCACCTACTCTTTTAACTAACTGTTCTGTGAACTGGTCAAAGGTATTGATAGCAAGAGGTATCTGTGTAGCTCTTCTTGCCTTACCTGGGAGATTAGCTGCCTTATATCTGGCCTCCTGGCTAGTAACTACTATCTCCCTAGCTATATCACTAGGAGTCATATGTAGCACACGTTCCATGAAAGGTAGTTCGTCTAGTTCTCCTGCCTGATAAGATAATCTTTCATCAGCTAACTTTCTGGCAGCCATTAACTCAGCAGCATCATCAGCCTTAATCAGTCCAGCTTTAACCTGCATAGGCACACTAAGAACACCATCAGCATGAGTAGACTCTATCTCTTTGACGATAGGAGTATTCTCTACTGTATCCTGTATCTCTATCTTCCTGGTCTTCTCTACTGTACGGGTAACAGTCTTCATTTCAGGAGGCTTAGCTTTGTAGTGAGCTTCTATATTGGCTAAGATATCTTCTCTTAACTTATTAGCTCCCTCTTGGGATATATCACCATTCTTTAGATTTATGGCTAAATCAGCCATATCTTTCTCTGCTGCTAACACATAAGCAGATTTGATAGGAACTTGTACAGTTTCAGTTACTTCCTCAGTTACAGTCCTATATAACTTCTTAGTCTTCTTAGTCTCAGGAGTAGACTTGTACCCTTTCTGATATCTCTTAGGAGCAAAGTCATAGGGTATCCCTGCTTTTTCATAGGCTATACCTACCTCAGTATTAGATAGGGGTAACTCTTGAGCATCTACCCAAGTATCTACTTCCTTCTGTACTTTAGCTACTTCACTGATATCAGAAGGATCTTTAACCCTAACAGCAATAGTAGTTCTACTTGATGCTGCATCTGCTACTGCTCTACTGGCACCAGCACTAGTGTTACCTACTGCTTTATCCAGTAAGGAAATTCTAGTTATTTCTTTAGTAGCCTCAATAGTTTCTAACTGCATCCTTAAAGATAGTAAGTCTTCTTGATGAGTCTCTATTAACTTAATGTTATCCTTAATAAGAACCTGGATCTTCTCAGCATTAGGGTGGTTCTTTAAGGATGATGCTACTCTCTCTGTATTAGCAGCTACATCATACTTACCAACTTTCATAGCATCAATGCTAAGGCCAGTGATATCCTCTAGTATGTCTTGAAGAGCTACAGTAGCTAACTCTTTATAAGAGGTATCAGGGTGATACTTTCTACCCCAATCAATGAAAGCATTCTTTATACTTGTAGCTGTCTTTCCACCAATGATTAAGCCTGTCTTAGTAGGAGGCTCTAATTCTTTAGTGATAGAGACAGCAAGGTTACTAGCCTTAACAGAAAATGTCTGCATTCCACCTTGGAATATGTGAGCTAGATTATTAACCAGAGTATCTATCTCTAGGTTAGTAGCCTCTAATTGCTTACCAGTTTCTGGGTCTAGCTTACCAGCATAAGGCTTACTATCTAAGTCAGGCATATGACTCAGGTGGCCTCTATCCATACGCTTCTTTATCTCTTCTGCTCCTGCTCGTAATATAGGATCATCAGATTGTAACTGTTCATCTAATGATTTACCTAATCTATTGAGTTTCTCTACCCTCTCTTGGTCAAATCCTAACTCTGTTTTAAGAGCAGCAGTATCCTCTCCTAAACCTTTAGCTACCTTAATCTTAGCTACTGTTGCATATGCTTTCTCTTCAGCTTGAGCTAAGTTTAAGTGATCCTGGTTGATTATTACTGCTCTAAGAAAGTCAGCATCATTAGTATGAATACCAGGTAGATCCTTAGCTTGCCTTAATAGCTTAACAGCCTTTTTAGCTTGCCCAACTTTAAAGGCTCCACCAGTAAATAGCTTACCAGCAAGTAAAGGTACACTTACAGGTGCTTTAAGTACAGTAGCAGGACCAAGTAATGATGCTCCCCATAAGGCTACCTTAGTAGCTGTCTTAGCATAGTTAGCATTATTAGGATCATCAGGTCCATGTAATCCATCAGCTAAATCACCAACAGCACTATTATACCTTTGGAACTGAGATTCCATAAGGTTATCTAAAGTACCCAGAACAGGAGAATAAGATAACTGCTCCATCTCTGTGGTAGACATATTCCTACCAATAATAACTTCTGCTGCTTGTTGACCTATATACCTAGCTAACCTTATGTGTAGAGTACCCATGTATGCAGCACCTAAAGCAGTGCCATACGTAACCTCTTGAATCAAGTTCAATATGAAGTTAGGAGTAGCTCTAGCTAAGCTAATCTCATCTATCTCTGGTGGTAACTGTTCTCCTGGTGGTAACTGTTGGGCTAGAGTAGGATTCTCTTCTGGAGTAGATATAAAGTTAAAGGGATTATCTGGACCTTCTGGCTCAGGTATATCTACCCCCGTGGTTGGTATAGTAGGGTTAGATATGAAACTAAAAGGACTTAATGGTTCTGTCATGGACCTGCCATTATCCTTTCCACTCTCTCAAGATACTCTACTGTCTGCTCTATCTGAGGTACTCTACCTAACTTAGCTACTCTAGTAGGACCAGCATTATAAGCAGCAGTAGCCATCTCTACATTACCAAATCTCTTTAATAACTGAGCTAAATATCTAGCAGTAGCATCTAAGTTTATCTCTATATCAAAGATATCTTTTATATCCATACCTAATTCATTAACAAAGGTATCAGGCATCATTTGACCTAAACCCTTAGCACCAGCAGATGATACAGCATTAGGGTCCATATTACTTTCAGCTGATACTACAGCTCCCATCCATACAGGATCAATACCATACTGTACAGCTTTAGACTGGATCAAATTAGCTATCTTAGGTGAAGGTTCTTTTCTGCTCTTTATGAACCTTTCAAGTTTATCACCTAAGATTACATCCTTAGCAGTAGCCCTGGGTGACTCTAATCCTCTAGCAATATTGCCACCTATCATAGTGGAGCCTTCACCTACATCCTTGTAGATACTCTTAGCTCCCTCTGTAATAGCTCCACCTACAGCCTGAGATCCTTTTAGGATACCAGCACCTACCTTAGATGCTCCTTCTCCTACCTTAGATCCTAACTCAGATGCACCAGAGATAATGGGATCATCCATTAGGTCTATGTCAGATAGAGTCTTAGTCCCAGGTTCCTGCTCTTCTAAATCTACTAGTCCAAGTAAGGCATTTCTAAGAGATGTTAAGAACCCAGGCTTACTAGCTAACTCTTTGATATCATCCTCAGATAAGGCATCTAAAGCATATGCTAACTTAATACCATCAACAGTTAAGCTAGTCTCAATCTCACTGTCTAAGGGTGCTCCATCATAGTGTGTTCTTAGATCACTGAGATTAAGCTGAATCTCTTCTAATGCTTGAATATCAGATGCTCTCTGTCTTTCAAGATCAAACCCAGGATGAGACTGTTTCTTTACCTCGGGTGTAAAAGACCAATCTCTCTTAAACTTATCAGACTTAAAGCTAAGATCATTAAGGTACTCAAGGCCAGCTATAGTAGTCCGTAGACCAGTACCAGCATGACGCATTAAGGCTTCATTGAAGACAGAAGAACTTTGGATAGAAGCAGCATGTAATGTTCTACCAGTTTCATAGATATCTCTACCAGGAGTAAAACTATTAATAGCATCCATCCTATTAAAGAACTCTTTAACTCTACCCTTACCTTTACCATCAACAGCAAAAGCTAATATCTGTTCTATAGGACCATTGATAACTTCAACAACACCAGTATTAGGATCAGTAACTTCTGTCCTATCAACTAAGAATCTAACTCCAGCACCACCCATAAAGTCAGGTATCTGATCAAGAGGATTATCAATGATAGCACTTAAAGTCTTACCAAAGCTACTTATCATATTACCAGCAACTCTAGCTGCACCACTACCAATAGGAGCTACCTCACCAGCTAAAGCATATACACTCTGCTGTAGACCTTTACCATCACCATCTAAGAATGCCTTTAGTCCCATATTAAATGTTACAGGCATAGGAATAGCTAACTGCTGTGCTTCTTCTACAGTAGCTCCCCTAGACATTAAGACTTCTTCTTGAGTTACATTACTGTTAGCAGGTAAGTAATCAGTATTCAACATGAGTGGAATCTTAGGTGAAGTCTCATCCACTATAGCACTAACTATCTGTGCTGCTTCTTCTATATACTCTTGAGGAGTACCAGTAAACTCTATACCTTGCTCTAAGGAGGATTGTAATGCTGCTTTATAGTTCTCTATAGCTAACTGGTTGATGATTACATGGGGTTCTACGCCATCACCATTGTTATACATATCTCTAATGACACCATAGACTCTCTTTTGTTGGTCTACTCCATGTGCCTGGATATACTCTTGCTTCTGCTGATTCCTGTAGTGATCTCCAATAAGACCAGCAGCCATAGTCTCATGGTATGCTTCTACTCCAGCTGAGTTAGCTAACTTACTAATGTACTCTCTATAGTGTACACCACTAGTAGACTCATCTAAATGTCCTCCACCATGAAGGATATCTAACATAGCCATTTTTGTCTCTAGAGGAGCACCAGCCCAAGGATAGGCTTTCTCTGCTATCTTCTTTCTAGCCTTAGCTAATGCTGCTTCTTTCTCGGGTACGCCAAAACCTAACCATCCATCATACTCAGCTGCTTGACTACGAATTTGTCCTTCTATTAGGAGTCTATCAACACTCTGGATAGTAGAGTTTTCTGTAGCTGTATCAGAAGCAATATTAACTTGCCTCATCCACCCTTCACGTAACTTACCCTTTATCCCATCAGTGTAAAAGTCATTGATAAGTTCATTAGCAGGAGTCCATCTCTCACCATTAGCTAGACCTCTAACAGTAGAAGCTAAGTCAGGGTACTTGTCACCTTGATCCCTTAACCAGATGTTTACTTGTCTCTCGTCTTCCTTAGCTCCAGTAGGCTCAATTAAAGAGGTAGTGTAAGTCTTTAATGCTGTTACTCCAGCTTCCCCATCTAACTGACTTAGAGAAGCAATTATATCATCATCCCCACCATACTCTTTAGCTATACCCCTAAGATTATTAAATCGTTGGTTAATACTCATCTCTTTTGCAAGAGCATCATTAACCTTAGTTATAGCAGCTAATCTATCTTTTTCTACACCAGCATCTAACCTATCACGGTTAGTTAAAGCAGTATACTTTTGTAGATCAAGACTACCCTGAGCTATCTCTAACCTAGTAGCTGCATTAGCCTCTGCTATACGCCTACCTTCTCTACGATCTAATAACTCTTCTTGAGCTAATCCAAGGGTATGTAGCTGGATCTTTCTATCTGCTAACTCCTTAGCTAAGCTATGTGAAGTATTCTGGAAGGCCAGCATACCCTTACCAAGTACACTGTAATCAAATCCACCAGGAACTTGAGCGTTAACACCACTAAGAACAGTAGCACCCCAAGCAGCTCTAGACTTTCTTTTAAGTGCTTGTGCTTCTTCTGGTGTCTTAGTATAAGGATCAAAGTCTTCCTCTACCCCTACATTAGTTAACTCAGCATAACTCTTCCCAAACTGAGGGTTAGTCAGTTGTTCATAGGAAGGAGTAGTAGGTCTAATCTGCCTTGGATCAGTAGAAATCTGTCTAGGATCTCTAGGAGGCAAATTAGGTCTAAGTATCTGCGCTATATCTAGTACACCCATTAGTTAGCACCAGAGTCCTTTCCACCGGCCCAACCACCAGCACCACCAAAGATCATGTTAAGTAAAGCGTTACCCTGTGGACCCTGTGTAGATGTTTCCTGAGTACCAAAGTCTCTAGCCCAGTTAAAGAGCATATCACTTAACCCACCAGCTTGACCCATCTCCATACCACCAAAGATATTAGAAGCACCGAACATATTGAAGAGATTAGTAATATCATCTTGGTTAAATCCCTGCTGTTGGTCATCTCTATTATACTGATCTCTTCTATCATACTCAGTCTGGTTCTGGTCATAGAGACTACTGAATTCATGCTCTCTTTGCATAGCCTTATTATACTCTAATGCAGAGTTAAAGCCAAGGGTTCTAGCAAATTCATCACTACGTTGGTCTAACTGTAGTAACCCCATTGCTCCTGCTTGTGCTAGTTGGTCAGCAGCAGTAGCACCCTGCATTTGGATACCATATCTCTGGGTAATAGCCTGCATTCTAGAGGCTTCTAATCCAGCAATGTTATTCCTTAGAGAAGCATCTAAGCCAGACTGTGTATCGAATACACCTTTCTGTCTATCTAATGCAGCCTGACTTCTTTGGAATTCAACAGCAGCCTGTTGACCACCAATATCATCTAATGCTCTGGCCTCTGTTACACCCTTCTGCAAGGCTAACATACCATGACTACCACCAGTACCAGCCATCTGACCAGCAGCATGTACAGCAGGTAAGGCTCTCTCATCTAAGTTCTGTATACCTCTACGGTATATCTCATCTGATAGAAGTTCTGCTTGTTCACTACCACTACCTAAGAAATCACCTGCTAGTGTCTGAGTAGCAAAGTCTCTCTCACCAGCAAACATCTGGCCTATTCTATCATCACCAATAAAGGACTTCTGACCAGGAGCATTACCCACTAGTCCAGCAGTCTTACCACCACTCTCACCACCAGTAACCTGATCTCTTAAACCTTGATCGCCTACAAAGGCTCCACCAGTTTGTATCTGTTGGGGGTTAAAAGCAGCATAAGGGTTAGCATTAATAGCAGTACCTTGCTGATATGCTCCACCACTTACAGCCTGATCTAAGTTAGCATATGCAGTATTCTGTGGTGCATTCTTATCAGGGTTATTGAATGCTGCCCAAACAGCATCCATAACTCCACCAGGATTAGCTTGGTCCCAAGGAGTTAATGTACCTGTAGTAGTTGTAGGTTGACCAGCTACATCAGTGGCAGCTTTACCACCTGCTGCTCCACCAATACTACCAATGATGCTATCCCAGGGTAAGCTACCCCAATTAAAACCACCTGCATTATCTTGTGGCACGTTTTTATCTCCTCCACCAAATAACTTATCAAAGATACCACCTAAACCTCCTCCACCAGCAGATTGGGGACTATTAGGATTTTTTCTCCTAAAATAATCTTGTAGTATAGAGGCTAAATCTGATTGTTTATTCTTATCCCTCTCAAAATCTTGAGAAGTACCCTCATTAAAAGGATCAGTTTGGCCAGGAGATGGCATTAGCTATTTCTCCTTACACATTCAATCAGTCTAATTTCAAACCCTACATTAAGAGCCTTTTTAATAGCTCCTCTTCTAAGGTTAGTAAACCTGATACCTTTGAGTTTGTACTGTTTACTCATATCTTGGAAGAAGTGAAAGATGTTAGCTGCTCTATCCTTAATAGGATCATGTAGACAGATAATGTCTATCCAACCATTCCAAACATTGACTACTCCCCAACCATCATTATCCCACTTGTATAGGTGCATATTACCTGCAAGTAAAGCAGCTAGTAACTGAGTATAGGTAAACTCTCCTTCACAATGGGACAATACTCGCATCACTTGTTTAACTGGTGGGAAGTTTTCCAATACTTGATCTGCTGTATAATATATGACTTGAGGAGTCATGTTAATCTCAGCATCATTCTCAGGAGCTGCCACTGGCCCTGTAACTGTAGGAGGATTCCGGGGCATACCCTCATAC
>SDBT01014282.1_pt1 | contig 12673 bp, 12 predicted proteins | sample 2277101 | NCBI WGS metagenome assembly SDBT01 (sample SAMN10404973, study PRJNA504765) | marine sediment metagenome | isolation source: marine sediment core GS10_PC15, 103 cmbsf | place: Arctic Ocean: Southern Knipovich Ridge | collected 2010 | reverse complement strand
TTTCTGAGTACATCTGAACCAAATGATATACGAAATATAATTCTAGAAAAATCACATTAAAGAACTCCTACATAGAACATTTACATTCCATCATTATCGATTGGAATACAAATAACCTTTTTTTCATCTTTTTATTTTAGGTTGGGGCGTGTTAGAAGAAAACAGTTAATTCTTTTGCATTGCATATTTAAATACCGTAAACAAAAAAATAGTTGAAGATCATTTCTACAGGCACTTGGACTCTTGTTGATACGTGCTTATGGATGAATCATCAAAAAGGACGTATCCACGAGTTTTTCTAAACTATTCTTCATAGGACAAAGACTTCGCAACATAATTTTCAGTTCTGACAAAAAGAAAGTGGGTAATATAGATTGAATAAATTAACAATATTCGGTATCTTAAACAAGATTAAATGGGATAAAAAGGAGAATCCTATTTACAACAAGATTTTATGACTACTGAAAAAAGGGAAGATAGTGAAATAATAGCCAAGACTTTAGTAGAACAGAGGTTAGCTGGCTGCGTTCAGATAGTGGGGTTGATATTAAGCATCTATTGTGGTTATATCTTTACGAAGAGAATCTGAAGAGTGGCTCTAATGAAATATATAAGGAAGAATCTATTGAGAATATTAGATCATATTTATTTTTGGTGAATAAGCTTGAATATTTTTGAAAAAATTGGGGAATTAAGACGAAATAATATACCTGCAGCGTTAGTCACGGTCATTGAAACCAGTGAGTCAGTACCCCGAAAAGTGGGTGCAAAAATGATTGTTCAATTCGATGGTCAGATTCATGGAACGATAGGTGGCTCTTCGGTGGAAGCCCTTGTGATTAAAGAAGCGCAGGAAACGATCGAATCGGGTCAAGCACAAATTGTTTCTCATGATTTATTTGATGAAGATAAACAGGATACGGGGATGATTTGTGGTGGAACAATGAAATTTTTTATTGATCCGATAGTTATTTCCGAACTAGTGTATATTTTCGGAGGTGGCCATGTCGGTTTCCAAGTGGCTTCTGTGGTAAAAAAAGTTGGGTTTGACTATATCATTATTGATGACCGTGCTCAATACGCATCCGCAGAACGGTTTCCTGATGCTTTGAATCTTGTGATCAATGATCCAGGAACCGTAGCCAAAGATTTGAAGGTTACAAACAACGATTACATCGTCATCGTTACCCGCGGACATAAAGACGATTACAACGTCTTGAAAGGCATTATTGAAAAGCCAGCTCGATACATTGGAATGATAGGAAGTAAAACTAAACGAAATCAAATATTCCATAAACTTCGAACGAGGGACGGAATCAACGATAACTTATTATGCAAAATTCATTCACCAATAGGCATAGATATTGGGGCTGAAACACCAGAGGAGATTGCAGTCAGTATTGTGGCAGAATTGATCAAAGTCAGAAGAAGCATAGCTCCATGACATCTGGTTCATCATTTTAACAAAATATGACACTCTCCAGAGTACCATAGAGTTTTCATAAATATCTAAAAAAAAGGTATTCCAGTAAATGTATATTGGTAGCCCGAAGGGTATACGCGTTATTTTCAAAGGTTGTTATCTAAGAAGATCGTTTCAAAATCTGTTGGATCATGTAAATAGTGTTAAAAGGACTGAAGATCAATATCTAGAGAGAGGTTAAACAATGGCTAAATGTCCAGAGTGTTGCAAAGAAGTAATTCTTGTAGAGGAGTGGAATGTAGGACCAGACCTCCATTTTAAGCTCTACGAATGCTGTGGCAAGAAATTCCTTACATTCAACTAAAAAAATGCTTCTTAATCAACCTCATTACAGATTACTAACAAACCTCTAAACGAGAAAAAGAAAAAAGAGGAAATAGGTAACTATAACTCTGAGAAAATGAAGGAATAATTATTTTCATAAAACGCCTCAAGAAACAATAAAAATGAGATATATCACTTGCGGAAAGATGATTTGTGATGGTTGAATGTAAGTATTGTAACCAGGATTTTGCTGTCGAAGGGTATAAGCTGTCTCATGAACAACATTGTCCTCATAAGGACGATCCGAACTTAAAGTACTGGTGGGAATTTTTAGATTGGTCGCATATGAGGGTTGCCCTTGAAATGGCTAGTGAGGATCTGAAGAAGAAGATTTTGGAAAAGGGACGTTGGAGTTTAGGAAAAGGGAAGTTTGAGGAAATATCTAAAAAATAATCATCGCCAAATACTATGTTTAGCGTTCTTTACTCTTAGAAATATGAATACACTGACCAAGGCAATACCGATTCCTCCAATTAATACAATTTCTTCTATCCATCCAGGTCCCCCAATAAGACTGGTGTTCACCGTGAACTCTACTTTGGAACTGGCCGTATCGTTATACATTGAATTTCCATCCCACGATGCTACCGCACTCCAAGATCCGTCAGCATCAGGAGGAAAAGAGTCAATAAAGGATCCGTCAGACCCTGTTGTTACAGTTCGTGTGAATAGTGAACCTTCTGGTTTTGTGTAAGTTAATATAATCGTTATATCTGAAAGTAGAGGATCTATGGTACCTGAAACATTGATAGATTCACCTCTAGTTATTGTAGTTGATGAAACAGAACATGAAACGCTTGTCGACATTTTTCTAACGGTTACTGATACCTCGTTGCTTGTAGCTCCAGTAAAGAAACCATCCCCGTCCCATGAAACCCTAATTTGATAGGAAGCAACAGATGGATGCGTCCATGTATATGAATAATTTCCATTAGTAGTACTCGTCACAGTTGCAAGAGTAGACCATGAACCATCCCTCTTATAGCTTAAGGTCACTGGAACCCCCGATGGAGGCGGAATGGAACCAGAAACAGTTAATATTGAACCAGAAATGATCACTGAATCCCCAATATTAAGCTCGGAGGAGGAGATTGAGCACGAGAGACTGCTTGAGAGTTTCGACACTGTGAAAGACATTGATGAGCTGGATGCGCCGTGATATGTCAAGTCTCCTTCCCACGACGCTGTCACGCTCCACGACCCAGTAGCATCTGGTGTATACGAATCATTATAGCTACCGTCTGCACCAGTTGTAACTGTTCTCGTGAACGTTGAGACGTCAGGTTTCGTGTAGGTTAGTGTGACGGTTTTACCTGAAAGTGTGAGGCTTATAGTACCTGAGACGGTAACTGAGTTGCCTTTAGTTAATTGAGAGTTAGAAACTGAACACGAAATAGTGGTCACGGGCAATGATTCATGTTCAATCTCCGTTCCATCTGTCAACCCGTCGCCGTCGGAATCCGTTTGTAACGGAAAACCCCAATTCTCGAAGATGCTTGTCAGGTCGCTGTCGACTGCTAAACTCAATATATAAACTAGCGCGTTCATATCCGCCGTGAGGTCTGATGCATCACCGAAGAGCGGCTGCAGGAGATCCACTCGATCTATAAGGTCAGAGAAAAGTTCTGAAACAAAGTCCCATCCATGTTCTTCCTTTACAGTAAGAAGAAACGCACAGACCAAGTAATCACAGGGATGCTCTCCCGCTTCTCTAGGATGACTTACGTCCCATCTGACTTCGGCGAAGGGGCTACCGACATCCTCGTAATCGCTCAAACAATTGAGGAAGCCCTGTATAGTCGGTTCTGCATACATGGTTTCAACATGAGTCGACAACCACTGAGCGAAGTCTCCGCCCAAACGAAAGTCAACATATAAGGTTCCAAAATATGCGAACCCCTCTTCTACAGAATTAGTTTCACCAAGGCCTATACGTGATATATCATACATGGTGAAATCGTGGGACAATTCGTGGAAATATAGTTGTAATTCAGATTCAGTATCCGCCGTAGGATAGTCTCTTATCTGTATGGGATTCCCTGCGATTCCACTTACAGACTCCCCAAACTCATCCGTTATCGTTGAGTTATAGACGATCCCGATCTTCAATCCGAGATATGGCGTATTTCCGGTCCACTCCTGCAGAAGCTCATGCGCCTGCTCCAAATATTGTAGCAACGCTTCTGCATTGTCGACGTACTCAGTCTCGGGAGGCTCCTCTCGAAAAACTATCATGATGTGGTCACTTTCCAACGTCCTCCATGGCACGTACGTGGTGATGAAGAACGCATTCACTTTATCCATTACAACCCAATCGCTTGCGGACTCATCCCAGTAGGATAAGTGGACAATGTACGAAACTTCACGCGCCTCGGTGGGGGCAATTGCCGAAAGCGTATATGTCTTGTCGAAATCTCCAAGCCCGACTTCCTCCTGTATAGAATCAGCCCATTCATTGACGTACGGATAAATTTGATTAAGCCCCAAGAAGATGTGCGTATTAGTATCAACGCTGATGTTAATGGTCAGGGAGACGCTGAAAGTCATGTTTGGAGACACATGATAGGGGTACGAAATACCTGTAATACTCCCAGTTGTCCTTGAAACTGTTTGGGAAGCATTTACGGGAAGTGCCCAGCTGGAAAATGGAATCAAAGAAAAGATCAGGAGAAAGATCGTAACAATTACAGATATTCTGCTTTTAAATGAAGACATCGTAACCAATGAAGGCTATACAATTCCAGATTAATAAAACCGAGCGTTCAAATTCAGCTTAGACTGTTTTCTTTCTTTTTACGAGTGTAAATCTACTTACTACAATTCCAATTGTCTACAACCACAACTGCAAATGGATTTTGAGTTTTGTGAGCGCGCATTATGATCTAAAAATATGGTGAATAAGGGAGTTAGTGAATCAACCACTTCGATACGATTTTCTGAGAAGTTAACGTTGCGGTTATAATTGTGACTAAGACGAATGCGCCAGTAGACACCATTATTGGCAAAGGATATAAGAAGATTTCAGCAAAAGCTATTGTTATGACGATGCCAACCCAGATAGAGCCAATTAAGCATGACAACCTGATCGATAAATTTTTTAAAAACTATCTCAGTACAAGCTAAGTTTTCTTCAAAACGGTTGAAGTCGCTTCCAAAGTTATGAATAGATTCGCATGAAATCTTCAAAAAGTTATTGAAAAATATTTCTCTAATCGTATCTATCATTAAGTATACTTTTCCATAGGTATTATTATCGATATAAACAAAAAAGTATGAATGTTAGTTGAACTTACATCGAATAGTAGCATCACCAGAATACTTTAAAAACTATTATTCTTAATGATGCAGAAAAAGATTGGTAACTTTGCAGTTCTTTTCAAAACGGATAGTCAAGGAACTCTAGAATATAATCTAATTAACCGGAATAGTACAAATTAAACAGCAGAAATTAGTGATAGTGTATAAAAGAGAATTTACCGATCTATTCCCTATTTCTGTTTTATAATTTTTTAATTATCAAGTTATGATACAGCTTTCGTGTCACAATTTTGAATATTGCTTAAAGTATTGATAACCCAATCATTAAGTCAATCTCTTCTTTAGTGAAACCAACAAAGGAATGATGCTTAAAAATGGAAGCTATAATATTATGTGGCGGATCAGCAAAGCGAATGAAACCTTACCTCTCCTTCAGTAAAGCCTTAGCTAAAATCAAGGATGGGGTTAGCTTAATTGAATACCAAATTGACTGGTTAATAAATGCTGGAATAAATCGCATCATCCTAGCAATTGATCAGAAAACATACAGAACTCTCAGACATATAGGATTATGCCTCCGTGATCACGTTTTCTATTCAATAGAAGAGGAAAAGCTTGGAACCGGCGGAGCCGTATCTAAGGCCGTAAACCAGGTGGAGTCCCAATTTTTTTATCTAATGAATGTCGATGACATTCTGCTATCAGAAACCTATACTCCATCAAACCTCTTAGGGATTCTTCAGGCAAATAAGGAAGCTTCAGGAAGCATACTTCTAACTAGAGCTAGATTTCCATTTGGAATAGTGGAAACATCGAATTCCTGGATCAAAGGATTCAAACAAAAACCATGGCTTAACTATAAGATTTGCAGTGGACACTACGCTTTCACTAAGGAAGGGATTAGACGATATTTTCCCCAAAAAGGAGATTTCGAAAATACAGCTTTACAGCAAATGGCTCAACATAACTGTCTTATCAGTCAAGAATTAGACGGTGAATGGATAACCGTTAACAATATTAAACAACTGGAAGCCGCTAAACAGAGACTGATGATTGTGCCAAGTATTGAAACCGTTGCGATGAGACTGGTCTAAATATGACGCTTCAGTTAGCGAAGCAAAAAGAATGGACTCCAGATTGTATTATATGCTGTGAATCCATGTTTAAAGAAGATGTGCATCGAAAGAATATAATCGTCTATAAATGTGCTAAATGTAACATAATAAGGCTATACTTCAAACCATAACTATAGATGTTTCAATCATTTTTCTACTTTACATGATAATGTTTTCGTCACGTTTGGTAAGATCAAATAGTGCAGAAATAAAATAATTCTTCGATACAGCTCATTTTATATTAAGTTACTCTGTACAGACAATTATTATTTTTATATGGGCAGAAAAAGTTTGAAAGTGTCATTACATAACGAAGTCTAATTGTTTAATTTATCATTCAACTAGAATATGCGATGAAGTATTTTGATGTTAATTGAACGAATGTATAAACAAAATAATAAATTGAAGCTGCCTTAAATCTTCCCAATTATCTATTTAATCTTTTTTTATTAGCTACATTTTTTTGTATAAATCCGTCGAATTTATTTTACCAAAATCTAATAAACCACCTCGTAAATATTTGCGAAATGTTATTTTATTTCATATATTTTGAACTGGTTATCGCCTATGCAAATAAATAGTAGACACGTTCAAAAAGTGTTACATTCTATTGGACTGTCAGAATATGAAGCAAAAGTTTATGAATCCCTTGTCTTAAACGGTCCATCTGAAAGTAGATATCTTAGCATGATAAGTGGTGTACCTAGAACAAAGATTTATCACACTCTTAAAAAGTTGATAGAACGACATCTAGTTTTAGAATTACCCACTAACCCCCAACAATTTGTTTCTAAATCCCCTTCTAATGCTTTCAAACAATACCTGACACGTCTTACACAGAAAACTTCAGAAGAAGTGATTACACTAGTAAACTCAAAAGACGTTTTTTCTTTACTTGAAGAAGTTTATAATAAACAACAAAAAACAACTATTCATCAAAACTTATGGGTTATTCATGGTCAACATGAGATCCTTTCAAAAATGAGAGACTTATTGTCCCAAACTAAGATAAAAATAACCGTTATCACCACTGAATACGGTTTCCTATTCTTTTACAGAGCGTTTAATAAAATGCTTGACAAACTCCAAAATGTAGATATTCACATAAAAACTCCGATTAACACACATAATGATTCATTTATTCATGAACTACAATATATCTACGAAATCAAGCATTTAGCTTTCGATTTACCTTTACTATGCTTGTTCATTGATAATACAACATCTTTAATAGTAAACCTAAACTCTAACAAAACTAGCGAAATTTTTCAAAACAACCTTGCACTATTTTCTGATAGCCCCGCATTATATGACTTATTTTCCTTATTATTTGCACTATAAATTTCTAAAGATTTCGAGTAAGATAAGACTCCTTTTCCTTTATCTGTCAGAAAATATCCTTTCTCATCTCCATTTATCATAAAGCCAGTTTTAACAAGCGTTTCCAAAATATGACTCAAATAATCCATTGTGAGGTCTGTTTGAACTCTAATTTGTTCAGATTTACTTACTTTTTCTGTGACTTCGAGAACTTCAATGTAACATTCAAACAATGAAAGTGCACACATTACTCATCAATCTATATATTACGAACTATGATTATAACTACTTACTGTAACCAATCTATGAAGACAATAGTGACACTAAATACTTACTTAGTTGAGAAATATTTTTTCTTCATTTAACCTCTAATAAATATACTTCTATTGTCTCTAGTCTTTCACTAAATTTATATCACTCTTTAGATTTTTATATATTTAAACTATCAATTATTTTCGTGAAATTTCTATTGTCTCTTCACAATAATGATCAATTTAACAAATTAATCGTAGCTGCAGTCAAGGAATCTTTAACGCAAATTTTAGGAGAAACAGCAACTAATACTATTCTTACTTATCTGGAAAGAAATAATGCGTTTCAAAGAGAGAATATTTTAGATAATATTGATCGATTCCATTCATGTTTAACTGACTTACTCGGTTCAGCTTCACGGCTTCTAGAGAATCAGATAATCAAAGTTCTATGTCATAAACTCAATTTACAATATGTTGAGCATGAAAATTACGAGTTTACAGATTACATTAAGGAGTTACGTCATAAATAAGATTAAAAAAGTTTAAGGTAAAAAAAGATTTTTTTTTAAGATTAAAATAATAATATTTAAGGAAATTAAGAAAAATGGAAAAAAATCAAAAGTGTATTCTAATTGTAGACGATGATCAGAACATCCAAGATAGTTTAAGTAGTATTCTTAGGTCTAACAACTACATTGTTTGTACAGCCCAGAATGGTGCAGAAGCAATAGCAAAGTTTGAAACCCAGAGTTTTAACCTAGTTTTGCTAGATATTAAACTTCCAGATATAAATGGCACAGAACTGCTAAATCAAATGCATAGAGACGCACCTGAGATTATGCTTATCATGATTACTGGGTTTCCCAGTTTAGATAATGCTGTCAAATCTCTTAATCTCGGTGCAGACGCTTACATCATGAAACCTATAAACCCCGCAGAACTGCTTAAAGTTATTCAGGAGAAACTGAACGAACAGGAAGAAGCCATGAAAATGAGTCAAGAGAATGTGGAGAAATGGATAAAAAAGCGCATCAGAAACCTAGAACAAGAAACAAACTAACCAATTCTCAATTACTTGACCTATTTCTTAGTCAAATGAGTATTATTCTTCTAACCTAATCATTCATTTTCTATTAGTCAAGACTCACAAATCTTCGCTTATTTACTGAACCATTTCTTTGACAGACTCTCGGAAAAAATTTTCTTCTCTTTCCGATATATCATTCTTTCAGTTTCTTTTTAATAAGCTAAGATTTTTTTTTGTAAGAATTATGTTTTAATTCTTAATTTTTATGCCTTAATATGCGTCTTCTTTTTGCTTCATTTTTTCTATAAGCTCTCTTTTTTACCCCTTTAATCCTTTCTCTACTAGAATACTCGTTTGATCCATCTTTTCCATATTGGTTTATTTCATTATAGAATGTTGAATAGCTTTCTTTGTTTTCGATTAATGCTATCATAACATTATTCAATACAAGTCTTACTTCTTCATCAAGGTTTTCAACCCAAGCTTTTGAGTAGGCTATATAGGCTGCGCTTAATTTAAAATCTGAAAGATCATCAATCAAGATCTTTGTTACTTTTTCACTAGGATTATAATCCACCATAATTGTCCTAATCTTAAAACATAGACCCTCATTTAAACATTAGTTTAAAGTTGTTAATTTAATTATTAAATATTTGGAATTCATCCATTGAATGATAGAGTTTTCAGATCACATTTCAGTTTTGATTTCCTGACAAATCCATATCCTATGATATAGATATCCGCTGTTAAGATAATTTAACCATAAATTTGGTAACGATCAGTTGAATTAAGTTCACTATTTAGCTCAACTGATTATGTTCTTCTTGGAAGCTTAACAATGGTAATGCCGTCATCCTCTCACAGTGTTTCAAAAATAACCAGTAAAGGTTTATTCTATTATGTTGCTGGTAATCAGAACATAATTGAAGTCTGATACTGTGGTAACTCAGAACACTATCGCGTATTCGGGCTGTATTCTATAAAAATCACAGTTAGACGTACTCGTTTCACTAAATTGTAAATAAAACGTTGAACTGGGTGCAATCATTCAGATAGAGCTAATCTAGATTATTATTTGAAGTAGCTTTTAGCACGATAAATCATATTTACTATTCTATTGAATAAACTAAACTAGGTCGCGAGTTTTTTTTTTTTTATCATACAGTACGTGTACGTAGTACTCATTCATTTTCTAGGTAAACTTACGTTTAATCTTCAATTTTATGGTTGAAGCTCAAAGTGTTCGATTGTTACATGCAGGATCTATGACAATGCTTCTTTTGAGTTTACGAAGTTAAACATCAAATTCTGCAGAACTATATAAAGAAACGATGATTTAATGAAATCGGGCTGGTCACTAATTACGCTGAGAAGATGTTTCATACGAAATAACCTGGATTCTTCAAACTAAAAAGGGATCATCGTGAATAGTTCACGTTTTAAGCCTGTTTTGTCGTGGTTAAAGCGTTGTTGTTGAGAAATCTTTTTTATGAGTTCATCTTGATTCTTCGCATAGAAAGTTTCCGCAGATTTCTAGAACGTACCTGTAATTGCTCTCTTTTACATTGTAATTGGAGAAGACCCTTATTATCTATAGCGATTTATAGACCTGCTGACATCTTCGAGAAATATTTATTTAGTTTTCCTTTTGACGAAAAATTTGTTTAGTATTATGTCCAGATTTTAAGATACAGTTTCCTTTTAACTGAGATAGATTTGTAATCTAGATTATCAGTTCATAATTCACTTATATCATAAACCTGAACGAGTATACTATATCTGAAATATGGAATTGTGATATAGATTATAGGTGAATAAAGAATTTGTCTCAACCTCGAACTAAGAGTAAGTTTGTCAGATCATTCCTAGATGTTTTTATCATGGCAGCGGTGAACGGTTCAGCAATGTATGGTTATGAAATTATGGCCCTTATACACCGCGAATTCGGAGTTTTACTCAGTCCAGGAACCCTCTATCCACTACTCCATTCACTAGAAAATAAGGGATTAATGATATCAAATACTGATGGCAGTAAAATAGTATATCATATTAGTCTGAAAGGAAAAGAGAAATATCAAGAGACAATACTTGCTTTAAACTTTATTTTCGAAAAACTGTCAATCTTTATTAGAAATCGTAAAGAAGATACTTTACAGATAGTATAAATATGTCCAAAAACGATTTATACACTTATCTTAATTCAGTCTGTTCACAGTGGATAATTTGAAAGCGAAAGATCAAATTCTCATTATCGATGATAATTCTGACATTTTAGAATCACTTTCAAGAATCTTAATGTTTGAAGGATATGCGGTAGAAACTGCAAAGTCAGGACAAGAAGCACTTAAAAAAAGTAGAGAAAAAATTTTCTCCATCGCATTAATCGACATAAAACTCCCAGACTTTGAGGGAACTCGACTCTTATCAAGAATGGAAAAGACTGACCCTAAAATGCGCAAAATTATTATCACAGGATACCAAACTCTTGAAAATACTCGGGAATCGTTAAGACTTGGTGCTGACGACTACCTCGTTAAACCTATCAAAACAGAAGAGCTCCTTGAAATAGTGAGAAAACAGATTGAAAAGCGAGATAAAGAATACGAAGATAGATACGTATTACTTGAAGATTCCAAAGATTAATCCTGATGAAGCCTTTTTAAAATCACTCTAACAATACATAAGACTATTCAACTTATCTCAAAAAAATGAAGCATTCACATTTTTGCAAACGTAATAAAATAAGATAATTATGCTTTTTATATACCTATAACTAATTTAGAGTAAATCTTACAACTGAAGAATATTACTGTTAAACATTTTCATTACAGTTTCAGTTACAGAAAACATATCAAATTTCTAAATATTTCTTAAGTAATATAACTTTAACATATGCATTCACATACAGAAATTCTCAATAATCTTATTTTTAACTAGAGAAGAGTATTGCAAAATGAATAAAAAAAGAATTCTCATTGTCGATGATGACCTATCTATGCTTAAGACTTTACAGAATATTCTTCAAAGGAAGGGCTACACGGTCGATACCACAACAACGGGGAGAGACGCTATATGGAAATTCAAAAACCACTTGTATGATGTTTTACTGGTTGATATTAAACTTCCAGATATGAAAGGTACAGAACTTCTAAAAGTGATGAACAAGTCTCAAACACAAGTAATAAAGATCATGATTACAGGTTACACTGATTTAGATCCTGTAATTGAATCTCTTTATCAAGGTGCACACGCTTACATCCTAAAACCAGTTGATCCAGATGAACTGCTTAAAGTAATAAAAGAAAAATTGGAAAAACAGACGAAATTTACTAAGTTACATAATGCCGACGTAATGATTATCCTCGAAAAATTTTTAGATTTGCTCAATGATAAAAAATTGTGGACTCTCACTGATCTAACTAATGAACTTAACACTTCAAGATATCGTGTTGAGAGAATAGCTCAATTTTTCTCAAAATATCGCCTCATAAAATATTGGCCTATTAATGAGAGTGTACAACTAAACAGAGATTATCTGGAAATTACAGCGATGAGACAGTAATTGAACTAAAAGATCACATCATACTATCTACTACTTATAGTATTTTTAGATCAAGATCATTCAATTAAATTATGCGCTTAAAATGAAATTTTTAATCAATCATTTATTTTCTTCTTTGACTTTTATGATTTAGAATTTATTTCTCTGGCTCTAGACTCAATGAATTTTTCAATTCGATAAACATCAAATTTCATCTCTTCCTTCTGCTTTTGTAAATTTTCTTTAATCGAATTTAGAAGATCTTTAGTGACAAAAGGCTTAATTATGTATCCATCTGCACCTTTGTTTACTGCATCAACCGCATTCTCTAGAATAGGATAACCCGTAACA
>SDBT01014281.1_pt1 | contig 12675 bp, 18 predicted proteins | sample 2277101 | NCBI WGS metagenome assembly SDBT01 (sample SAMN10404973, study PRJNA504765) | marine sediment metagenome | isolation source: marine sediment core GS10_PC15, 103 cmbsf | place: Arctic Ocean: Southern Knipovich Ridge | collected 2010 | reverse complement strand
GATAAATCTTTAATAGACGCATCAACTCACCAACACTTCACCATAGAAATAAAGACCGATGACAAAAACGATAGAAGTCCGGTTGCACTCCAAGCAGAGAGTAGTCTGGGACGCATTACAGAAGAATAGATTCGTAGTATTAGCAGCAGGCAGAAGATTCGGTAAAACGATATTAGCAGTAATTGTATTGCTAATCAACGCTCTTTCTCATAAAGACTCTTTATACTGGTTCGTAGCTCCTTCATATAAGCAAGCCAAGATGATTGCTTGGAGGATGCTAAAGACTTTCTCAACATTCTTCAACCCCAAATTCAACGAGTCAGAGTTATCAGCTACCTTCCCCAACGGTGCGGTGATAGAACTCAAAGGAGCTGACAACGAAGATTCATTAAGAGGCATCGGAGTATGGGGGATGGTGATTGATGAATTCGCAACCATCTACAATAGTTGGTCAGTATGGCACGAGGTATTAAGACCGACACTAACTGATAGAAAAGGCTGGGTGTTATTCATCAGCACACCAAAGGGTAAAGACGCTTTCTTCGAACTGTTCCTCAAAGGGCAGAGAAAGGAAGACGGATTCATCAGCTTCCAGTATAAGACTACCGATAATCCTTACATCGATGATAAAGAAGTCGAAGAAGCCAGAAAGACAATGCCTGATAGATACTTCAAGCAGGAGTATGAGGCGTCTTTCGAGGATTACATAGGTTTAATCTGGCCGGAGTTTAACAAGAGCCATATCATTGAACCCTACTACTTACAAGGGGCATTTGATAGAATAGGAGCAATAGACCCGGCGGTGACAGGGACAACAGCGGCTTTAAAGGCGGCGATAGACGATGAAGGCGAAATCATTGTATATCAGGAGCTTTACGAAAAGGATAGAAGGGTCTCGGAAGCAACCGAGACGATAAGCGAAGAAGGAGTTTACTGGCTGATAGACCCGTCTTCAAAGGCAAGACATAGAGAAAAGGAAGGCGAGTTATACAGTTTATACGATGAATATACAGACAACGGTATCACAGCTTATCCGGCAGAACACGATGTAGACGCAGGGATAAACAGAGTCGGCGAGTTGTTCAAGCAGCATAAGATAAAGGTGTTCAACACCTGCAAGAATCTAATATGGGAATTAGAAAGGTATCATTGGGCGGAGTTAAAAGAGGCGATCACCGGAGCGCAGAGACCTAAACCTTATAAGAAAGATGATCACCTCGTGGATTGTTTAAGATATCTCGTAATGTCAAGGCCAAGCAAAGCAGATATGAACAGACCGGAAACATTGAGTCACGTAAGTCCATTGTATAAGCTGAAAGAGCTACAAAAGAGAAGGAAAGCGTATAAATGACTATTTTTAATAAGTCAATGAAATCAATGGTGAAATGGGGGTCAAGGTGAAGAGATATTTCGGTGTAGTCCAAATTGCCATAGGTTATTACACCGCAAGAAGTTAGAGATAGGAGCTGAATTATTAAAAGTGCTATCCGTCCACCCTGTGGATAACCAATGACATATTTCTTCCTTAAAGACGTTCTTTGTAACCTATACCCCTGGTTAGAGGGGAGACGCATAGTAGCCTACTTCCTTGTGCAGGGGGATATAATCGTTCTCTTATTGCTTATCATCGCCTATTTCCAATGGAGGCGGTGGAAGAGGTTGAATGGGAGCTAAATGGAAGGACACGCTGATTAGAAAGTGTTACGAAACAATGCAAGCCGGAGGAGAGGTAAGGATTCAGTTCTCAATAAGAGGGACAAAGGCAGTCCCGATAATACGAAGTTACCCGAATAATCAGATAATATGCGAAGAGATAGAGTTAGATAACTAAATAGTTCCTGAAAATACTAAAGGGATTGTTTCTGAGTCGCAAAGCGTCTTGGGGATAGTCCCTTTTTTTTAAGGAGAAATATGCCAAAGCTAAACCCATCAGAGATATCATTTTGGCTCTCAGAAGCCCAGTCCTGCGAAGAACGCCAGAAGAAAGAATTAACTCACCGCAATAACTATCCCTTTCTAATCAACTACTATGAGGGTGTGGACAAGATAGACGCAAGAGAGATGACCCCTCACGTTGCCACAGAGAGAAGACTTGCGGTAATCAATGAATACTTCCCCAATACTAACGCTCTCATATCCCAGATAATGTATCAAAACCCCGATATCGTCGCTGAAGCCACACAACCCAAGGCCGAAGCGGACGAAGACCTGATGAAATCAGCGATAACCTACGCCTTCACCAAAGCTGACGCTCTTACAGAGAACAGAGTAGCTCTCTTTGATATGTTCTATGCCGGTTACTGTGCTGTAGAGGTTGACCATACCAAAGAAAACGGAAGTATGGACTTACTACCCTCAGAGAAAGAAATGGAAGGAAGGAAGGGGTTGATAGAAAGAGTCAAAGGGAAACTCAAGAAAGCCTCAAATGCCGAAGAAGCCGAAGCTAATCTTGCCAAGCAGAGTCCTCCGCAGGAAGAAGCTTACTCCACCAACGAACACACTTACATCAGGCGTTGGGATCCATTATCAGTCCCTCTTGACTGGCGTGCTGAAAGGATAAAGGATAGAAGATACAATCTTAAAAAGATAAGGTATTCCAAAGCCGAGTTTGACGCCCGATACCCTGATTTCGCAAAAGACGTCATTCCCGGAGAACAGAGCGATTTTACATTCTCCAAACATGACTCACAAATGCACTCACGCAAAGTCTTGCTTTACGAGTTCCAGGTAAAGAAGAAAGATAACCAGTTCTGGACAATAGTAATCTCACCCTCCTTACTTACCAAAGAGATTGACATATTCAAACGCCCTTATACAACTAACGGGTTTAATATGAAGATAGGCACTCTGCATAAATACGGAAAGCTCTACCCTATCTCTATGGCGCAGGTCAATAAGATGATGAGCGATGAACTCAACGAGTATGTCCGGCATATGAAGAACGTGGCCGAGAAGAACATTCCTAAACGAATGATAGACTCGCAGAAGATTAAAGAAGACGGGAAAGAAGCTCTAAATAGCGATGTAATAAATGACATAGTAGAAGTTAAAGGCTCAACAGCCGGAGCTATGGGGGAAGTCCCTCACACCAACGTCTCAGTAGAGAACAAAGAGCTTATGGCTATCTTTCAGGAACAAAAGAATAAACTCTGGAGCGTTTCCGAACCCCGTATATCCGGACGGGCAAATGCTAAGTTTATGGGCGAGTTAGCAATCCAAGAGGCAGGGTTCCAAGCCAAACAAGCAGATATCCAGGAAGGGTTGAGAAGCTTAATCGTCGAGGAACTTGAGACCACTAAAGACATCATCGCTACTTTCTGGGATATGCCGATATTCTTACGGATTACCGGGAAAGAAAAGCCTTCGTGGTATGAACCGAGTATGATACCCGACCCCAACAATCCCGGAAGGCAGATAGTAGAGAACCCGTTATCAGATATGCTCACGGGGGACTATTTAATCAAGGTTGATATCTCTTCTGCCCTAAGGCCGAGCAAAGAAAGAAAACGAGCTGAGACCATAGAGTTCCTGCAATTACTTATGACTCCGGGAGTATTCCAGTTTATGCAGTTAAGCGGAAAGATGTTAAACTTTGACGAAGTAGCTAAGATAGCTAAAGACTTTGGTTTCTCACCTGAGACATTATTTTTACCTGCTCCGCCAATGGCGATGGGGGCACCGGGAGCTCCGGGAGCAGCAACTCCAGTAGTTCCAGCAGGAGGTGCAGGTGTTTGATTATTTCTGTATAGATTGTGGAAAGCAGAAACCTAAGAATGCAAAGAGAGGTATGATATGCCTTTATTGCGGAGGAGACCTAAGAGGACAGGCACCAAGTATATCAGGCACTAGAGACGGATTCGGAATTAAGAACTCCTTTATAGACGAAAGGTCAGGTAAGGAAATAGATACTTATAAGAAATGGGAGAAAGCAGGATATCGAGACAAAGTAGAGACTAATAATCACACCTTTAAAGAGAAGGTCAAAGAGGGGGTGGAGAAGAGAAAATATAGAGGGGATAGAAAGTTACAGAATAGCAGTTTACCAATTTAAGGAGGGTTTATGGTCAGAGAAGCAAAGAAGCAAAAGTATGAGTTATCTACGATCGAGGAATATATTAGCAAGGCACCGAACAAAGACGGCAAAGGTAATCCATTGGAGGCAAGAGCCAAATTGAATCTTGCCCTTAACGCAATGCTTGAGGGAAAAAAGATTGTCGGGACTTGCACAAGAAAAGGGTTAAGTTACTTTATTTTAGAGGCTGAATAATGCCCGCAAAATCGAAAGCACAACAACGCTTATTCGGGTTAGCCAGAGCTATCCAGAAGGGGGAAGTAGAGCCTTCGGTGAACTCAGCAGCTTCTAACATAGCTGAGACAGTATTGCCTTCGTCAGTCAAAGACTTCGCTAAGACTAAACGCAAAGGATTGAAAGAGCGACTGGCAAAGAGGAGAGTTAAATAAATGGCTGATAAAAAGAAACGTAGCTTACTCTCCAGGCTTTTCCCTGGCGATGAGGAGATTAAAAAAATACAACAGGAAGGACTCAAGAAGATAAGGAAAGAAGAAGGCACAGAGACTGAAGAGACAAAAGAAGCAATCGCTAAAGAGAAGAAGAAAAGACTAGAGAAGAGATTAGCAGAAAGAAAGGTTAAGAAGGAAGAAAAGTAATGCCTTCAGGCGTATATGTAAGGACACAAGAATATAGGGATTTGATGAGTCGTGTGATGACTCCCATTATGCGGTCTGAAGATATTAGAGAAAAGATTAGAAAATCATCAATTGGAATTCGTCATAAAGTGAGTAAATCAAGAAAAGATTGGACAAAACACTTCCACCAAACCTTAAAGGTGGCTAAATAAGGGGGGATAATTATGTGTGCTGAAGAGGCTAAAACAGAAGTTGTCGAGAAGACTTTAGACGAAACGCAGGATGAAGTTCTTGACAATTTTGAGCAGGAAAAAACGCCATCAGGTTCCTCACCTGAAAAGGAAACCCCAAGTAAAGAATCTTTGGAAGAAAAACCTTCTGGCTCCGACCAGCTAAAACCGGATGAGGTTAAACCTGACGAAGAGGACATACCAAAAGAGTTCCATAAACACGAGGCTTGGCAGAAAATACTAAAGGCTAGAAATACTGCCCAGGATAAGGTTAAGGAACTAGAGGGAAAAGGCTCACTGTCTCCTGAGGATAAGCAAGTCTTGGAAGATGCCAAGACAATTACTGCCTCACGGGAAGGCATTGAGACCTTGATGCGGGCTCAGGGATTTAAGCAAGAGGCAATCGATAAACGATTGGCTGAAGCCGGGCACGATGTGGCAAGCCCTGATAATGATATTAACTTGATCTGCAAGGAACTTGGTATGGACGAGAAGAATCTAAAACCAGCCCAAAGGAACGATTTGGAGGATTTCTCAAAAGTAGCAAGAATCATTTTCAAGGACGCTATAAGTAAAGTTCTGAATACTGAGTTGACTCCCATCAAAGAGCATTTAGGCAATCAGACTCAAAAAGAGAGTGCTGTGACTATCACTACTCAAATGAAGAGTATAGTTGCTAAGGATGTGGTTGATGGAAAGCCTATTTTGGATTTTGAAAAAGATATTGAACCGGCGATGGACAAGTATCTTGACGAACATCCAAAGGCAACTCAGGAAGAAGCCTTTGCTCACTTCAAAACCGTAAACCATGAGCTTACAGTCGAAAGATTAAAAACAAGCAAAAGTCAGGAAGGAAGAGATAAGCTAAAAAACAATTTGCGCCAGAACGCCGGAGGTCATTTAAAGGTTGATGGAATACCCAAAAGAACCGGAGACTTCCACGAAGACGCAGATGCTCTTTTAGACAGTCTCAACATTTCCTGATTAAGGAGAAGTAGACTATGCCTACTAACATTAGTTATGCAACAGTCGATACCGCACTAGAGGCGTTGGTTCTACATACCTTACCAGATTTCGGTGAACACGGTGACGGCATCATCAATAACAACTTTCTCTTTTCTATGTTCAAAGTCTTAGACGGGGCTAAAGGACAAAAAGGAAAGAGGATGCGTGTTGTTGAGGGTGGCTTGGAATTCTGGAGAGGTATTACTAAGAGTAAGAACAGCAACTTTAAGTGGCAGGGAAAAACTGACGATATGTCAGCAAACCTTCAAGACCCGTCTGCCAGACTAAGATGGGCAATCAAGACATTTACTGGTTCGCAAGTAATCAGTAAACTTGATGAAGCCTCGAACAAGGGAAGAGCGATGATGAAAAACTTTGCTCAGACCCTGCGAGAACAGGCAGAGACGACCATTCCAAACGAGTTCAACTCGGCTTTCTGGAATGCAGCCCCCGGTGCTAATGAGCCGGAAAGTATCCCTAGTTTAATATCAATCACACCAACCGCAGGAAGTATAGGCGGTATACTCCGTACAACTGGCCAGTATCTTCAGAATGGACACGATGGAACTTCTTACTCTGACATTGGCTCAGAGGCAGGAATCGCAGCCTTAAAGCTGAATCAGATTCAGAGAGCCATAGGTTCAGGTGGAAAGGATATGGTTGATATTATCATCATGGGTGATACAAACTTCGCTGGGTTAATGGCTTACTTGCAGACTCAGAGAAGGTATCGTCCTGACGACAGATTGGCGAAGATGGATTTTGATACTATATTGTTGGGCAAAACCACAATTAGTTTTGAGAATAGCGTTGTTTCTGGTGGAGAGAACGTTATTGACTCAAGCTATGTTTATGGTATCAATTCTAATCACATGAGCTTTGAAGTCCTAAGAGACGGTAATTTCATCTGGAATCCTGAAGGATTTGAAAGGGTTGGTCAAAAGTTGATCAAGGCACTTTACTTCTGGGTTTTTTGTAATTTAACAACCAACTTACCGAAGAGTCACTTTGTGATGTCTGACGTATCAACCACATAAGGAGGAATAAAAAAATGAATAAGAAATTATTTCTATTCATCGCTGTCCTTCTTATGGGAGGATTAGCATTTTCAGGATTAGCTTTTGCAGGAAGCACTGAAATCTTCGGGCAAGGCGGTTATCCAAGTGAACCGCACAAAATCTACAGATTGGTTCATAATCCAAACGCAACCGCAATATCAGCAGAGTCCATAGTAATATGGGATTTGACTGCGGATAATGGCGTTTCGGTTACGACAGCAACTGTTTCTGGAGATAGTGCAGTAGCAGGGATTCTCGCTGAAACCCTACCTGCTCAGGCAACAGCAGCAAACACAGCAGCACAGGACATTGGTAAAGCCAACTGGGCTCTTATGCAGACTTATGGGTTAGCCCAAGTCTACGTAGACATAGCCGTAGGTTTAGAAGGTTCTGCTATGGGGGCTTCTGCTCCGACAGGTGGACGTGTAGGAGAAGCATCTCCCTATGCCGAAATGTACAACCCTCATCCGAGATATTCGGGGATGGCAGGGTTCTTCTATGACACAGCTGACGCAGGTGATGATGATGTTGAATGTTTCTTGACACTCGATTAGACTTTACGAGGGGAGGCAACTCCCCTCTTGTTTTTATAAGGAGATTTATGAATAGTAAAGTAGCAAGAAAAATCAGAAAGGAACTTGGAAAAGTTTTAACTTTATATCCTGAAAGAAGAAAGCATTATAGGTTTTATCTTAAACAAGCGAAGAAAATGTATCAGGAGGGTCTATGGCGTCCATTAGGAAGCTCTGCTTAATTTTAGTGATTTTACTTTTACCTTTGACTTGTTTGTCAGATGAGTTCCGTTTCCCATTTTCAGTTTACCCTAAAAAACTACAGGCTAAATTCGCCGAATACGATAGAAAGTTAGACCTGAACGGTAACGATAGGACAGAGGACTCGTGGGGGTTTATAGAGAATAAGGGAACAGCTTTTGTAATTTTCACTTACCGTTCAGCCACTAAAGAGGATTTTAAAATAATTAGAGAGATACTTTCAGGAGGGGAATAAATGGCAAAATCTACCGTTGATGCTGTTGTAGATGATATCAAAGTTCTTTCTGACTACAACATAATAGATACCGGCTTAGATACATTGATTATTAAAGCTATAAACTTTGCTTTAAAAAGACTAAAGCAATGGTTTCTTGATGAGGGAATGTATAAGCAGATAGGTGCTTCTTCTACTCTATCTACAGTTGAAAATATAGAGTATATTGATATATCGTCTTTACCTGCGGATTTAGACCAACCTATACAATTAACAGAAAGAGAAAACGATTCTCCTATACCGATAATTCCTTTTACAGAATATAGGCAGAAATATCCCGATCCTTCGGCTGACGGTTCTTCTACCCCTGATGTAGCGGCGATATTCGGCGATAGGATTTATCTCGCTCCAAGGCCTAATCAAATTCTTACAATATATATTGATTATGTAAAACTAATAACAAAAGTTGTCTCTGGTGGTTCATTACCTTTTGATGACAAGTATGATGAGTTAATAGTCGCTATCGGAATAGAGTATTTGGTTAAGTTTTTAGATAGGAATAATGCTGTTGCTTTAGCTTCGACTAAAAGAGATGTCAACGATTTATATGATACTCTGATAGCCAAGGCAGCCAAAAATATCGGAATGAGGAGAGGTTCTGCTTCAAGAAGGGGCGATACTCCTTATTTCTCACCGAGGAAAGTATGAACGCTGATATAATTAGAAAAATAATCCGTTGTCTTTTGATAGGGTTGATTTTCCTTCCGGCTCTTCATATAATCGGAATGGGTAGCAGGGAAGCTCACCAGATGATTATAATGCTCGCTGTAATAGTAATTTTCGGTTTAATTCTAAAAAACATCTGGGTTACATTATTCATAGCGTGGTCTGTAGCTCTATATTCTTTCTTTAAGTTTGAGTCAGGAGGTATTTATATAACTAATATCTTCATAGGGGCGGCCTTGTATTACTTAGTCAAGATTTCTTTCAAAAAAGAACATATAAACTTCTTTATAAACGGAGTTTTGTGGTTTGTGGTATTTAATTGCCTTTATATGGTTTTACAGGCAGTGAACTTTGATTTTTATTTCTTAAAAGTACCTGTTTGGGGACAAGTCATTGATAAGCCTATTTTGAATACGGGACTTTATGGTTTTATGGGAAGTTTATGGGCTTTAGGGTGTTTATTAGCCCTATCAATACCTTTATTAGCCTCAAAAGGCACTCTAACCTCTAAGATAGGTGCTGTAATGCTGTTTTTTCCCCTTCACCTTTGTCAGGCAGGGCTTTGTCTGGTTATGGCTATTCTAGGGTTGCTTTTTGTCTTTTGGTATCAAATACCGAGGATTGTGTGGGTTTCTGTGTTAATAGGTTTGTTTTGCTTCGGAGGATTTTACCTTGGTAAAATAGATAGACCTAATTGGTCTGCAAGAGGTAGGATTTGGAAAGCTGCTTTAGTGGATGCTTCTAAACATCCTATATCGGGTTGTGGATTGGATTCTTTCCGCAATGAAACTAAAAACAAACCTTACAAATATATGGAGAGACAATCAGCAAAAGGTGAAAATGTAGAGATTTGGGATAATCCGCACAATTTATATATCTCATTATTCTTGGAGTTTTCTTTAGTGGGGTTATTTATCTTTTGTGGATATATGCGAGGACTAGGCTGTAAATTTCTAAAAGCTATAAAAAGCCCTCAAGTTATAAGTCTGACAGCATTCATAGTAGTATTTTTAGGGATTAGTTTTGGGCATTTTCCACTCTTTTTAGCTCGGTTTACAGGAATAATAATACCCATATTTGGGTTATATGAGGTAGCTTGTGGCTGATTTCTATACAAAATTATCGGGGCAAATAGATAGGCGTTCTCCGCAAAATGAAGGAAATCCTGAGGATGTTGTATTAAGAGAAAACTGGTTAGCGAGAGACGGGATACTTCATAAACCCAAAGGAACAGTGAAAGCGATAACCACTTTATTAGATGACAAACCCCGGTGGATAGGAAGATACTATACTGTAGAGACCGGACAAATATCTCCCAAGACTTTCGCTTATACTCAAGACGGGCAGTTGTGGGTATTGGATGACCAAGCTAAGACTGCTACAAGTATTAAGGAACTACTTAATACAAACGCTTACCCTAAACACATCCTTTTTAAAACAGCGAGCCAGACGAGATTATTCTTAGTAGACGGGGAAAATTTATATCAATATGACGGGAATAATGATAATAAGTTTGAGTTGGTAGAAAATGTAGACGCAGATGGAAATACAATAAACCCCATAGATTTGATAGAGCATAAAGACAGGCTTATTCTTGTATCAGAAACCGTGTTGTATGTATCAAAGAATTTAGTCCCGACAGTCTTTGATGATGCTAATGACAGTCTTGCTATAATCGTAGGCTCGGCTAGAGGTAAGAATTTGGCGGTAGAAACTTTAGAGGATAAACTTTACATATTTAATACCGAGGGAATATTTGCTTTATCCGGGGATGTGATAAGTGCCTTAGCAATTACCTTTGAGATTAGATTAGTAGATGAGAAGAAAATAATCGCAGGGAGAACTCTGGCTAAAGTAGAGAAAGCTCTTAACTTTATGGCGGATGATTTCGAGATATGGTCTTGGGACGGGATAAACTCCAATATGCTTACTTACAATTTCAAGTTAAAAGATTTTGTTTTTCAAAATAGAGGTATGCTTGATAAGGCTGTCGGAGAGTATTTTAATAATTACTATATGCTTTCATTCGTAGAAAATGGAGATGTAGAGCCTAATACAGAAATATGGTGGGATGCCTTTGAGAATAAAATTGATGTAGTAAAAGGGCGCAATGTATCTTGTTATATGAAAACAGACCCCACAAAAGAAACAAGTTATTTACAGACCGGGAGGTCGGACATAAACAGCATAATGAATACCGAGAGGGAAAATTCTTTTGACGGTGTAGCGATAACGACAAAAATAAGAACAAGAAACCTCACGGTAAAAAAAGGAGAGAATGTAAGGTTTACGGCTTTCTACCCTGAATTTGAACCTACCGGAGATAATGATATTCTCTTTAAGTATTTATTAAACAGCAGGCTTTCTCAACCCGGAGAGAATCTTAATCAGGCTTCCCCAAATCTAAAAGGAGAAGTAATAGGATTAAGTTTTATTGAAATTAAAAACCAGAAATCTTTTACAGGAAGATTTCAACCTAAAATAAATTACGCAAGAGGAGAAAGTATCGCTTTTGAGATAGAGGATTCTACATTGAATTTAGATATTAAGTTATATGGTATAGGTCTAGATTTTGTCAAAAAGAGCAAAATTAAAGGAAAAAAAGTCGGTCAATAGAGGTTAGTTTTAAAGATTTTTCTTTCAGGATGGTATCTAAGAGTAGTGTGATATCTATTATGGACAGATTTAGATTCAAACAAGTAAAGATTAGAAGGAGCATCATTTTGTTTGTTTTCGTCAATATGGTGAATTATTTCTGTAGGTTTCAAAAATCTATTAAGGATAGATTCTGCAACAATTCTACTTTCAAGGACATAACCGTTTTTAAGAGCAAAAGGATGAGTAGGTCTTCTAAGAAGAATATAACCATTACTACCAAGATGTATTCCGCCATTCCAACCGTGATGTTCAGAGCCACAATGTTTGCCTTTTCTATTTTTGCTTATTTTAGCTTTTGTTTTTTTAGAATGTTTCTTTCCGTAAAAAGGATTATTTTTTCCTTTAGTTGCTATACTTATTTTTTCGCAAACATCTTTAGGGCGTTTACGACCAATAGCGACTTTGTAAGAACATTGAAAAGAGCAACAAACAACTTTACTACGTTTTTGGCGAGCAGGGCGAGCTTTAAAAGATTTGTTACAGATTGGGCAAATATAAATCATATTAGTATAATACCAAATGGTGTTACGTTTGTCAAGTAAAAAGGAGAAGAATATGAAAAGAACTATTGCAATTTGTTTATTATTCATTGGGTTTATTAGCTTTAATTGTTTTGCAAGTGTAGTAACTTTATCGTACCTTTCTCCCGACGGAGTTACAATAGAAAAATTAGACTCCAACCGATTAGCTTTGACAAACGCCGCCAACAGCCTTGACGGTGGATTACTTCAGAACGAATCAGTTACGGCCGGAAAATTAGACGCTAATGCAACCCCTGTAAACCGTTGGAATGAATCATTTAACAACTTTGTATTTACAGGGCTTATTGTCCCTACAAATACTGATCTTAGTGCTACTACTACTTCAGGTATTGCATATATCAACGGTTTTCGTGTAGTTAAAGACGTAACTCTACATACTTATAATGCTTCTCTTCATACCTATCTTGATTTATCCGAAAATGGAACTTATACATATAGTGAAGTAGTAATAGGAGGATCAGCTCCGGAAGTAGCTCTAAATTCTGTTAGGCTGATGATAGTATCTACAGATACAACTACTGTCTTCTCCGTATCAGATGAGAGGGTTACAACCGTAACATTAGGAACAGGTAGCGCTATTGCTCTCGTAGATACAGACCAAGATACTCAGGTGCAAGTAGAAAAAACGACTGATGATGATATTATACGATTTGATAATGCAGGTACAGAGCAAGTAATAATACAAGACGGAGAAATATTACCTACAACTGATGATGATATAAATTTAGGTTCTTCTTCTAAAGAGTTTAAAGATATACATATTGATGGTACGGCATACATAGATACTATAAGTGAGGATGAGTGAATTATTAAAGGTACGAC
>SDBT01014280.1_pt1 | contig 12675 bp, 15 predicted proteins | sample 2277101 | NCBI WGS metagenome assembly SDBT01 (sample SAMN10404973, study PRJNA504765) | marine sediment metagenome | isolation source: marine sediment core GS10_PC15, 103 cmbsf | place: Arctic Ocean: Southern Knipovich Ridge | collected 2010 | reverse complement strand
GATTTCGATTATCACGTAGAACGGAGGTACTTCTGGATTCGCGTCGTCGTAGTGCCCACGATACACCAGCTGGTAGGTCACAGGCCCATCACCAAAGCTCATCTCCGGTGGTGTGGTCATCAGCGCGTCAAGCATGTGGACCTCATATGCCTTGCTGCCACCTGTTGACATGCTGGACACAACAATGGTCTTATAATCACCATCGGCATACGTGCCAATCGCGCCGCTAGAGCCATAGGCCATGCTTGCAGCAGCGGAGCTATTGCCCAGACCTGAAAACGCAAGACCCATGTTAGCTGCTGTGAACTCGCTCAACGTGAAGGTCATAACAGGGACAGCTTTCACGATACGGGTCCCGCCCTTCAGCGGCCCCTTGGCTCCCATCGGTGACCTTTCCTCGATTTCCATCTCAAGTGAGAAAACAACGCTTTCCCCTTCACCAAGAGCACCAACGGGGTTGCCACCAACCTCAATGCTTGCCCCAGGTGCTGACAAAAGATTGTCGGTTGTAGTACTTCTAATGCTTGCCATGCTAAATCTCCCTGCGCCTCAAATGCTCCTCAAGTAATGCAAGGGCCTTTTCCCCGGCGCTATCCCATGTCCATTCCCTGGTTACATAATCACTTGCCCGCTTTCCAATAGCTTCTGCCATTTTTCTGTTCGTGGCGCACCACACCATGTGGTCAACCAATTGCTCGAAATCCGCCTCAGCGAATATCGGGCCAGCTTCATCATCACCAAGAGCAACGGGCTTTGTATCAAGAAGTAGCGCTACGTCATCACGAAGGTACTCCATCTGGCCACTGTGCGCACTCGTAATCGCCGGAAGCCCCGTCCCCATCGCTTCCATCACGGGCAGGCCGAATCCCTCACCCGCTGTCGGGTGCACAAAGCAATCCGCTAATGCGAACAGGCTCTTCATCTCACCAGTGGTAAGCAATCCGGTCACAATCGAAACGTGCCTTACGCGCTCGCCATGATCGAAGATGTTCCAGGGGCCAGCCTTCCCGTTGTAGAATTCAATCGGAATATCATCGCTTCCCCACGGTGGTGGCTGTCCCCAATTGGTGTTCGTCTTTACCACAAGCCGCAGGTTCATATCTGGCAATTTGCGCTTCACATGCACAAACGCCTCAACAACCTTGGTCATCCGCTTCCTTCCGAAGATGCTGAAGTCCATCGCCAGGAAGGTGTAGGGCAAGCTGCCACCCCTTTCCCTGTGGATGTATGGGTACTCATCCACGTCAATCCCGTATCCACAGACCATGATTGGGCGCACCACACCGGATTCAATGAACACATCCTTGCACCATTGGCTTGGCACCCAGATAAGACCTATGTGATTCAGAACGTCTACCCAGCTATCATCCAATGGGGTTGCCTCACACATTGTGTGGAGGCATAGGTCTTCGATTACCCCGCCATGCTGTAGGTACCACGATTCGGGCAATCCGCACACGATGCGCCAGTCCCAGTCCCACTCACGGCTATCCAAAAGCTCTGCGCCAGCATCCTCAAGAAATGTGGGAATCTTCCAGCCCACACGACCGTATCCCATCCTAGCCTCACGTGATGCTCTGGCGTGCCACATGATCCGCATTCAGTGGTCCTTTCTATTCTGTGCACAATAGGTAATCTTGTGCCACAAGAACCTTATGCATCGTTGTCAGCCTTGCTCATTTGCTTCCAATCCGTTCCGTTGAATAGCAGAGTAAGTATATCACCCTGTGTCATTGGGAAGTCAGACGACAATGCAGTTGTCCCGGTATCGGAGATGGTAATTGTATTCCCACCTACGTTTTCTATTATCACATAGTCGCCCTTGGTGAATCCAGACGTTGACAGAGTATTGCCAGCAGTCGCCCCACTTGTTATCTGATGATACGATCCGGTTGGGAGGATATCGCCAGTTCCATTCGAGATTGACTGCGGCGAACCACTAACACCAATCTTGAGGAATGTACCTACTGACACCCAGGTCGTGGCCGTGATCGAATTGGTCACTTGTAGGCTATTATTCAGATGAGCGCTGCCGTCTATGGGGAATGTCAAAACATTGTCATCTCCTGGAATTCCCCACGTGCCAGCACCATATCCTATTGAAAAGCTCTGGTCGCTGGCATCCAGCCCCATATACCACTCGTTGTCTGGTAAAGCGCCGTTGACTTTATGCCCCAGTTGGATATAGACATCAGACCCACCTACAGAGTCATCGTGTGACCATAGGCGCAGCTCCGCCGCAGCGTCGGAGGTTCTGATTTCTACGTCAGTTGCTGGCGATGCCGTACCAAACCCGACTCTGTTGTTAGCGTCATCCACTACAAGCGTGGTCGTATCTACCGCCAGACTCCCGGTGTGGACTGCATCCCCGCTTGTGATGGGCAAAGTATGCGACAGAAGATATCGAGCCGTAATCTTCCTTGTTGCATTGCTATTGCTCACATCATCCATAACGAAGTTGTCACCGACAGCAAGCCCAACGGTAAATTCCGTAAGGTTAGAAATGGTCGTATTCGCCAATGGCATAACAGATTCAAGGCCACCAAGCGCGATGAAAGCGCCAATCCCAAGCGCCACGGCCAGAGCCAATGCGGACATAATCCGCGCAATCTTGTCGTTCATTTTTGTTCTCCTACATACATCTTAAAGGCCAAGGTATCCCTTGTGGCCAACGTGCGCCATTTCAGCATGAGTCTCATTTTGGCCCAATGCAGGGCGTATTGTGGCTCCATGCCAGCCTTGAGTAGCCATCGGAAGAAAAGGCCCAGCACATCCGCGCCTCCCATTGATTTGATCCCCCCGTAGTTTACCCCTTCGCCACCTATCACATACGCAGCGCCTGCGGCAAGAAGGGCCCTAAGCATAGGCCCCTCAGGTAGCCAACAGTTCTCAGCGAATACCCCCACGCCATCAAGCGGCAGCGCAAGCACATCCCTTTCCCTTAGGGCTACCGTCCAATTGTCACCAAACCATCTGCCTTGGCCCTTATTCCCATGGAGCTTCAGCATCACAAGATCTGCACCTTCAAGCAATTCCGGGGCGAAGGTGCTGTAATTATACGGTGGGAACAGATAGGGCTTAGTACCAGCCATGCGCCGCACGCTTCTGGCTGCTGAGGCGATACTGCAAGCTGTTACCTTCATGTTTATCCAGTTATGACGAATACACCATCATCGGTAACAATGGGGATAACTCCCTTAGTTGTCAGGAAAGTTGTACCACGCTCGAAAACAAGATACATTGGCAGCACCTCTGGATTTGCATCGTCGTAATGGGCACGATACGTCATGGCAAAAAGCACGCTGTCATCCCCAAAGTTCATCTCAGGTGGTGCGGTCATCAGCGCGTCAAGGAAGTGAAGCTCTACACTTTCACTGGCACCATTTGCAATCCCATCAAGAACGATGGATTTGTAATCACCATCAGCATACGTGCCAATCGCACCCGACGAGCCGTAGGCCATACTTGCTGCGGCTGAGCTATTGCCCAATCCGCTGAATGCAAGGGCCATATTGAATGCAAGGATCTCTGCCGCTGTGAAGGCCAGCATCGGCACGGCCTTTCTGATCCTGGTGGCATTGGCCAATGGGCCACGGCTGCCAAGCGGTGCCCTTTCTACAATCTCCATTTCTAGTGTGACCACGGCGCTCTCGCCCTCGGCCAGGGCACCAACAGACGTTCCCCCAATGGAAATCGTGGTGCCTGCTCCGAACATAAGCCCGTCGGTTGTAAGACTGGTAATGCTTGCCATTAAACCGCTCCTTCAGCCATTGTTAGCGTATATGGTGCAATCCACAACGGCCATTCCATCTCCGGCTCAGGGAAACGATACCCTGGACTATCTGACCATATTTCATAGACCCTGTAATCCGAGCTGCTGTACGTAATGTCAAATGGTGCTGTGATTCTGTGCATCACGGAATACAATGCTGTTGCCACAGCTACCGCCTCTGGGTCGGTCCCGCCGTAGCATCGTGCTTGAAGTGCTACCTCAATCAATGGGATCTGATGTAATGAAGCTCCCGTAGGTTCAGAGATAAGCGCCAGGGCCTTCTGTGGCATATTGCTTTGCTCAGCCTGGGGAACTCCCCCACGCCAAATCCGTGTGCTAACCTGATCTGTGAGTGTGCTCTGGTCATCCAGCCACGATTCCAATACCGCTATCCAATCAAACATTTAGCCAAGCCTCAGGTTCTTCGCCAATGCGGCAATGATCTGCCGTTGCTTTCTTTGTAGCGCTGGAACAAGCCACGGGTACCGGAAGAAGCGCCCGCTACGTGAATGCCAGCCCAGTTCCAGTATTGCGCCATAGAAGGCATTCGCCGTGCTGCCCACATGCGCCAGGAACCTTAATGACCTTGCCTCGCCCCGCATGAATACGTCACGCATCAGGTTCCCTGTATCAACGTGAAAACTAGCATGCGGATGCGGTCCTGGCCCCATACCAGGTGCTACGTTCCTCTGGGCCTGCTCCTGCAGTATCCTTCCAGCAATAGCTGTGGCATTGGGAGCGGAAGCCTGGGCATTTGCGAATATTCTTTTCGTATGGGATATGACCCGTAGGCTCATGCTGCCCCCGTATGCTTCATGCTGCCCCCATATGCTTCATGTGGTCCTCTTCACGCGAAGCTCCAGGAACCTTTGCTGCCCGCCCATGTCCAGCGCCGCTTCAATATCGAATGGGCCAGCCTGGAGCACCGTGCCGCTTCTTTCCTTCAGGTTAATCAATCGGTTCTGCTCGGTGATTGTGCGGAATTCCATGAACACCGACTGGATTCTTAGCGATATGGATGATAGCGTTCTGTTATTGAACTCCGTCACCAATCGTGGTTGCCATAGGCATGGCACATCAGCCCCGTCCGTCGCAGTTGCCCAGGTTGCTCCCTCGTAATCGTCCACCGAGCTTGTGGATGTCCGCACCTGAACTGTCACCGTATGGATCAGCTTGCCGGAAAAGGCGCTCATGCTAACTCCCCATAGATACTCAAATTCCCCATTACGCGTTGCATACTATCAATCATCAAGGTCCAAGTCGTACTCTCCAGATGTAATCCTCTTCCATATCTCAATGGGCAGGTCCGCTGGCAAGACCTTCTCCATCTCTTCAAATGGGTCGCCCTCATACTCCAGTGCTTTCTGCTGAGCTGCCTTTGCTCTAACACGGAGTCTTTGCCGTGCAGCCTCCACACCACTTAGTTCGCTGGACGGCTTCACCAGGGTAGCGTCGCCCCCCAACGATGATTCCATGTCCAGCCGCTGTTGAGAATCTGGGGGATAAACCCTAATCTTCTCCTGAGACTCTTGAAGCAAGGGAAGTATATTGGCGCTCATGGCCTATTGCTCCAGAACGATGATCTGCCAACTGGCCACGATTCCTGAGCACTAGCGTATGTCATACGGTAGTAGTAATCAACCTTCTGCAATATCCTATCGGGTATCGGCATATCTTCGTATGTCACGGAGAAGCTGCCCAGCCGCTGGGATTTCACTCCCATGTCATCCAGGTTATCGTACCAGAACAATACAAGCTCTAGGCACGCAGCCTCAATGGGGTCCTCTGGAAGGTATCTGTAAATGACCTTAGCGTCGTCATGGGTTGCTGCTGTTGTGCCATTCACGCCACGCCTTACGTTGATTGTGGGACCATTGACCTCTCGCACGAACATTTGCTCGGCATCAATGAGCAAGCACCAGCCCGTTTCGATTCCTGGTGTATTGTCCACCTGTATCTGTGTCGCTGTCGTCGTCGTAACAGCACCTGAGAGCGTCCTGCCCGTGCTTTCGTAGTCGTCCGAGTATCCCCACGTACCTGCCACGCTGATTGCCTGCTGCCGGGTATCATCGAAGCTCCAGAACGTGGTTGACCTAAGCAGCTGGATTTCCAGCTTGGGCTGCACATTCGCGGGATACAAGAAATAGCTATTGGAAGCAATTGTGCCGTTATCGTCTGACAGGGTGGTAACAGACAATAGGTCATCGTGAAGCACAAGCGCTTGATTGGTTATTTGGGGCACGTCGAATAGCTTTGTAGCGGTGACGGGGATGAACACACGATTTGTTTGGTTCTCAATGAACCGCGACGCCGTGCGTATCCAATCCATCAATCTGGCATCGTTGCTATTAGCCCCGTCGGTGATGCGCTTGTCCCGCTTTACCCTCTCCAGGCTAACGTACCACCTGTAACCTGTTCGTTCTGCCATTTACCTATTCGCTCCGAACCAAGCTGTTATGGTTGTAATGACAACCGTGAAGAGCGCTTCCGCTCCTGCCAGCCGATTCACTTTGGTATCAAGACGGATAAGGGTATCATGATCGTCATCCCAAGTTTCGCTTTTAGCTGCCAAGGTAGCCTGTTCCCCTTCAAGCGACAAGAGCTTATCACGGTTATTCCTGCTTCGACCATTCATGGCGGTAAGTGTTTCCTTCACGTCAGACATATTCTGTTGGACCAATCCCCATCGTTCGTCTTGACTTTTCTGTATCAGCTTCCACTTCTCGTCCTGAGCTTTTACATAACCACTCAGCTTTGCTTCTATGCTTTCGAGTGTCGCCATTTATGCTATTGCCCTGGTGGTGTCAGCCACAACTACTGCTGTGCCATTGGTTAATGTCTGCACCACACCGGCAGACGTAAGCATTTGAATGTCGTAGAATAGATTTGTCGCCACAAGCAGATCTTCGGTTTCAGCAGGCTTTATCGTGATCGTGAGGTCCCCAGCATCCTCGTCGTCCACGGTGATGCTCCCATTTGCAGTGGTGGCTGCGGTCTTCCCGTTTATGAACAGCAGGCCATTGTTTTCGTCTATCTGCACTATCGCCGCGCTGTCAGCATCCCTATTCATATCCTTCAGGGTGAACCACAGGTTGCTCCGGCTCGCCACGCTGCCCAGGCCCGTCAGGGTCGCGGTGAAGGTATCGCCCCTTCGGATGGACAAATCGCTGCCAGTGACAGACGCTACCACGGAAGCAGCTGTCTGCGTAAGGGTTCTCGTTGTGTAATCCCACACCCTTTCGCCAATGTCGCCAAGGCCGCCAGTCACATGGTCGTAGTCCAGCGTCTCGGCACCGGTGTAGCTTACCCTGATGTAATAGTCATGAGTAGCGATTGTCTCAGCGGTATACGACCTGGTATACACGCCGATATTGGTGACCTCCTCGCTGGCCGTCTGAGTTCCATCCCAGATGACCGTAGAGCTTCCATCGCTACGCTTCCGGCTGGTCAGGTAGAACGTAATGTCCGTTAGGGTCAGCCCAGCCTTCGGTGTCCCTGAGCTTTCTGTGAAAAACGCACCAATGATCAGGCTCATCCCTATGTCCTCGTGAAGGTAATTTCTATGCCAATCAGCCTAGCATCACCAGCAAGGTTGTCCGCCGAAACATCCCTATAGGCACGGAATAGCACCAATTCTCCAGCAGCGGGGGTGCCGCCTATCGTGATTGCACCTGTAGCGCTGCTTACATGCACATCTGCTGCTACTATCGCCGTGTCAGCCACTAGCACAGCAGATCCCCATGCCTGATCTATAGCTTCGTCATTAGCGTATGATCTTCCTTGCAGTGCCCATGTTACTGTCTCCGCCCCGCTTCCAACCGTGAACGTCCACTTGAATATTGCGGTGATGGTTCCAGCGTTCCAATCGGATGGCATACTGATGTTCCACTGGGCGAATTCGTCAGCGCCAGTGTCGAAATCTAGGAGGAAAAGGTCTTGGTCGTTTGTAACGTATTCGACCTTGGCCGCTTCGGCACATCCATTAGTTGTGGAGGGATACCCACCAGCGGCGCTGAGCCATATCTTGCCAGCCGGGGCGCTCCCCGTAGCGCCTGTGGCACCCTGTGCACCGGATGCTCCCTGAGCACCCGTAGCACCCTGGGCACCAGTTGCTCCCTGAGTCCCTGCCCCAGTGGCACCCTGTGCACCTGTAGCTCCCTGGGTGCCCGTGGCTCCCGTATCGCCCTGTGCACCTGTAGCTCCCTGGGTGCCGGTGGCACCTGTATCGCCCTGTGCCCCTGTGGCTCCCTGAGCCCCGGTCGCTCCCTGGCTTCCGGTGTCGCCCTTCTCTGCCCACGTCAATCCAAGGTCATCGCCAGCACCGAACGTGCCACTACCAGCTACATAGGTTACGCCAAGGGAATGGTAGGTCCCGCTATCAGCAGCCGAGCTAACGGTGAAGGCGTGCCAATTGGTTGTACCCTCTTCAAATATCCGTAATGAATCACCGACACCAATGAGATCAAGGAGTGCATCAATTTCAGCGCTGTTTCTGTCAGTATCTTCAACCCAAATCTCTGTGACACTCGCAGGCGTAGCGTGGTTGTATTCAATTTCACCGTTCTGAGGTGTTTCATTGGTATCAGTGGAGAAATTGTAGAATAGGGTCCACCCACCAGTATCCCCTGTTGCGCCAGTGGCCCCCTGGGTACCAGCTCCTGTGGCTCCCTGAGCCCCGGTAGCTCCCTGGCTACCCGTGGCACCCTGGGTACCTGCCCCAGTAGAGCCCTGAGCACCAGTGGCCCCCTGGGTGCCCGTTGCGCCAGTAGCTCCTTGGGTACCTGCGCCTGTGTCCCCCTGCGCACCTGTTGCGCCCTGGGACCCCGTTGCACCTGTTGCTCCCTGCGTCCCAGCCCCTGTAGCACCCTGTGCACCAGTGGCTCCCTGGGTGCCCGTTGCCCCCTGGGTTCCTGCACCTGTGGCCCCCTGACTGCCCGTAGCCCCGGTAGCACCCTGGGTACCAGCACCTGTGGCTCCCTGAGCACCGGTGGCTCCCTGAGCACCAGTAGCTCCCTGCGCACCACCAGAGGGACCCTGAGGCCCCGTAGCCCCCTGAGCGCCAGTGGTTCCCTGTGTCCCAGCACCAGTGGCACCCTGAGCTCCATCTGAGCCATCAGCGCCTTGTGCACCATCAGCACCTTGGATCGGTGGTGCCGTACCATTAACAAGCGCCATGCCTCTCCAAACGGACAATACCGTTATCGTAGATATTCCCAGGAATCACAGCGGGAGAATCGCCATAGGTGAAGATGTTGGCGAAGCTCAATTGATCCCGTGCAGTGAACGCACATATCTGAGCCCACCATTGCTCATTGCATGTGGCAGCAGATTCTTTTGTTCGCACCAGTAGGCCAGTAGCGTAAAGACCGCCATGCGGAGGATGACCATAATTTCTATAGTGAGCTACCTGCGCATTCACAGATTCACTATCAGCCTTCGCAAGCTCAATTATCGCTTCAGCCTCTTGGTATATGCAATCACGATCTGGATGGGCGAATGTAGCAACGTAATTGATCCCCAGGTATTCAGTGACCTCATTTGGATGCACAAGCAGGATCATGTTCGCATCCTGCCAGATGGTTATTTCTTTCTTCAGAAATATGTGCGATAGGGCCTTGTACATCCTTGCATCACGCCTCGGATCAAGGAACCTTTCCTTGCATTCAATCAATTCCCAACCAAGGCCCTGCTTATTGCTCACATTGTCTGTAAAGCAGTAGTGTGGAACATCGGGAAATTGCACAGGGCTCAGGGTATCATATCCCCCAAATTCAGCGGTATAGACGCATAAATCATCGTCATCCTGCTGCCCAAGATGCTTCCATGCCATCATGTGGCACCAAGTACCTGGATTATCCTTGACGCCAATGGTATCGCATTCATACCCAAGCTCCAGCATGCTTTCCTTGTCAAGATGCGATGCATGAACGGAATATGGATTGCCAGCCATCATCCCAGACCGGTTATTCCCCCACGGTGTTCCCAAAAGCACAAGCTCATTCGCAGCAGATTCAAGACCACAAAGAGCCACAGGAAGCTCATCACGCTTTATGTGCTCCGGCCCGTGCCACCAGATAACGTAATCCCATTTTCTGCCAGCTGGCAAAGATCTTGCATCGCCGTGGATCACATCATTCAGCCACGGATGCCCACGATAATGATCTGCAAATGGCCCGTGAGCCTCAAGAAGGGTGATCCGGGCTCCTGATTCAAATAGCTCCCGTCCCATCTGGAAGCGATGCGGGGTTGCGCCGATGTATAGGACCGATTTGCCACCGGATAGCACCCCAGGCACATGCCTGTGCAGCAATCCTAATCTTTGCTCCCACGCCTGCATCTCATTCATATTAGCTGCAATCCAGGCCTGCGCCGCCAGGACTTCGTAGCGCAAAGATCGGCATACACGTAGGGGATATCATGATCCCTGTGGAAATCTGTGGGGAAGAACGTCTCAAGCCTGACAGCCTGGAATCTGCATCCAATCCTTGGGACATAGCTGGCATTTGATCCATTGGTGTAGTACCAGAAGCTGTTTTGGTTCCAATAGCTGCGATGTGTTGGGTCCTGGAATGCCCCCCTGCCATCGGTGCTTGGGGTGCCGGACAATAGCCATCCACCATCAACAAGCACCCGATATATCTCATTCATTAGGAAGACACTATCCTCAATATGCTCAAGGAAATCGTAGGCGCGAATCACGCCGATGCTATTATCATCAAATGGTAGACCCTGGGTTGCGTCATGGACAATATCTACGCCATCGGCGTCGATGATATCAAGCCCCTCATATCCAGCAGGTTTCCCATGCGCTGCGCCGAGGTCAATCGTGCGAAGCCCATCGTTTTTGGCCCATCGCTGTATCATCAGATGCAGATATTTGTTCCCAACCCTCTTCGTCTCAGCCCTAATCTGCTGCCGTCTCGGCTTGTACGTATTCCCGTCGTGCAATCGGTACAGGTACAGGCACTCGTCAATATGATTCACAGTCCCATTCAGGTAGAAGCGGCAGCACAGATCGTGGTCATCGCATACCGATAGGCTTTCGTCATGCCCGCCAATATCCCAATACGTGCTTGCCCTCCAGGCACGAACGTGGTTTGGTGCGTAGGCAACATCATAGAATGATTGCGGCGACGGTGGGAAAGCCCTCATTGCGGCCAATTGATGCCCGTCATATACGGTAGGCTCAGTTTCCCATCCGTAATCTGAATTGTAGGTATGCGGCTCCCAGGTATCGGCCTGGAACTCCGCGAAATTGCTGTACGCGAAATCAACCGCTTTATCCGCGAAGACATCCACTATCATCTGAAGGGCATTTGGCATCAATAGGTCATCATGGTCCAATTCGACAATCACATCGCCCTGAGCGGCTTCGCAGCAGGTCCTTTTCAATGCGCCGATGGTGCCTTCTTGTGGCGCAAGAATCTTTATCCTGCTATCTGTATATCTTCCCAGATCAGCAGCGGATAGGCCACCGTTCGGCTGAAGTACCCATTCCCAATCCTGGTATGCCTGATTCATTAGGCTGCTTAATGCCTCGTCAAGCCACTGGGCATCATGCGTTGGGGTAATGACGCTTATCATCATACCACCGCTGGAAGCTGAAAGATTGTTGCTGGGTGACGGGGGATACGGGCCGCTGGTGCTGCGATGCCCGACAGCCACGCCCAGAACGGCGAGACGAACATCTGGAATGGGCGCAGGAACACATCTGACACCTCATCGGCGGCTAGGGCGCGATTGTATATGTAGAAATACTCCATACTGCCGTTCCAATATGAGCCCCCGGCTTGGCGTCCAATATAGAGCACCGCCGTGCCATCAAAGTCCGCTCCAACTAGCTGCCCCGCCGCGGTCACTGCCAATGTACCATCGGTATAGCCCAACACATCATCACCAGAGCGTACATATACACCATGAGTCAGCGTTGATTGTGGCATCGCCATAGCTGTATTGGTGTACGCTTCTGCTTGCTCAGTATCGGCTCGGAACCACACCGTACCAGCAGAATATCGTATTGACCATTCCCCATTACCCGTAAAGCTGTCCTTCGCCATCACGTAGGCAGTGTCCGAGGTTAGCGGAGTAGCCGCAAACACGATCGTGAAATCACCCGTCCCAAGATGTAATGTGGGTTTGTCTGCTATAACAACATAGTCGTCGTCCCCTTGATATGCCAATCTAGCGCCCAACTCCCCAGGCCCCCACCCACTGGTCGCCGTCGGCGGGTCAGCAAAACCATTGAGCAGGCCGTGGTTTTTGCCGACAAAATCCCTTGCCCTGAACCCGCCCCCATCATCCAGTAGCCATCCAGCGACAAGCCCTTGAGCATGGGGGTGCATCCAATTGACTTGCGATCCAGGTGGCGGCTTCTGATTACTCACTCAATATCCGATCCCCACAGCGACTCGGCCTTGACGTGCAGGTTTGAGCCCGTCCCGGCCTGATGCACTATGACGACGGCGACCTTGCTGAGGCCACCGGCATTGGCGATGTGATGGTGGAAACGCTCGGCCTGGCTCCAAATGAAGTCGGAGCTGTCCTTCTGGTTGGTAAGCCCATGCATGAGCGTAACGGAGGAATTTGTCGCAACTGCGACGATCTGCGCCCACTCTCCATCCCCAAGCACGCTGGCGTCCTGGAGGTATATTGTGCCACCAACCACCAAGTTGGTTGTGGAAGCGACCGCCATCACTGTCTCGCCGGCGGCTTCAGTGGCTGTCATGGCCTCCGTTTCGGCAGCTGTGGTTGTGCCCAGGAACTCTCGCAACACAATCCAATCCTCGTCACCACTGGGGTTGTACGACCCGAGAATGAACACACCCACGCCCGTCACGTTGGCCGTCACCTCGATGTTCGCAACCCACACGTAGATGTCGCCCATCAAATAGCTTGCTACCGAC
>SDBT01014279.1_pt1 | contig 12675 bp, 13 predicted proteins | sample 2277101 | NCBI WGS metagenome assembly SDBT01 (sample SAMN10404973, study PRJNA504765) | marine sediment metagenome | isolation source: marine sediment core GS10_PC15, 103 cmbsf | place: Arctic Ocean: Southern Knipovich Ridge | collected 2010 | reverse complement strand
CGCCGCGCACCACCTCGAAGAACAGGTCGCCGGTCTCCGGGTCCACCGTAAACAGCGTGCCCGCGCTGGTCTTGAGCACTCGCATGGCGCGGGTCAGGAACCTTCCGAGGATGCGTTCGAGGCACGGTCTGGTGTATTTCGGGGCGTAACCCGGCTTGACAGGCTGGCAGGTGAGGAAAAATGAAAAATGGGGGTGTCTGACCCCGGCTTACTTCCGATAGCCTGACCAGCCACAGTCTACACCATGCGTTCGGGCTGCGTGGAAGGCCGTTCCCGCTTGCCGGAACTGAGGAGTCGATATCCCCAGTCCAGGCGGACGAAGACGAAGAGCAGGAGCAAGATGACGAACAGGACGATGGCCACGAGGAGGTCGCTGCGGACCTCCTTGAGGAATATCTTTCCTTCGCCCGAAGACGGGATCCTGCTGGGCTGGATGGGCAGCCCGTACCTCTCGGCGAGCGTGTCGATCTTGATCAGGTGAATGACCGGGACGCCTTCCAGCCCGAAGCGGGTCATCACCGAGTCGATCTGCACGGCGCCCCGGGGAACGGATCGGTTCAGGCCCGGCTTGAACATGCGCTTTCCCACCTTCGTCCCCACCGAAGTCGCGCCGCCGCCCACATTGATGTAGGCCTTGATATCGGCGGCGCCGGCATGCTCGCGATAGAACGCCATCCTCTTCTCCACGCTCTCGGCATAGTTCTTCACCGTCAGCGCCGTCAGCTTGTTGCGCTCGATGATCTCGTCCAGCATCTTGCGGTTCTTCTTCGACAGCCCGAGGCCCCGGTCGTCGATCCCACCGCGCGACAGTGCGACGGACCGGAAGGGGAACACCATCTTCTCCGCGAGCAGGCGCTCCATGTCGGGCCAGGTCATGTCTGGCAGGTTGGCGCCCCACTGAGACGATCCGGTGCTGGAGATGATGATGGGGTCGACCTTAAGGACTCTCAGTGCTGCAAGCACACAAATGTTGATGGCCGGGAAGGAGCCCGACATGCCCACCGCCACCCGGTCGCCTTCCCCTACACCGGCCCTCTTGAGCAGGTGCACGACCACCGCGGCGAAGTTGGGGTTGACCGAGGTCTGCTTGGAAGGCAGGTGCCCGGGGTTGGTGGTCACGGAGGTTATGAGCTCGCCGATAAGCCCCGAGCCCGCGGGATCGGCCTCCGGATCGATGGGATGGCCCATGCGTGCCCTCTCCTGCCCGATCACCTGGAAGGCCTGCAAGGCCAGCTTGGCGGCCTGGAGCTTCTCCGAGTAGTTGGGCTGCTTCTCTCGAACGTGGAAGGTCTCCGCGAAGATGAGACCGGCCACGGCCACCAAGGCCACGATCCACAGCAGCCGCAGCGACACCTTCTGCGGCCTCCAGTACAGCTTCTTCACGGCAGCACCTCCGGCCCGACCGTCAGGAGCATGACCAGACGGACAACCACCGAGACGATGATGAGGGAGGCCAGGGTTTGCGAAACGCCCTGCCGGTCCATCCACAGGGCGATGAGCCCCGGGATGATGTAACCGATGACGTCGAATTCCATCCTGGTCACTCCGGGCAGGTATCCTACCAGCATGCCCAGGAAGTACCCGAACAGGATCATCAAGGCGGTCCTGCGCCTGCCGTAGACGATGAGGACCGTGGACAGCGCCCGCACCATTCCGTATGCCGCGAAGGCCGCGCCGAGGGTCACGGCCACGTTCCAGGGCTTGGTGATGTAGATCGCGATGTAGCCAGGAACGATGAGTCCGCCCGTGGCGATGCCGAAGATCTCCGTGAACAAGAGGCCGAGGGTGACACTGATTCCCACGGCGATGGCGAGCAGCTCCATCATCGTCGCGTCACCTCCGGTCGGGCGCGGTTCTTGAAGAAGCGCACGAGTTCCAGTCCCTGACCGCCGATGTTCCCCATCCCGACGACCAGCGTGGACTCCGAACAGGTCTCGAGAACCCTCTCGAAGATGTCCTCCACGCGGTCCCCCTCGGCCTGGACGAAGAGGCCCGGATCGATCCCCTGCCCGACGGCCAGCCTGATGAACAGGTAGGCACCCGTGCCCATGAGCACGATCCGGTCCGCCTCCCGCCAGAACGAGACATCCCTGGCGAGTTGGGCGGTCCTGGAAGGGCGGTCCGCGCGGAGATTGAAGATCCCCACGACCTTGTCCACGCCGGAGTGCCGTTCTCTTGCGGCCCGGAATATAATCTCGGCGGACTCGGGATCATTGGCAGCGAAGCCGCTCACGAAGACGATCCTGCGGCCGAAGAAGTCGAGCACGTACTCGGAGAGCGCGCCGGGGTCGGGATTGGCCTTCCACATTCCTCGAAGCGCCGCGTCCCTTTCGACGCCGAACTCCTCGAGAACCTTGAGGACGAGCGCTACGTTCTCGCGGTGCTCCAGGTACTTGAAGCCGGAGAGGTCCTGGTCGCTTATGGACTCGATGTCCCGCTCGGACACCGATACGAGTCTCGTCTTGCGATCCCCGGCCGCCTCTTTCATCAGATCGAGGTGCCGCTGCTCGCCCGTGAACAGTACTCCTCCTACCGGAATCATTCCGGCAAGAGCCCTGGCGACGTCGGCCTCCGAGGGACCCATGACGTCCAGGTGATCGGCCCGGGCGTTGGTGATCACCCCGTGCGTGGCCCGGATCAGCATCTTTTCGGACACCCAGTGCAGGATGGGCTGCAACGCCATGCACTCGACCACCAGGGCATCAACGCCCAACTTCCTCGACGCCGAGACGATCCGTTTCTGCTCGATGATGTTGGCATCCACCGGACGGTAGATGGCCACCTCCCTTCCGTCCGGAAAGATCATTCTCGCCAGGGTTCCAGTTGTCTTGGCCGCCGTCCTGATGCCGGCCTCGTTCAGGCCGGACGCGATCAGCCGGGTCACGCTCGATTTTCCCCTGGTGCCCGCCACGTGGATGCGGATGGGGATCTTTCGAAGACCGCGCATGTGGAGCAACCACTCCACCAGCCCGAGACCGACAAGGCCGCTCGCCATCAACCCTGTCACCTCAAGCCCGGTCATCGAGTATCTCATCCATGTTGAGAGGGCTCTCGCTCCTCTTTCTTCCCCCCGAGCCTCAGTTTCCTACTTGTTTCCTCAACTAGATGCAACAATTTCCTCAAGGCCCATTTGCAGGCCGTTGTATACAAAAAGTAGGAGCTCTCACTTCGGCTGTTCACCGGCGGCCGGCTGGACCACCCTGAAGGTCGTGCCCACGCCCACCTCGCTCTTCCAGGGGCTCCAGGATCACGTCCACATGTTCGGGGCGGATCGACACCAAGCACCAAGAGGGGGGAACTCGAAAAACCAGCCGGAATGAGCAATACTCCGGACCATGGACGGGCGCTCCTACAGCCTGGTGATCGAGTACGACGGCCGCGGCTTCTACGGCTGGCAGCGGCTGAGGGACAAGCCCACCGTGCAGGCCGCCCTGGAGGCGGCGGTCGAGGCCGCCTTCGGCGAGCGGGTGGCCGTCCAGGGCGCGGGGCGCACGGACCGGGGGGCCCACGCGCTGGGCCAGGTGGCCGGGATCCGGTTGGCGGCCCAGGTGGCCCCGGACGACCTGGTGGCCGCGCTCAACGCCGCGCTGCCCGGATCCGTCCGGGTCAAGGGCGCCCGGATCGTCCCCGACTCGTTCCACCCGCGCACCTCGGCCACGGCCAAGGAGTACGAGTACCGCATCGCCAACGCCCCCGAGATCCGCGAGGGGCTGGCCGGACGGGTGTGGCACGTGCCCGGGCGGCTCGACGGGCCGTCCATCCGGGAGGCCCTGCCGCGCCTGATCGGGCGCCACGACTTCGCCACCTTCGCCACCCGGACCCGTTTCGGTCAGAAGTCCACCGTGCGCGAGCTGCGGACCGCGGAACTCGAGGTCGAAGGCGACCGGCTGGTGTTTCGGTTCGTGGCCAACTCGTTCCTGTACCACATGGTCCGCAACATGGTCCGGCTGCTGGTCAAGGTCGGCGAAGGCCGGGTCGAGCCCGGCCGGGTGGCCGCCGTCCTGGCGGCCCGGGACCGGGCCGCCTCCCCGGGCTCGGCGCCCGCCTCGGGGCTCTACCTGGTCCAGGTCTTCTACCCGGAGTCGGGCGCGGAACTGCTCCCTTGACAGGATTGAGTACCTCGTAGAAAGGCCGATGGGGATCGGCTGCCCCAGGACATCCGGGACAACCTGGCCGGGCACGACTGGCCCGGGACATCGCCACGGAGATGACGCTGGAGACCGGCATACTGATTTCGGTCTTCGTGGCCGACAGGGCATTCCTGGATTCCCACAAGGGATACTCGTTCCTCGAGATCGTTGCCGAGGAGGGAATTCGAATATGAGCAATTGAGGAGATTCTTCAACTCATGAAGAAGGCCAGCAGGAGCCTCCAGAGCGCTCTAAACCTTCTGGAAGATGGAGACAACGACTTCGCCACGGCCAGGGCATACTACGCCGTGTTCTATGCGGCCAAGGCCGCGCTCATTTCACAGGCGATCAACCGTTCGAAGCACAGCGGAGTGATAGCGGCTTTCGGTCAAACCTGGACCCCGTCCCCATATTGGAGTATCTTTCACCTTGATGGCCACCCGCTCACGACAGCCCGGATTCTATGAGCTCCCTCCGGGGCGATCTCTGGGCTCGCGGTATGAGGTGGTGGAGTTTCTCGGGTGCGGCTGGGAAGGGGAGGTGTACAAGGTCGTCGAGGTGCGCACCGGGATCGAGCGGGCGGCCAAGATCTTCTACCCCCAGCGCAATCCCCGCGGACGGGCGCTTTTGCAGTACGCCAGGAAGCTGAACAAGCTCGGGCACGTTCCCATCATCATCCAGTACCACCACCAGGACACCGCAAGGGTCCGCGGCCGGGTGGTGGAGTTCATGGTCTCCGAGTACGTGCCCGGCGAGCTTCTGTCGGCCTTCCAGGCCCGCCAGCCGGGAAAGCGCCTGAAGAGCTTCGAGGCCCTGCACGTCTTCCACGCCCTGGCCTCCGGCATCGCTCCCATCCATCAGGCCGGCGAGTACCACGGGGACCTGCACACCGACAACGTGGTCGTCCGCCTGCGCGGCATCGGCTTCGAAGTCAAGCTGATGGACTTCTTCGACCTGGGCCGGGCTGTATGCGCAGCAACGCCTCTCCCGACATGTACCTCCCGGCACCCCAGGCTTGAATCCCGTCGGTTCGGCGGAGCCAGACCTGTTCCTCGTGACGCTCCAGAAGGCAGGGCAGCCTGGCTGGGTCATTCACGGCCAATCCGATGAAAGCGTGTATCTCTGACATGCCGGACCCTCAATTGCGAGCATTGCAGCCCCGGCAAAGCCTGTTTTGCGGCCCCAGGGACAGGAACTCACCGTCGCAACGTAGACACCGACGTACCGACAGGGTCTCGACGTCTGTATACCGCTTGACAAAACCCTTGTTCAGGCCAAGAAAGGCCGCGCGGTTGATGATCTCCACCCGCTTGAAGCCGACCCGGTCGAGATCCCTGAGCATGGACTCGCGGTTTCCGAAGTAACCCTCGATGATCCGCCTGTCCACAGCGGGTGTGAACGATGGAGTCTTTCCCTTGGGTGTTTTTACCGCCATCAACGCTCACGCTCACTGGTCCGATCTCGATCTCCCTCGGACGCCTTGGTACGAAAGTCACTGCACGTTCGATAGTCGCCGTAGCAGGTAGAGCCCTGGACCTCGAGGTCAATCCAGGCGCCGGGCCGCTTTTCCCTGAACAGCCAGAGCACGCGAACCCTTCTGAACCGAGCGTAACAGCGGTTGTCGGGATCGGGACCTGTACAGCGCAGCGTGGAGTCGAATCGGTAGCCCAGATAGGGGCAGGTCTTATCCGTCGATCTTCCGATCATGGCCGATCCAATTAGTCTTCTTCTTTTTCGATCCCAATACAGGTCTGTGACGCTCGAATTTCAACACCCACCTGCAATCCTTCAAAAAACTGGTACCGTGCTCAGGCGATGTGCAGGCGTCGCGGCGGCCAGTGATCCGACCCCCTGAAATGCATCGTAGAACTCGCAGACCTGTCGGCTCCAACGGCACCGATCATTCCTCTGTGGCACCCGGCCCGATCAGGCCGGCAATTCTCGAAAGCAGTGAATTCGAATCCACCGAGCGTGGCAGTATTACCACGGCAGTATTGGGGGTCTCCTTCTCGTCGAGAGAATCTTCGTCGGTCACCATCACCAGCGCAATGCCCTGAGCTGCTACCTGGCTTGGTTCGAGTTTCAGATATGCCAGAACGAGTGCGGGCTTCTCCTGGAGGATCTCATCCTCCAGATCGACAGGAAGGATCGATCGTACCTGGTATCCTAGCCGAAAGAGCAGGTTCTGAAGGAACTCGATCCGGTCATTCCTGTCGTCGACCAGCAGGATCTTGGGCCATTCGGCGTACAGTTCGCCCATTGTCAACATTCCCGTGCGTCAATACGGCCATGCTACTCCCGAGCCCGATGGCTGTCAAATCAGGTGTGCCGAGCCAAGACGGCAAGGTGCTGGCCCACCTGCTTCCCTCCATACGCAATCTGAGGGCGGATGCCGTTTTCTCTTTTGAAAGTCACTTGGCCGAGTCTCATGGTCCCTCGATCAGCTGCTCACCACAGTGCACGCAATACCTGTTCTGCTGGCGCCGGCTTTGAGCATGTTCCTCTTGAGTACAGGATCTGGGGGTAATCTGCTCGTTCACCACTTGGCCACACATCGAACAGAAGCGCACAGGGGCGTTCGTACGGCCGTGGTTGAAGTTGGGACATCGTGTGCCTTGAGTAACCATCCTAATTATCCTCTCCTGCCGCCCGGGGTGTCAACGCTGGCTAGTTCGCGGTGCACGAGCGGCGCCACTGCACGCGCCGGGACATGACGGGTATGCCAGGCAGAAACAAGGATCTGCAGCACTGCAAGGTGCGTCAAGGCGCCAATGGCCAGCAGTACCGCCAGCGGGTGTCCCAGTACGGAGCCGACGGCGATGACGAAAATCCGAAGATCACGGCGTTTAATCCTGTTGACAAGATTGTTGGGATAGGGTCGCTGGAATCGAATCTGGTACTCCTTGGTCACGTAGCTCGCCATGAGGAAACTCGCGGTCGCAAGGAAGCCGGCTGGCCAGATCCAAGCCGCGCCGTTGAGCTGCGAGGCGGAAAACGTCACTGCAAGACCTATGGCCAGGTCGGAGTACCGATCCAGCACCGTATCGAGCCAAGCGCCCCGTGGGCTTTGAAGCAGCTTGATTCGTGCGATTTCGCCATCACACCCATCCAAGATCGAGGCGATCTGGATGAGGACTCCCCCGGCGATCCATAGCCACGGGGTCGTAGTAACCAAACCGGCCGCGCCAAGCAGCCCCAACGAGAAGGACAACACCGTGATGTGATTGGGTGTAAGCGGGGTTCGAGCCAGAGCCACCGACAGGCGCCGGGAGAGGGGGCGATTTAGATACTGGGACACGAAGCCATCTTCCCCACCCTTCGCCATGGTAATGTCGATCCGCCGTTCCGCCTCCCTAAAGGCTTCGGGCGTGTCCACATCAAGCCAGAACTCGCCGGTCACGTCGATCGTCCGAACTCCACCCTGGGCTACACACTCCCGGACTCCATCCGTGAGGGAGAATCTACCTTGCTCGCGTGCTCGTGACAGGCCGTCGAACAGCGTCGGTGTGCAATAGAAAAGGCCGACGTTGTCGGTGTCGAGGTCGACCGCGAGAGCAATCTCCCGGGCACCAGGAGGATCTGCCAGCACGTTTCGGACCATCTCCGGGGACAGCAGGTGATCGACCATGGTCAAGAGAAACGGTTTGTCCTCCACCAATGCCTGGGCTGCCGCGGTTGAGCACCCGTTGCCCTTCTGCCAGTCCTCGGCCACCACGAAGGTGATCTGACATTGACGACGGCGTGCGACCCGTTCGAACTCCGAGCGAACGCGGTCGGCCTCCGATCCGAGAACGACGATAAACCGGTCAACGCCCGCCGTCAGCAACTGCGCGATCGATCTCTCGGCCAGCGAGAGACCCCTCAGGCGAACCAGCGGCTTGGGTGCCGCAGAACGGCCATTCCGAAGGCGAGTTCCCTCGCCAGCCGCGAGGATTACCGCAACCGGCGGCTCGGTGTCCGGAGACGGAGCCGCGTTATCTGGAGATGACATCGATGATTTCCTCCGCTAGTTCCTTTGTCGCCGCAGCGACGAGGGTCGTGCGGTCCTGAAGCGTACGGAACGATCCGAAAGGCGTTCCGTCTAGACGACTGATGTAGCCCCCCGCCTCGGTGACCAGCAGTGAGCCGGCAAGAAAGCTCTCGGGCGTCAATCGGTTCCTGACGTCGATATGGGCATCGAGCGCACCTAACGCCACCAGGCAGAGGGCGCGTGACGCACAGCCGTAGGCGCGCACACCCAAGCAGACTTCCAGAGTCCTGGCCAGAGAGCGATTGGGTGCCCAGTGATTCAGCTCGCAGGACAGGACCGCATCACGAAGACGTTTCGTCTTTGAGGCGTGCAATCGCTGGCCGCCCCGATACGCGCCGTGGTTTCGAGCTGCGACGACGGGATCGCCACTGGAGACGTCGCCAACGAGGGCGTAAACGACCCGATCTGCACGTAAAGGCGCCTCACGTGGAAATATGGCGACCGAGAGCGCGGACAACGGCAGGCCGCGCGCGTAATTGTCCGAGCCGTCGACGGGATCGACGACGAACCGGTACCCATCCTGTCCGTGACCGAACTCGAGCGCGTCGATCTGCTCTTCGGATTCCACGATCCCGCTATCGCAGTGCTCAGTGAGCCAGCCCCGAACCCACCGATCCGCAGCGACGTCAAAATGCCTCTGCCGGTCGCCTTTGGCGTTGACGCCAACCGTGGCCTCGGAAACACCCTGGAACCGGGGCCGGTCGAAATGCGCCTGGTACTCATGGTGGAGCCGCTCCAACAGCGCGAGCATATTGGTATCCCTCCTTCGTGATGCGGTCACATTCGATCTTCGGTCGAAGTTCCGCCTTCTTTTCATCCGGTCATGGCCAGTAACTGCTCCCGATCTGCCTCGCGAACTCGTGCCAGACTCGCAAGCTTGTTGAATTTGTGCTCATCGATCAGTCCACGCCTGTACGCATCGGCGGCCAGTGTCACCAGGCGAGAATACAGTGGCTCCATCTCATGGAGCGTTGTGGGCAGCCCCATTGCCTCCCCGGTTCGCGAATGCATATTATCGCGCATCATGTCCTCCAGCTTCTTGAGCTGGCCGTCCGTCAAGAGCCGAAGATTCCTCAACCGGTGGGCGGCCAAGCCCTGGCTGGTACCGTAGTAGTGGGCAACCCGCACAACGTCCGACAGATTGATCGGGTGGCGGCCCCTTCGCTGACGCCCATCCACGCGTCGACTCTCGCCTGCCACGTTCTTGCCAGCGCCCTCCGAAAACACGGAAAGCACCGTCGGACCTGCGCGACCCAGTGTTTCCTTGCCGAGCGTTTCTAGATACCGACGAATGCCGTGCTCGGGGAGAAGAAGACCGCTCGCGAAGGCGTCAGCTCTCATCTCAACGAGATCATGTGCCGAATCGGAACCGCACACACGCCACGGCGCTTCGCGATCGAACAGGAAATGGGCGAGTCCGTGCGCGTAATTGAAGCGGCGATGGCCAAGGCTGAGATCCTTGCCCACAACGACGAGATACCCGGCATCCGGTTGATACATCGAAATCGAGGCCACTCCCGTTGGCAAGGATGCCCTGGCCGCACGTACGCCGAGCGTTGTGACAAGCTCGTCGAGGAAACGCACCGGTCCCTCACCGAGTGCCAGGCGTCGGCGCTCGTCCTCTGCGGCACGATATCCCTGCCGTGCCGCTTGCCAGGGTGTATCCACGGACCTCACCGAGTACGAAGGAAGCACGTGTCTGATTGATTCGACCCCGAGCATCGACTCAATCTTGGTGAGAGATGTCGCCATCTCGTACACCAACGCAAAGGAGCTTTCATCCTCATCCCCGGCAAGATCGGGAAAGGCTCGAAAAAGCTCGGCCACGCCACCTGTCCTCTGGTCGTCTGTGGGGGGCGTAAGGAGTTCGCTGGGGCTGCAGCCATAGAACGTCGCCAGGCATACCAGGTCCTCGGCCTTCACCGCGCGGCGACCGTTTTCCATCTGGGCGACGGTTGCGCGCGACACGCCGAGCTCGGGCGCAATGTCGGCTTGCGTGAAGCCGCGAGACTCCCGCGCCCATCGTATAACCTCCCAAATCTTCTTCATTTTTTCGGCCATTGCACAACCCGCCTCTTCCTTGGTGAGAGCTGAACATTTTCTAACACAGATGTAGATGCATGTCAAGAGAGTTAGAAAACCTAATATTTTCGTAGCAGGCCGAGCAGTTCCTCGCGCCTGTCAGATCGGATCGCATCCGCTGGGGGAATCGCTGCTCAGGGTCGTGGCATGCAGCGTGCCATCCGCCACGACCCGCGATCCACCCGGCGAATCAGGCTCAACCGCAATACATACAGCCGACGATCTTGCCGGCGGGCGTTCGATGGAGATTGTGCGTGTGCAGGTTCTTTCCGCATTTTGGGCAGGTGACTGTCTTGTCGCCGGAGACTCCCGCCTTTTCATTTCCTGGACCCGATCCCGTTGGCGTCTGGCTGTCCGGTCTCGCGAAGTCGCTCGGTCCTGAGGTCGCTCCGGGCTCCAACTCGGGCCCGGTGGAACCTCCACAAACGAGCACCCGCGTCTTTTCGGCGAACAGGACCGACATCTTGACCGGGGGCCAGTGCACGTTCAGGACGTAACCCGCGCCAAAAGTCTTGTGCTCGATGAACTCTGCAGCGACAAACAAGTCCTTGGGGAGGTATGGGCGAGCATCGTGCGAGCTGCGTTGTTGCATCAGTGCTTCATGGTCGAGCAATTTGGCCTTGAGACCTTCGACACCACCCTCTTCTTCCAGCAGGTACGCCTGAACCTTCTTGCACGAGAGACATCGCAGGTGGTGAACGGAACCCTGTACGTATGTGACCCGATGGAGTGTCGCCCCTTCGCAGATCGTACAGTGAAATGCGAACTCTCTCCCAATCCTGGCCTGAAAACCCTTGGTTCTTCCTGCTGTCAAGATGAATCTCCTTGGTCCATCACCAGGGCGCTGCGGCCGTCCGGGGTCGGCTTCTAGGGCCGCGGCTTCTTGCGGGGGCGGGGCGGAACGCTCTCCGGCCGGCCGGTGATGTCGCCTTCGCGGTAGGCCTTGATGAAGGCGCGCACTACCTTGGGGTCGAACTGGGAGCCCGAGCAAAAGCGGATCTCCTTGACGGCGAAGCGCTTGTCCAGGCCCTTGCGGTACGGGCGGTCCGAGGTCATGGCGTCGTAGGTGTCGGCCACGGCGATGATGCGCGCGATGGGGGGGATATCGTCGCCGGACAGCTCGTCCGGGTAGCCGTGGCCGTCGTGGCGCTCGTGGTGCGAGCGGATGCCGGGCAGGGTGTCTTTGTAGTAGTGGATGTGCTCGAGGATCTCCACGCCCAGGGCCGGGTGCCGCTGCATCTGGCGGAACTCGGCCGGATCCAGCCGGCCCGGCTTGCGCAGCACCTGGTCGTCCACGCCGATCTTGCCGATGTCGTGCAGGATGGCCGCCAGCCGAAGCTGCTCGAGTTGTTCGGCGGGCAGCTTCATGCGCCGTCCGATGGCCGACGAGAAGTCCACCACCCGCCGGGTGTGCCCGCCGGTGTAGTCGTCGCGCACCTCGATGGACTCGGCCAGGGCCTCGGAGGTCTCGAGCAGGGTGCGCTGGAGCTGGTCGAACAAGCGGGCGTTCTCCAGGGCGGTGGCCACCCGCTCGGCCAGGGCCTGCAGCATCTGAAGGTCGTCGTTGTCGAACCCGCCGCGCTTCTTGTTCAGGGCCTGCAGGGCGCCGATCACCCTGTCCTTGTGCACCACCGGCACGCATATCATGTTGCGGGTCCTGAACCGGGACGTCCGGTCCAACCGCGAGCTCCAGCGCGCGTCGTGCTCGCAGTCGTGGATGACCTGCGGCTCGCCGTGGGCCACCACCCAGCCGGCGATGCCCTCCCCGGGCTTGAGACGCGCCTTCCCGACCTCGCGGGCGCGGATGCCCAGGACCACCTTGAAGAACAGCTCGCCGGATTCCTCGTCGACCAGCAGCAGCGAGCCGGCCTCGGTGCGGAGCAACTCCATGGCCGCCTCCATGGTGCGCCGCTGGACGACCTCGGGCTGAAGCGAAGAGTTGATCAGGTGGCTGACCTCGTTGAGCAGGCGCAGCTGCATGTTGCGCCGCTTGCTCACGGCCCATAGCTGGGCGTTCTCGAGCAGCGTGCCGACCGTGGCCGAGATGTCGGTCAGGTACCGCATGTCGTCCTTGGTGAACCCGGCGTGCGCGTCCTTGTTGAGCAGCTCCACGACCCCGACCAGCTTGCCGGTGCGCGAGCGCAGCGGGACCGCCAGGATGTCCTTGGTGGGATAGCCCACGAACTCGGAAAACTTCTTCCACCAGCGCTTGTCGTGGCGCACGTCGCGGACCAGGCGGGGCTTGCCGGTCCTGGCGACCCAGCCGGCGATGCCCTTGCCGCGCGGCAGGCGCATCCCGGCGAGCCACGAGCGGGCCTCGCCGCGCACCACCTCGAAGAACAGGTCGCCGGTCTCCGGGTCCACCGTAAACAGCGTGCCCGCGCTGGTCTTGAGCACTCGCATGGCGCGGGTCAGGAACCTTCCGAGGATGCG
>SDBT01014278.1_pt1 | contig 12676 bp, 10 predicted proteins | sample 2277101 | NCBI WGS metagenome assembly SDBT01 (sample SAMN10404973, study PRJNA504765) | marine sediment metagenome | isolation source: marine sediment core GS10_PC15, 103 cmbsf | place: Arctic Ocean: Southern Knipovich Ridge | collected 2010 | reverse complement strand
TTGACTTGTTTTCTTGTACTGTTTCCATGTTAAGACCTCTCTTTCAGGTTTTAACCACGGTCGGGGATGTTAGTAGCATCGCCCGGCCACTTTATATCAGAACCACGCCGGTCCCGATTTATTTACTTTTCAAAACACTTAAAGTCTAACATCTATATCGGATATGTCAAGGGTTATCTAAAGATAAACTTTGTACCAATTCGATAAAGTGCTATATAATAAAGAGTTAAGAGGGAAAGATTTTTTTATTATTCTTTGTTTTTTATCAGCACCGGCAGAAAAAGAAAACAGGTTTGTGATTCATAGGTGGTGACATCGACACCGGACAGAGCAGGGACATCGAGCATACCATCACCATCACCACGCATCCAGACAGACCGTTTAAGACCACGCATAGCTGCTACAATGGCCGAACGATTGAATCGATACAACAGCACCATCAGCGTCGGTAGCATCACGCATCGACAGAGCAACTCAGAGCAGAGACAGCCAGCGCATCGCCAGCGCCACAGCAGATCGCAGACAAAGACGGAGCGAACAGACCAAAGAGCCACAGCAAACAGCCAGCAAAGACAGAGCAAATCACAAGCAAAGCAGACTTGAACCGCAGGCAAAGCCAGTTGAAACTTGCAGGAAAGAGGTAGTAAACCTGCCGGAAAGCAAAGCAAAAGACAGCAGATACAGCCATAAAACAGGACTATATTCGATAATCATACAGCAGAGAAAAACGCAAAAACCGCTATTAGGGGGGGTGGGGGCAGGGAAGGCCCCCCCATTGACGATAAGTAGTACCTACGACCCCGGCAACTAAGTCAATTTTACAATTCTGGACAATCGCAAACCAGAATCCATGGAAGATATATGAAAGCAAAAAAGGCAAGGCTCTGCTGGATGGGGTGGGGTTTTATGGTCGGCCTTGAGGTATAGGAATCATACCTCTTAACGAAATATGTTAAATTTGAAAATTCCTCATACAATTGAACTGATAGGTTAACAACACCCGCCTATGTCTTGGTGAAGGTGAAAATGGAACTATTCGTTATTTACGAAAGGAGGTAATAGCCCATGAAAAAGAGAGGCTGATTGCCACAAAGTAGCAACCAGCCCAAAAATAATTGAATACAGACTGCTATATTTACTGCCCCGGTTTTGTGATCGCAAGTCCTTTTCCGAGGCAAATTTTAATTTTCGAGTTTATTATCTTATATTAAAGCTGTATTTTATGTTTTTTTACGATTAAATCTTCTATTTAGCAACTTTTTCCAAATGTTATTTGCTAACAAAATATCTTTTAATGAAAACCCATAATTATCCTTTAATATTCTTTTATTTGTTATATTAAGTATATCTTCGATGACTTTCCCTTCTCTGATCATATGGTTAAGTGGATCCAAGAGAATCTCGTTTTCTTTATGGTATGGTAACAATATCTCTTCAACTTCATTAGGCATTAGCTCTAAAACCCCGCCACCATGACTTCTACCACAGATTTCTGCAAATGCCAATGATAAAGAGTTATAATAACTTGCAATGAATGCTTTAATCTCTGCATTTGCTGTGACTGTTACCCTGTGCATTGTGTCAGTAGTATAAGCATTAGCTTCGTTTATAATTAATCTAGGATAGACATTATTTCTTCTTATAAATAATGCATCAGACACTCTTAAGGATGGAACCATCTGCCACTCATCTCGGATTCTACATTTATATCCTTTATCAACATCTTGTTCTTCGCCCCATTTTATATAATCCAAAGCACCTTTTTTATTTTTTAGTTTGGATTTCTGAGGAAATACCAACAAATGAGTCCTCGCTTCATTCTTTCTATTATATTCCCAATCTTTCATTGTAAACACCACACTGGGAACTTGAACACTCCTTCCCACCAAAGGCTTGGCATATTCTTGAAGATGATAGCATTCAACTGTAAAATTTGGAACAGTAAAAAACGGATTTGAACCAGTAGTAATTCCAACTTCAACTTTTGAATATTCTCCAAGTTTTGGAATTACTTTCTGATCCTGCAAGTTCTCCAAAAAGTCTATTTCTTTTTGGTCTAGAAAGTAAAAAGTCCACTTGTTTGATTTAAAATCAATCTTCTTACGAGGACATTTAAGTCCAGTCACATCAAGCAAAGCTAGACCGTCTGAATTATTGACCTCTAGATGTTCAATATTATGGCGATCTGAACCATTTTTTTCACAAAGTAATAAAACAACTTCCTGTTGAATGTTCGGAAATAAAAGTTTTTTAAAGGAAACAATATTAATTCTATTATAAAAATGTGCTAAAAAATTACGTAATGTTTTGGCATATGACACCTGTAATATTTCAGCGGGCAGAACAAAACCTATTTTCCCATAATTTTTTAATAACAGGCTTGATCCAACAACAAACGACACCCAAGCATTAGTTAATTTTGAATATTTCAAGTTCGCCTTTTCAAAAATTTGTTCCGCTTCATACCGTTGCTGATTATCAAAATACTGGTAACGTATATACGGAGGATTGCCAATTACTAAGTCAAATCTTTTTTGAGTCTTATTACAAAACACATGAAAGTCTGTATTTAGAACTCTAGTATTCTTTAATTGTACTGCTCTTGATTTTTTTGCTTCTTCAACATCTAATTCTATAGCCGTGACAGAATTAAATGTATATCCATTGTTATTCATTTCTTTCAAAAATATACCATCTCCACAGCTAGGCTCTAAGACATCATAGTTTTTATTCCCATTAAATGCCCATTTTAAAATAAAGGAGACGATTGGCTTGGGAGTATAAAAACCACCTCTCAGTTTTTCTTTTGCTACTTCTTTAATTAGCTGCATATAATTCACCAATCAACGGTATCAACCCATCATCCTCTTTAAGAGTAAATAGTATTTTTAACGTAACATCCATTTTGTCTTTATGATAGCCAAAAGTTCTTATTAGAGGTATTAACTTTCTTTTATTTCTTGGGTTTTTATCTATTTCAGATTGTATTTTAATTAATCTTTTTTGCAGACAAACAATTCTATTGTGCAATTTTACATCATCAACATTTTCAAAATCTATTTTTCTTACAGGAAGTCTTTTAAGCACTTTTGTACCTCTTGCAACATAACCTCCTCGAAATACTTCTCCCATTAACGCAGAACACCACTCTATGTATTTAGAATTCAATAAAGCTTGAATATAATAGATTGAGTATTTACAGCCATCTGGCAAGGTTATCATACAGTAACCCGCTGTACCACCTGATGATATTAATGTCCTGCAATAATCAATTGCATATTTATTGCCTTGAGATAACACCCCTACAACAATCTTTGCTGAAACATCGCATGTTTCTAAGCTTTGGTGTCTGCCATAACGATACCATTCATTTTCTGTTTTAGGCTCAGGTTTTATATCCCTTTTAGAGTCAGCTAGTTTGTTTTCATAAGCCTTCAAGTATTCAAAAGTAAAAGGGTATTTTTCTTCCAATTTTTTTATCTCGACTAATTCAACGCCCTTATCTGTTTTTAAATAGGGGTAGATAACAAATGAATTTGGCTTAAATGCTCTATATGTATATAAGTTATCAATACCACTTGAAGTTTTAAAGTATGGCCTTGTTAATTCTTTCTCAACCTTAAATTTTTTATTGTCTTTTTGAAAATAGAAATAATTGGCATCTTCTTTTAGGGGAAAATGCACATAAATACTATTTGCACTAGTTTGAATACCATTGTATATGTTCTCTGGCCCTACAATATCTATAAGCTTCTCGCTTTGATTTACAATGCTCTGCCAGACTGTTTTCAGGTAATCAGGAACAAGAATCCATACATCATTTTCGAGAGCATCGTAATTTACAAAATTACATACATCTCTTGTTATTTTGCGTGTTTGCCAGTCTTTCAGATCCTTTATTTCAATATATCGCAAACCATCTTGTTCCTTTTTCTGAACTATTAACAAGCAAGTGTAAGTTGTTTTTTCTTTAAAAACTTGATTTGCCCCAAATGAGATGATTCGCTGAACACATTTATTATTCTTCAAAAGTGCTCTTAGATTTTTACCTGCGCCAACTTTCGTAAATTTACTTGGAACAATATATCCTATCAGCCCATCATCTTTTAAAAGAAAATAACTTCTTTCAATAAATAGGTAATATTTATCAAATTGTTTATATGAAGTATTATAATATTTTTTATATAATGGCAATTCGGCCGGCGTCAACTTTGCCATATGCTCTGTTGCCATATATGGTGGGTTTCCGATAATTACATCGAATTTCATGTCATGAAAATCGTAGGGATTTATTTCCTCTCTATTTTCATCACTTACATATGAACTTTCTATCAAGCTGTTTCCGTATTGAATATTTGAAGATAGATCCGGAAGTACCGGAATAGGAACAGTTTTATTATCTTCGCCTTCAATAAGTTTGATTAACAACCCAAACTTAGTTGCTTCTACCGCATTATAATCTTTGTCAATGCCATAGATGCTTTTTTCGATTAGCTGTCTCTTTATTGTGTATGGTAATTTAAATGTAGAAGCAGATATTTGTATAAGTTTATCTGGCGAGTTTTTGATGTAATAATCAATTAATATATCATTTAACAATTGATAGGTTTCTACTAAAAACGCTCCTGACCCACATGCAATATCAGCAAAACAAGAGTTCAGTATTTCTTGATCAGTCTTATCTTCGCAATACTCTTTGACTGTAGCCCTTAAAATGTCTCTAATAACAAAAGTGGGTGTGGTCACAATATCCCGATCTAGATGTTCCGGCTTATTTTTTAACTTAATACAGCCGTCTTCGATTGTTAATTGCTGTCCAATAAAAATTTCATATATATTCCCGAGAATATCCGAGCCAAAAACAGAAAATGAGTAGGTGCTTTCAGGGAAGTATAGTTGTTGTATTATTGCCCAAAATGCGGAACAATTATTCTTAACAACTTCTTCTACTAGTTGATGGTCAAACAGACCTGAGTTATATTTTTTATCTGATTCGACAAATTTATTGATAAGAGCATCAAAGTCTTTTTCTGTCGCCATTTTTAACAGAGATTGATATTCTTCCAGATTCCTGTCTTCGCAGACTCTAAGGAATATAATACTATTTAAATAGCGATGAACAGTATCATTGAGTTCAATTGCTTCCAGTTCGGAATTGTGAGAGTATATCTCTTCTCCTAGAACAATTCGCCATTTATTTATTTGCTCTAAGAATAGTTTGTCCACACTAAAGAGTTTTAACTGCTCTTCAATGTCTTTCCATATCTCATCAAAAGCCCCTGAATATACATTATCACGCCCAAGTTGTTTTTTTATCTCGTCAAACTTTTCAACATATTCACTATAGTGATATAAATTTGTCCTTGAGTGAGAGGTAATATCATCTTCTTTTATTTTTTGTGAACAGTCATAAATCGCTAAATATTCAAAATTTGAAAGAACTGATACTTTTAATTTTGCTGTAAAGCCATATCTCCTTATTTGTCTTGCTGAAAGAGCGTGCTCATTGATCCTTACACTTGGCTTTTTGGCTTCTAAAAAAAACTTTCTTTCCGAGAATAAACGGAAAGTATAATCTGGCTTTTTAGTATTAGAAAAAGCATCTGTTTTTAATGGCTCTTCGACTAGAACTTCTCTTTCATTAGTTGGCCTTCCTTTAATATTTTTTATATCCCACCCTAGTAATTCAAAAAATGGTTCTAAGAAGTCTATTCTTAATTGAGCCTCATTGTAATCCGCTGATAAATAGTGCTCTCTATCATCTTCATATTTTTGGATCAATTCAGAAATATCCATTTTTTCAACTTTGCCTTTTTACTTCATAGAAAGTTTTTCCATTTTTATATTTCCACTACGTCCTAGAACAACGTCGAAAGCATCATTAGACGGCAACGCTTCTCATCTTGTTTGTTTCTCCAAACTCCACGCAACCAACTAACGTTTCCGGTATCAAAGCTGCATAGTGTTTCCTGCAAATCTCCGGCGAGTTTCCCATCAACGTCGATATTTTATACAACGATTCACCCTTCATTGCAAGCTGAGATCCAAAGGTATGTCTGTAATCCAGGCAAGCCCATTTAGGTCCTGCCCTTTTATTGGCATTCCTTAAATCTCGGCTAAAATTGTCCGGATCGTATCTTTGACCCTGTGGACTTGGGAAAAACAACCACAGTCAATCAACGAAAAACAAGCACAATCCTTGCCATTTAAGCTATAATCCCGTAGAATAACAGCTATGGAAAAGGCCGAAATCAAGGCTATTGCTGATTATCTCAAAGACCTTGAGGAAGGTTTGTATGAATCATGGACAGGAATAAGCAACTAATGGACGAAGAAGCTGAAACAAAGGCGATAGAGAAATGGCTGAGGATGGTGGATAAGCCACTGGCGACAAAAGAGGCAGACAACAAAGACGCGGAGTCAAGAGATGAATGATGATTTGAGTTTTTACCACACACCGTGGGAATCTGAACTGCTCGCTCGTTTTTCAAAACCATTGGTAACTGTACGAATTGCTTGTCCCTTCATCAAGCTACGAAATATCCGTCTTATCCTTGCCAGCTTACCTATCCCCAAAAACCAACGAACGGCTGTTAGCATAGTGACACGTCTTAATAAAAGGGATTGCCGGGCACATGTTCACGACCTTAGTGCTATAGCTCTTCTTATGCGGAATCCTATACCGGAAAGGTGTGATATAAAAATTCGCATTAACAATATGCTACACGCCAAGTGTTTTATCTTCAATAACGAAGAGGTCATAATTACTTCTTCAAATTTGAGTTTTGCTGGCTTCCATCGCAATATTGAAATGGCATTAGCAACAAAAAGACCAGACATAATTAGTTCAGCAATCAGCTATTTTGATTATGTATTCACAAATGCCAGACCGCTGACGAAAGATTTATTGGAAACTGTAAGAACAAAAGTTTTTTCGACACCATTGTCTTTCGAAGAGATTCTGCCCGACGAGAGCACGGAAGCAACGAAATTGGCAGATACTCCTTCTGACGAACAGCTATATGAGAGTAACTTAGACCCCACTTCTATTGAGGCCATTCAAGGCATCCTTGATGAGGAGCTGGATAATGATTTCACCAAACTAAATGTATCTCTAACACCTTCAACTACCGATGAGATTACCGGATTACAAGAACAGTGTGCAAAGGAGTTCTTCCGTGATAAAGCACAAAGATTTGCTGTTCTATTTGGATACCCTGTACCTAATCAGGAACAACTTGCAGCGATATTTGCACACAAATCAGTATATATGTATCTTAAAGATATAAAAGTTGATGAAAATTATGCTTACATACTAAATTTGATTGGAACGAATGCACTGCGAGCAATAGTTGCAGAAATACTGGTTCGTTCAAGCTTGACATTTTTCTCGGCAGAAGATTTATACACGAAAATCAGTTATATTTGTGCGTCGAACCATGTAGAGCAACAGTTGATGAATCTTGGTATTAGCGGTACCTTGGTAGCTAAGTCGGTTGAATATAAAAGACAAAGAGTACAAAAGAGGATTTTGAAGGACTTAGCTTATCGTCTGGTCGGATTTCTTGTATTCGTTCGCCCGTGGGAGGAGTGCGTGAAGACTCTCAATAAGATTTTAAACCTGGGTGAATCATTCCCATTTGAATCATACCGGACTTTCAACTATAAGACGGAATTACAAAAATGCCTGCAAGCAGCTAATCGAACACCGGCAGAATACACTGTTGTATCCGAAGAGGGGCCAGACCACGACAAGTCTTTTGTAGTGGAAGTCAAGGTAGGCAAAAGCGTACTGGGTCGAGGAATTGGATTAACTAAAAAACTCGCAGAATGGAAAGCAGCTTATGAAGCTTTAACAAAAGTGAGTAATGAAGAGAGAGCGAAACGGAAAAAATATATCGAATTGACTCCTGAGTACTTGAATAGTCGATGTAAATCTTTTGGTTCAGATATTATTAAAAAGATGACGGGAAGAGAATTATCAGAATCGGCAACATGTGCAATTTTGCTTCCATCTGGTTCTCCGAGATGTGAGTATGCAGACGCAAGAGAAATGCTTGCTGTTTTGGGGGGCTGTGTTCGTCGATTAGTTGCGTGCCAAGCTTATATAGGATGTGAAGCGAGCATAGGCGAAATTACACGCTCGGTTTCAAATATTGATAGCAATAATAGTATTATCGAACGAGTTAACGAAACCCCTTTGCAAGAATGGATTCAATCAGTTGCAGATATTCCTGCTTTCAGAACTGCAATGGATAAGCAAGTAGTGGTCAGAACTGTTAACGCCTGTTTTGGTGCACTTATCATTGATGGTGGTTTGGAAGCCTGTCAGAGCTTTGGTAAAATATTGTTCGGTGACAAGCCTAAAATCCTTAAGGAAAATGCAAAAGGTCAAGTTCTAAACACTATTGAAAAGACATTACATTCTCTTCGGGATGTGTTTGAGTTTAAGTATGAGGCTCTTCATAAACCTAATGAAGGCCACAAAACAAGGTTTCGTTCAAAGGTTATTTTCTGTGGACAGGAACTCAGTTTTGGGGATGCCACAACTAAACGTTCTGCCGATGAAATTGCCTGTCAAAAAATAATAGATAATCCTGCTATTTTTGAAGAACTATTACGCAAAGAGGTCGCTCGACGTAAAAAAGAAGGAATCTTAAAAGATGACAATCAAGAACAAGATGATAAACAATAATTGATACAAAGAAAGTCAAAACCAATAAGTAAATCGAACGGCTCGGCAGCGGTGGAATTGAGGAATATGGTAGAAGACAGAGAACATGATTTTTGGAATCTATTGGACAATCTTAAGGGAACAATGGCCGCTCTTACCCACTTGAATTATCGCGCATTAGCCTATGCTCGCGATTATACAAAAGCTTGCGAAGTTGAGTGGCTGATTACGGGGCTTCTTGCGAACATTGATTCTCTAATAGAGGCAGCCAAAGCAGTACAAGACGTTTCACGCCCAATAACAGGAGAAATTCTGAAAGCTTCATTGCACTTGAAAAATAGAATGTCTCAGTACAAGTTCGACCTTAGAAGATGTATGGATGGAAGTGAGGACGGTATTGCTGTTCATCATCCTCGCAACATTTACAGCCATACTATTCCTCATGTGAGAGTTAAAGCGCAAGAATACGATACTATTTTCGACAATCTAAGATTCAAGGTTGAAGCTGAATCAGAGATGCAGGAACAACCCACAGAGGAATCTAACTCAGAAACAGAGCGGAAGATTGAGTCAGTCAAAGAGCCTTCAAAAATAGCTATGCAGGCATATCTAACTCTTAAAGCATTAGGCTGTTCTCAAGAAAAAGTGGCAGAGATAATGACAGATAAGCACAAGCCTAAAAAGCCGTACAAGCAATGGCATATATCTCGATGGAAGATACAATGTGAAAATTGGCTTAAGGCCAATAATCTTGATATATTTCCCTCAGAGATGACAAAAAAGATTATTACTATGAATCCCAGCACACTTGATATGGGGGCAAGAACAGATGGGAAAACAACTGGAGACGAGCGCCACAAAAAACTTGTTGACCCAGACGGTGATATTTACGATTAGTTAGCAATTAAATCACACCCCTTTTCAACCATTTTCATTAATTTTATGCGCACTAATTTTTCACTCTAAGACCGTTTTGGAGACAGTATGCGCAGGTATGCGCAACCTTTCTGCGCATATACAGGGGGATGTAGGGAAGGACGATTTAATTTAAGTGAAAGGGTAAACAATGGAACAAGAAATTGTCACAGTCAAAGAGTTGGCCGAACGGCTACAACTCAAACCGGAGACTATTCGTATTTGGGCAAGGCAAGGGCTGATACCTTCTTTACGTCCAACGCCAAAAGTTTTGAGGTTTGAAATGAGAAATGTTTTAGCGGCAATAAAGGAAATCTCTACGAGAAAGGATTTACAATGAGTGACAAAATTACATCAGAAAAACTGCTAACAGCTCAGACCGTAGCAGAGAAATTGTCTCTGAGCAAACGAGCCGTCTTCAGAATGAAAAGTGCAGGACTAATTTGTTCGCCGGTCAAAGTGGGAGCAGGTGCAATCCGCTGGAGACAATCGGATATTGAGAAATGGATTGCTTTGGGATGTCCGAGTAAATCTGAATTTGAAACAAGGAGGGAGTTGGAAGATGCTAAGTAAAAAACACAAGGCCGTCACTTCTGCAAAGGCAACGGCCCAAAACTACAATCGACAAAACAAATCATATCGAAACTATGCGCCAAAATCAAGCACAAAGTTGGAGCAACTTGGTACATTATTACTTGCCCTGCAAACGTCGCTTAACCGTAAGCAGCAGGAAAATGGTTGGCAATTGTTTGGAGTTATATTGCGGCAATACGTTGATGATCTCAAATACAGGAGGGCCAAATAATGACCAATACACCATATAACCGCTTGATTAAATGTCGTCAGGCGGCACAGTATCTCGGAATTTGCGAAAGAAAATTATGGGAACTTGAGAAAGACGGCAGAATCCCATCGGTGCGGATCGACCGGGCTGTTCGTTTTGACATCGCTGACCTTGACGCATTCATCCAATCGGCAAAGGGACGGGCCGGGGGTAACTAAGATGGCCTGGACGAAACCAAAAGCAAATTATGACTATATTGCCAACACCAAACTTTGTAATTATGTCCGACTAAAGTATCGAAATCAACTTTCTAATGGAGCATTACAATTGTACACACTGGGGATGCCATATTTGGAGCAAAAGCGGTCAGGATTTTGTCAGCAGGTTACAGCCAACTATTTAGAGATCGCAAAAGCAGCTTGTAAAGATTCTTCAGGTTTGAAGAGACCGCTCTTAGAACTTCAAAATGTTCTTTGTGATATTCAAGTTGGTAAACCTATAAAAAACGGTAAAAAAGCGACAGTATTTCGTAGATACACTCTTTTTGAATTGCAAGAAGGTAAACGAAAGTCCAAGATAATTGACAAGACCCCTGTTCCTGCTCAGAAACTATCAGCGATACTCGAAAACCGCTCGTTTATTTATGGCGATAGTGCAGAATGTAAACCGTTTTGGAATATTTCCAAGACCGGCAGGGTATTATCATGTAAACCGAACGTACAGGGAGACAGTAAGGACGATAGGATTAAAAAGCTCTGTCATGGCTTACAAAATGGGCAGGTCTTGTTTGACCTTGATATAAAGCAGGCCGAACCGTCAATAATCCAACAAGTCTTGAAGTATAAATTCGATTCAGACGTTTACGATTTACTTGCAAACATTAGCGGTATTGACCGTCAAAAAGCAAAGTCGAAGATCAACATGTTAGCTTATGCAGCAAGTGCGGTCAAAATCGTTCGATATTGGCAGGAAAATGCTCAAGAGTTGTTTATGACTTATGCGGAGGAACTTGACAGATACAAAGCCAAATTGTGGGAATCGGGAAAGCCTAAAGGTAAACAACGGCGATTTGTAGACACGCTCGGAGGTTCAAGGATATGTGCAGATAAAGGGGAGCGAAATCATAAAGGAAAAATACTTAACTGGCATATACAGGGAACCATAGCAGATATTACAAATGGCACATCTATTGAGATATTCCAGAAAGAACAAACAGCGAGATGGAAACTTCTTTTTCCTGTACATGACAGTATCTATGTTGTTGGAAAAGCCCAACAGTCAGTTGAGTTAAAACAGGTGATTATCAGAAACGCTAAAAATCTAAACTTGGATTTATCAGTAGATGTTAAGTTTTATACTGTTTGAAATATCCAATAGCAAAAAGAGCGGTTTCTTGTTTGAAAAAGCAAACCCTTATACCAGGTAAGTTAGAAATGTAGTTATGAATAACAGTAGGACATTTGCTCTAAGAATATAGGAATACAGGTTAAACTTAAAAAGAATCAAGATGACCATTGACAGATATACAAAAAAAATAATAATAATTCTTGACATACGTCAAGGCGTGGGTAAAATGCTAATTATGGACATTATGAAAATAATTCGATGTGAGGTTGAGAAAAGCCCGGAATCCCGGCGACAAATCTGCATAGCGACCAGGATAGACGAAACAGCAATGCATCGAATCATGGAGCAAAACGGCTCATGTATGGCAGAAACCGTCGAAAAATTGTTGACCTATTTCGGCTATGAACTTAAGAAGAAAGCGAGGCGGAAATAATGGCATGTATTGAAAGTCGAAACAATAAGAATGGCAAAACTTACCGGGTGCGTTTGTCTGATGGTGAATCACCGAACCGGCCTCGAATCGGCTTCGGTAGAATTACCAAACGGCAGGCAGAGACAGCGAAAATCAATGTCGAAAATCTTATCAGGGCAAAGAATACCGGTTCCGAGATTCCTATTACTGTTCAAAGTTGGCTTAACGGCCTGAGAGACCCTATACGAAAATGTTTGGAATCTCTGGGGCTTGCTGAACCGATGAAACGTAAAGTGGAAATTACTTTGGCTGCGTGGGTGGACGGGTACATTGAAAGTCGAACCGACATAAAACCCAATACAAAACGGAATATGCTGGCTGCACGGAATGACCTTTTCGGGTTCTGCAATTCGAGTATGATTATCGCCGATTTCAGCGCTTATGATGCTGAAGAATTTCGCCGACATCTGCTGGAACAGAGACTTGCTGAAAACACGATTCGGCGGCGTTGTAAGCGAATCAAACAGTTTTTTTCAGCGGCACG
>SDBT01014277.1_pt1 | contig 12676 bp, 19 predicted proteins | sample 2277101 | NCBI WGS metagenome assembly SDBT01 (sample SAMN10404973, study PRJNA504765) | marine sediment metagenome | isolation source: marine sediment core GS10_PC15, 103 cmbsf | place: Arctic Ocean: Southern Knipovich Ridge | collected 2010 | reverse complement strand
AACAGGAAGAAGAATGAAGAAAATGGTTTGAAAATTATTTGTTTTTTTGAAGAAAAAGAACAGAAGAATATTTACATTTTCATGCCGGTGGGATAATTACATTTTTAAGTCGGCCCTGACAGCAAAAAGTTCAAAAGGATAAAGAGAGAAAAAATCCTACTGAATACACTGGTTTGGATTTGGAATTTTCACCTCCAAATAAATTCAGAAAAGTTCCTATTTGGCAAACCATAGCTGCGGGTTCTATTACCTCAATTATGTTTTTTGCTATTTCCTTTTTTGGATTAAAAGGAATCACAAGATTAATAAGGAAAATCTCCCTTTGGATAATAAGAGGTTTCAAAGAATAGAGTCTAAATAAAAAAGCAAATGTTGGGCTATAAATTATGGAAGCAATATCGTCTATTGCAAAATGGCTATTCTTGGGTTCTATTTATGGCATTGCAATTATTGCTGGATCCGTTTATTTCATAGCATTGGCTGTTAAAAAGATTGTCCCTAAGCTTCCAAATCCCATAGTTATCGCGGTTCTTGTATTCTTTGTGGCTTTATTCACATTGCCAAGCATCCCGAGATACCAATTTGAAAAGTCGTCTTTATCACAAATCGAAGGAAAAGAATGGATAAGGATTATTAACAAAACAAAATGGGGTTCTATAGCTGAGCCCCTTACTTGGTTTCATGCCCCTGTTGGCTCAATCTTTATCGTCATGCCAAATAGCCCTATTGAAGGTGGCTATCGTGAAATCCTGATGAGGTATGAGGAAAAACCAAGAACCAGAATAGCTGAACCGAATTGCAACGATCAAACAATTCTTTTCTCAGAACCTGATGGTCAAGGTGTATTTAGATACTCATCAAGAAAGGCATATCCAATGAGTGAAAAAGAGTTATCTATATACTGTGAGTATGATTGGACAAAGGAAAAAGAAGCACTGAGGAACGAAATGCTTAAACAAATGAATTCAAAGTAAAAAGCCAAAGGCGGGGGATGTGGTCACAAGAGAATTATATATCGCCGAAGGACTGGCGGAAAATGAATAAATGAAAACATCTTGATTATAGAAGATAAACCGGTTAAACTATTGTGCTGTATGTATATTATTAGAAAGTGGTATTTTCAAAAACCAGACTGCTAAAATAAGGGCTTTTTTGCTATGATTTTTATTTAATAATTTATTTCCAGTATCCCATATACAAAATGTGCTGTTCATTTTGAATAACTATACATCCTGTAGTGGGTAAAAAATAAAGCCCTTGACAAAAGTTTAGTTATATATAAACTATATGTATAAAATACCAAAAAAACCTATCTTACTTTATCAACGCCAACGCTTTAATGTTGAATATGCTATTCGGGGAAATGGAATCTCTAAAAGTAAGGACTTCATCGACCAACTTGATAATGTCCAAAAAGCAAAAATATTAAAGATTATTGAACGTTATGCCGATAAAGGAAAAATCTGGAATAAAGAAAAGTTTAATAAAGTTGAGGGAGATATTTGGGAATTCAAGGACTTTCAGACCCGTGTTCTTATGTATCATTGTGCCCGTGGCTGTATCGCTTTAACCCATGGTTTTATTAAAAAAAGGGGTCGTACACCAAAATCACAAATAAAAAGGGCTAACCAAATAAAAAGAGAATATGAAGACGTCAGGAGGGGGATGAAATTATGAAGGATAAGACCATTTATGATGAGTACATGAAGGATAAGGAATTTGAGCGCCTCATGATGCAAGAAGATCTCATTATGGATATCACCGAAGATTTCTGCGAGCTTCTCGAAATAGAAAAAATCAATCGAAGTACTTTAGCGAAAATTATGGGAAAAACTAAAGGTTACATTTCTCAACTTCTTAATGGCGGAAGGAACCTTACCTTGAGGTCTATAGCCGATTTGGCGTATTATTTAGGTTATTCTATTAGCATCCAATTCAACAAAAAAGTTATTATGGATGATAAAAACTCGTTCAAGCTTGGCTGGGATCTTGCTCATACTCATAAAAGGAAATTATCACTCGAAAACATTACCTTTGCGGATGATTATAGCTCAAGCCATTCTGGACTTTCTCGAATTGCGATTTAATAATTATGGATATTGAAAAAAAAGTAACAGACTTTAAATCGCTTTCTAGAGTTGTATCGAAAGCTGAACTGGTAAATATTTATCTTTTAAATTGTGACGTTAAAAGGACTATAGATGCTTTAAATTATGACAATATAGAGGCTGATATATCCTTTTCAGGACAACTTTTATCTGAAAATAAAAATGATTTTACAGCTATTGTTAAATTATCTGTCACCGGCAGGCCAACTGATGACAACGAAAAAGTCGTAGTTAGTATTTCTGGTGAATACATACTTACATATGATTTAAAAGACAAAAAGGGGTTAACCACTGATGACATTAAGACATTTTGTGGTATGAATTCGCCCTATAATGTTTGGCCTTTTTGGAGAGAGTTTGTACAAAGCGTATCAAACAGGATGGATATACCTGTCCTTGTTATGCCTCTCTTGAAATTTCGACCACTAAAGCCTAAGAGAAAGGCCCAAAAGAAAACATCTAAATCTTAAAAAACACCTTAAATCTCTTTCGCCCACTTTTAATAGGACGCCCGGCGAAATGGGGTAAGCCGGATGCCCCGCCCAGCCGCAAAAGATAAAGCCGGGCAAACCATTTTGATAATTAAACTTTGCCTTTGAATCCACACAACATTTAAAACACCATTTTCCGGTTAGGCTTCCTACCTGCCTTAACAGGACACGGTGTTGCATTCTCCGCAAAGCGGCCCTTAGGTCTTCCGTGATTTAGCCCACAGTTCCAGCCGGGGCTTCACCCACTGCCTTCCGGTATTTAATTGTCAAAGAACTCTGCAATCAAACTGAATATTTGACACCTGATTCAGGTATATCAACGGTTTAGGGGTATTTAACCGCCCCAGGGTGCATTATAAGGCATCCCCAGGGCGGAACTTGTTATTTGTGCAGCCGGCCCGGTAGGGGTCTCCGACCGCGCAAGATGATTTCGGCTTTTGCTTTTTCAATGGCGTTTGCGACTAAGGATTGTGCATCCTTTTCCCGCGCTCTTTCTAATGCAGGACTATCCATGGATTTTCCATAAAAATTACGCCCTGGGGAACTCTTTCTTTCTTCCTGTTCTTGAAGCAGCCTGTCGCCTAATTGTGCAAACTTTCGGATCAGCGTTCTTGAACTGCCCAACGTTGCGCCATCGGGATCGAGTGTTTGCTCGAGCTCTTTTCTTTGTTCGTCAGTGCAGTAATCCGAGGCCACCACTTTTGCAAATTCAAGTTCGCCGGGTTTAATGTCTTTTCCCGTGAACTCATTTTCCCAAAATGTTTGTCCTGAATTTGAAGCGGGCACCACCGTTTCATCTTCATTCGTTTGTCCTGGCATGTCATTAAATTCCATTTCTTCTTATCTCCTTTTTTTGGGGTTGTTTGGTTAAATCTTAGTATGCCTTCATAAAAGATCGTCCGCCTATCGTCATTACAGGCGGTTTAAAACCTGTTTTAGACGGTTAAAGCCTGTTTCACATATACTTATCGTCGAACGGGTCCCAATCCGTCTTTGCTCTGTCGCTATAATCATCCGGCTGGTCAACGGTTTCCGATGAAATCAATGAAACGATCCCATAACACAGGGCCGCAATTAACGGGTAATCATCATCTTTTGTGTTATATGGATTTGCCGGGAGTGCTGCCAGTTCTGTTTCAAGAGAAGAACCGGCTCTAAAAATCAATCTTGTATTCTCCGGCCTGGTCAATCCCCTTAGAATGGTTAAATGGTAATCGATAATCCCGGCATCATCACAAGGGTACGGTGTTAAAACGGATATTTCCTTTCTTTTCTTTTGCCATGATGCTTGATTTGCAAATTGAAGCATGTTGATTTCTGCGGGTATAAGCCTGGCATAGATTTCTCTAATCTCTAAAATATATTGCAATTCCTTAACCTTGTCGAGCAACAAGCCTGTATCGCCAGTTGTGAATTCATATAATAAATACAGTTGCTTAGGTTTTCTAAATTGATATTCTTCGGAAATTATAACAACTGCCCCCTGTTTTGATCGTGGCAATTGAAATGCTAACCTTGGCCTATATAAGCCGTATTCCTGGCCGTCCTCTGCCATGAATGAGAATGTATCCGCCTGTCGTGGGTCTATATTCCTTAACTGTTTAATTTTAGGTATTTCCACTGTTATCTCCTTCCAACCCGAAATCATTACATAAATGTCCGGGTCATCCTCTTAAATTGTCTTAAATACCGAGTTTGCAAAGAATCCGCTTCGTGCAAAGGTCAAAACTAAGGCATCTGCCCGGTCCGGTGATCGTTTAAGTAATTCTCTCATTACTTTCTTTTGCATAATCCGGATTTTACCGTTTTCAACTGCATAGGTCGGGCAAAGAAGCTCCTCAAGTAGCAATTCCTCCGGCGGCAACATTGCGCCCGTATCGGTTCTAAGCCATTCTCTGGACAGCCACCATAATTCATCACGAAGCTTGTTAAACTCTCCGACATCACAGCTTTGTGTTGGTTTTTCGCTTGTTTTAACGCCTGCTGCAGGGATCCCTTTGACTGCCATTGCACCCGGAACGGCTGCGCCTATGCCGATACTGTCAATATTTATCCGGCTTGCGCCTTTTTCCTTACAAATTCGGGCGGCTCTGGATGCTGTCTCAAGAACGTCAGCGCCGTTCCATGTATGAAGCCGTGATACGAACCCCCCATATCTGAATAAAAGACAATTTGCATCTGTCCCATACTCGGCCACGTCTAACCCGGCAATAGGGCTTGTAAAGGCAGGCGGCTTCTCCCCGTGTTCTAAAACGTAACTTTCCCATCTTGACCGGGCTGCGTTTATCCATTCCCTTGAAATCAATTTCGTGCTGCCCTGGGCCGGGTATTTCCCAAGTACCATATAACTGAAAGCCGGATTCATAACTTTGTAATGTCCAGGTTTTAAAGGCGGGTAATCCATACCTGACTGACTTTGTGCAATAGCTCCCTCTAAAAACTCAGGCAGCTTAAAACATTCGCTGTTTCGCTGTTCATCGGCCTTTAGGGGCCTGCACCATTCGTTAATTCTGCGGACCGTTGTTTGTCTCGTAACCGCGCCGGGTATTTTGTCTTCGCCTGTGGTAACATTCGGATGATCGAAAGCAGAAAGTTTAACGACGTTTGCGCGGCCATCGCGAATCATGCGGTATGCTTCCCCAACTTGATCCCGAGGGTTGAATATCACAAGGAGTCTGGCATGGCCTCCGCTAAGGCAACTCTCTATGCCTCGATAGACCTCGTCTGGAACAGCGTCACCTTCATCTAAAATAAAAAGCAAGTACGGCGCGTGTTTTCCTGAAAACTTTGCTTCCCTTACAGCCTCACTACCAGAAACAGGGATAGTCACCCCGGCAATAAAGCTTTGTGCTGACCTGCTAATATTTAAATTTGTAATCGTGTCTGATTTGAAAAGTTCAGAATGCTTTTCAACCACACTGCTAATTTCACCCCAGAGAAGCCTTTTAAGGTTGCCTTCAGGGGGAGCAGCGCTAGTATATACCTGACTATCCGGGAAGCATTTAAACCACCACACAGCGACTCTGGCGGCCCCATGAGTCTTTCCAGTGGCATTAGCTGACTGTGCAACGGTTACCGGGTTGTCCCTTACTGACTCCATCAGGGTTTTAACCTCTGACGTGAAGGTTTCATTTAAAACCTGTTCACCGAAGCCAACGGGATCAGTTTGATATTGCTCGTACTTGTTGCCCGTCAAACTATACTGCCGGTTAATCGATGTTAACAGCTCCTCGAAGTAAAGCCCGGCGTTTGAGCCGCTCAACTGCTCTTTCTCTTGTGCCTGGTTCGAATTCATCTAAAATTTGTAATACCTCCTCTTGAAACTGCTTTCTGTCATTCCATTCAAGATATGCCTGCCAAAGTTCCATTTGAAGCCTTAGCTGGTTTCTGATTTCTGCCATACACTTTAAGGCCAGTTCCCTGGGATCTTTCATTTTAATTTCAGTAATGTCTATAGCCTCATCACCCTTGCCAAACTTCACCCTTTTAACCTGATTTTCAAGAACACGAATCGCCTCTTGATCCCCAGCCTGCCAGGCCATAAGCAAATCAAGTAAGGTGTTCGCATTCGTGTTGATCTTGCGAAGCTGAGCCATGGTGTCAAGATGGTCATTCACAACATCCCCGGCTTTCTCAAGAGTTGTAACCTTACAAATCCTGTTCCGCATCTCTCGCTTTGCTTGACTTATCCTGCCGGGTGTCACATTAAACACTTTAGCTATGTTATTTTGTGATTCTCCCTCTCTAAGCAACCGATTTAATTCTTGATAATCAATTTTTGATTGTGCCATCGTTAATCACCAGTTAAAAATGTTTAGTATGTTTAGTGAATGTTTAATCAGGGGACACCTCAAGATCTATTTTGAGTTCATTCAGTTCATCATTAATTGCATTAAGAGTGTTGCTAAGTTCATCAGTAAGAGAATATCTTTCCCCGCTATCCACTTCCTTGTCTTCGAACCTGGCAACCTCCTTAGCGTAATGGGCTCTATCAAGCTCTAAAACCTCAATACGGTTCCTGGTGGTCTGCTTTGCCAAGTGTATACTGTATGCGAAACCTTCATCGGTATACATCTTAATATCATCCCTTGCCTTACTGCCTTGTGTTACCCTGTCTGTATTGTATTTCATAACGGCTGCCTTTGCTTTGCCTTCCTGATACTTACGTAATTCCTGTCTTTGCTTTACACTATATTCAGAAAGAGCTCGCCGTATCTCCAGACTCTTTTTAATTTCAGCCTTGGCATTTTTGGCATAAAGGCTTTTAATATGCTCAGGCAATTTGATTCTTGGACTCATCTTATTTCCTTCCTCTGACCTTGGCTGCTCTTTCCCGTTTTGCCTCTCGTTCAGCTATCCTTTTTTTTATTTGCATCTACCTTCCGTTGAGCCTCACGTTTGACTTCCATAACCGCTTGAATATGTTTTTTGCCTTCTTCTATTGATGCCTTGTCTTTCTTTCCAACCAGATTTTCCGGCAAAAACCGTTTAAAACCTGCGTGTCCTGGCTCCCAATCAGAAGGTAGTTTATCCCCTGCCTTGAATATTTGTTTTCTGTGATTTAAATCGCTGTACTGGCAATCTCTTACTGCTCGATAGACGATCTTCAATTCTGGCATTTCCTCTTCCAAGTCTTCAAGATTCTCGACATTTGTTTTTTTCTTCATGATTTAATTTTCCTTTCTTTTTGCTGTTAATTAACGTTGAAAATGCACCCTATATGCACCCTGCAGTTAAAATGCTTTATAACCTATTGAAATTATTATATCTGGTGTCAAAGTATATACTTTGATTCATGCTAAAATACCCTCTTTTGTTGACCTTGATGATACGGCTTACAGATTACATTTATCTTGCTATTTTTTGGCAGTCCGTGCCTCTGTAATGCCAGTTCTGTCATTTCGTCAAAGTCTGCTTTTTGATTATCATAGAACACCACAAGGGTTTCTTTACCGTCTTTGTTTGTTTCAATGTATGAGTTCAAGCTTTTTCCAAAAAATGTTTATCCGCCGCCCTGAGCAGCCTCGCAAGGTCAGGTATATCTTCTGAGTGGAAGAACAGGGCTCCCGGCCCAATCTCAAGACCTGCACCGTCTGAGCTTGTCTCACTTACTATAGCAGTGCACCCGCTGGGTAATTGCTGTATTTTAATTATCTTATCCATTAAATATTCCCCCTATCTGTTCAAATAGTCGTCGTCTGTCTCGTGCAGTTTAATTAAAGCCTCAATGCTATCGGATGCAGGCGTCAAATAGTGCGCAGCGTTATGTTGCCCCCTGTCCAAATAATATTCTGTAAGCTCATAAATTTTATCATTCAGGCCTCTTAATTCTTTTGTTGCTCTTAGGTTTTCTTGTTCTGTAGTATTCATGTTTAGTCCTTTCGTTTAATGTGTCGTATCAAGGGTGTCCATTTTTTGGATATCCTTTTCATCTTTAGAAATCCCCATAGCTTCCTGTGTCCTGGCTGTATTTCAGGCTTACACTTCCAACCCTTCCGACTTCTCTGAACCGTATTTTCTGTACAATGATTTCCGATTCGAATACGTGAAAGTCTTCCCGGAAGATGCATAAGCCGTTATCAGCTTTGTTTCTCCAGTGTGCTCCGCCTGATATTTCATACATGGTAGGCGGTTGGTAATTACCGTCTTTGTCTTTAGTAAGATTCTTAGGATGAGCTATTACCCACACGTGGACAGCATTTCTTCTGGCAAACTGTCTGATCTTTGAAAGTGCCTTGGATAAATACTGCGCCTCGGTCATGCCTTCGTACAGGTGATCTATCTCGTTCCAGGGATCTATGACTACGCCATTAATGCCGTGCCTGAATATGGCAATCCGGGCCTTGTCCAGAATTTCATCTACTCCGAGCACATCCTCTTTGGGATAAATGAAATGGTAATAATCGGACATAATATCTAAAACCTCTGTTACGTCCAGCCTGTCCATTCTGTCTGTATTCCGTCCATTGCTTGAGAAGGGTTTTAGTACCGTCTTCTCTAACAAACTCTTTAAGTGTCTCTCAACCGGCCAGTTCTCAGGAGAATAGAATACAAACCTCCAATTGTGATCTCTGACCATGTTCACCGCAAGAGCATCCATAAAGGTTGATTTACCGTGTCCAGGTATGCCGGTTATAACTGTGAATTCTCCCGGCTTTACCGTGTAATATTTATCAAGGGTTTTCCATCCAGTACTCAAGCCGCGGTCTATCCCTTTGTCATAAAGCCCTATAACTTCCTGCTTGAAATCACCGGCATTAAATAAACCTTCGACCGGGAAGGGCTTTGCGTTATTAACAACCTCTCTCAAAGCCTCCCAGCCCTTAGTCTTTAGTACATCGTTAGCATCCTTACAGCCTGATGGATATTCAACCCTGTAACACTTCTCGGCCCCTATGCGCCTTGCAAGCTCTCTTTCTACCAGCTTACCGGGAGCATCGTTATCAACGGCCAATATAATCTTTGTATAATGCTTGAAAATGGTTTCTGCTGATTTAAGGAAATTAAATTTCGTGTGAAATTGTTTAGCGTCCGCGCTGGGAGCGCCATCGGGAATAGATGTTACCATGTCAAACTTGGCTGCTTGTAGTGACAGCGTATCTATTTCACCTTCTGTGATTATTAACGTATCACCCTCACATTTGGATATTTCGTCATAGTTGTATAAGCATTTCTCAGCGTTCTTCTCCTGCCGGAAGTCCTTATCGTGTGATCTATGCTTTATATTCACAACGGCCCCGCCCTTGATATACGGGAACTGTATTGCTTTCTTATCTTTGAATGACTGACCATAGCCGATCTTGTTCCGTGTGAGTATATCTTCTGAGATGCCTCTTTGTTTAAAATACTCAATTAAATTGTCGGGCAGTTCAGACTTCTTGTACTCTGGCTTTATAAAGATTCTTTGAATAGCTTTGCTGTCTTTACCGTTGAGCCCGCCCTTATGCCCGCAATGATGACAAAACCAGCATTCATCCTCGATAGAAACAGATAAGCATTTTTCGTTTGACTTCTTACGTTGAGCTGAACACTCAGGGCAAGTGGTCCTGATATGCCCCATCGCCCCTGATGGTATAGTAATATTAAAATCTTGAAATGTTTTCATGTGTTAATTCCTTGGCATCCTCGATATTGTGGTTTTTCCTTTTTTTTGTTCACTAGAAAGCCAGCCGTTTACATGCCTCCTAAATCCCTTGTGAGTTTTTCGCATTAAAGGATTGTCTATATTCCATTGCCGAAGCGATCTTAATTCCTGGGAAACATCGACATTTGGAAAAGATTCTTGCCATGCTTTAATATCGTTTTTGTAAATACTGTATTCTGTGCCGTTTTTTAAGGGCACATTTAAAAATAATTCATTTGTTTGCGGCATAATATCTTTTGGCTTGTTCTTTATCTTGTTAGAGTGCAACTCCTGCACTACCTTTATGTCGTCAGTTGCACTACCTTTTTGGTCAAGGCAGTGAACCTCCTGCACTACCTTGCCGGGGATTATGGCTGTATATTTATTTCGTTTCCAGCCTTGACCATTAAAGCCTGCAACCATTTTTTTTATCCAACCGCTTTGCTCTGCCTTTTCTAAATGAGTGATAACAGACCTTAGCGAGACGCCTGCTGCCTCTGAGATACTCACAGTTGATGGAAAGCATATTCCCTTCATGTCCATAAAGATTGATAAGACCAATAAAATAAACCTTGTTGTTTTGTCCGGCCCATGTTCTGAAATAACCGCCTTTTGCCAATTAAATTTGAAATATTCCTGTTCCACTGTTCCCCCCGCTTAGGTAAACCTGGGCTGAAGGATGAAGCGGCACCCCTCTTAACCTGCCGATACAGGCGCCCAGGATAATTGCAAACCATAATATATTTAGTGAAATGTATGAAATCATTGCTATTTTAAATTATCTTCAGCTTTTTTTATGATTCTGTCGACCAATAGGGATCTTGACTTACTGTACCTTAACCGGGTAATTAGTCCGGCAAGGTATAATATAATTTTTCTTTTTATTTTCGTCATTAAACCGCACCAAATCTCTATAATCCCTTGAAATCATATACATTGTGTCAAAGTCTGTCTTTGATAACACTGTCAACAAGGCCGTCAATATCCATACTGGCCACGGCTTTATACTTATTAATCCACTTCTTAAAGTCGGGCCAATAAACTAAGTTCTTCCCTGCAAGACGATAAAAAGGCAATGGCCTATCAGGAGACTTCATATAGTCCCGCAGGGTCCGAACGCTTAGACAGGTACGCTCAGATAAGGTTTTCAAATCAAGGTATTCTTCTTTAGTTTTCATCATAATCCGGGAACAGTTTTTCTACGGGCTCCTCAAGGATAGTAGCCAAGCTGTGTGCAGCCACCTTCCCAGGCTCATCGATTTCACGTGCGATTTTATAAATGAAAATTTCAGCTATACCAGTCAGTCCAGAGATTTCTTCGACTGAGAATCCTGACCGCTTGATCGCTCTTACGAAAGGTTCGTTCATTTTTTTACCTCCAATGTTTGATTAAGTATTGAAACTGATTTACTCCTACCACATCATATTGAAGTCTGTATCTGAAGAGTTTATGGTGATTTTGGGGGTAAAGTTTTCTTAGATATAAAAATAGGAAAAGAACCTCTTTGTAACCATAAGACTTGAGGAGGTCGATTATGGAAGTGAAATGGCTTAACGGGTGCGAGATGTGTAACACCGGAATCGTAGTGGAAGTTAAATCTTTGCAAAAGGAGGGATTATCGGTGAGAGCAGCAACTGAGGTTATGCACGAAACAGCATATCAGAAATATCCTGAACTAAAAGAGGAATTTAGCGCAGGGAAAATAAGAAACAGATATAATTACCATATGCGCTGTTTAAAACCAACAATTGCAGATACCACAAACAGTATCAACAATAACAGCGAGTTAGAAAAAAAAACCGGAGGTAACAAGAAAAAATCGGAGGTAAAAAACAATATTAATGCTGCAATTTTTAAAAGAGTTAACCAAGTAATTGTAGCAAAGAGATGGCATAGAAGAAATTATTTATTTTTTAGCACTTTTTCTATTCTTGTTTTTAGAGATTCTTTACTTTGGTATGCGTAATTTAATTTCTCGAGTATTTTATAAATCAGTTCTACGAAATCACTAACAAACTCACCCTTTCGATTTCTCGTAAACGTTACTTTAACCTCCTTTCCTGTTGCTTCCTGGTGTATTGTTGCAAGATTCATTATTAGTTCTTCAAGGAAAGGATCGGTTGTTTGTTTTCTGGTTAAAGGGTATGTCTTTGCGGCTTTTCGCCACATATCAACTGTGGTAAGTAGTTCTTTAATGGCTTTGTTCGATTTGACTTCATACGGCAATTGCAGGGGCCGCTTTGTTACTGTGGATTGTATCGCTTTAACGGATTGGATAAAGGCTTCCGCACTTACGCTCAGGTTGTGCATTAAATCTGTTTTCTCTGGTAGTGATGGAAATTTTACGAGGGTTGCTTTGTTATAAAGATAATTACTCAGGATTCCTTCAAACCTTTCTAAAAGCTCAGGTGAAAGGTCTATTCCCATCTTTTTCAGGATAGGCACTGTTTTTTCTATAAGAATTTCATTTTCTGAACGTACGACAAACTCATTTTTGCCTATCTGTTCAGTAATGGACTTTACAAAATTTGCCCTGGTTCCCCAGAGGTCAGTGGTTTGCTTTAATTCTAATTTATCCATGATACGCCTCTTGTCGCGTCTTGGAAGTTAAAAGAGGGCAGGCTGGCCAAGATATCCAGCTTTTCGGTAGCTAACCTATCCCTCTTGTGCTTGACTCAATTTAACATACAATATATGGTAATGTCAATTTATCTAAATCCGGGTGCAGAAAATGCATTTCGTTTGCCTCAATTTGTCACATTTTGCCTTATTCTGCAATTCTGCTATTTTAATTAATACAATAACTTATTGATAATGTTACTAATCAACATCGAGTCTCGCCTTCGGCACCAAAAAAATAAGCATAAAAAGCGCAATTTCAACATTGCGCTTTTTTTATGGGATAAATTGGGCTTGTTTTAAAACCGACAATCTTTTAAATTGATTTTTCAAT
>SDBT01014276.1_pt1 | contig 12677 bp, 9 predicted proteins | sample 2277101 | NCBI WGS metagenome assembly SDBT01 (sample SAMN10404973, study PRJNA504765) | marine sediment metagenome | isolation source: marine sediment core GS10_PC15, 103 cmbsf | place: Arctic Ocean: Southern Knipovich Ridge | collected 2010 | reverse complement strand
GATGAAGAAGAACAGTGTGCCAGAAAACATCGCCCAGACTGACGACTCTTCCGTTACCATTTTCCACAAGTTCCGAATAGCCGGTCTTTATAATAAGCACCTTTCGCATAAGGCGTTCTCCATCTCCTAATTACTTTTTCAGTTCGATAATGTGTGCGATACTAAATTCAGAAACTTCTCTTCACTCACTGAAGCTTTGCAGTCAGCGACCAACTTCTGGATATTTTTTCCTCACAAAAACAAAATTTTCCTTATCACTCTCCCCTCGCTATTCCGAGAGGCAGGTTTCATTCTCTTAAGATTTGCTTTTGCAGGGTTGTTCTATAGTTATTTATCGGCAGAATTCAAAAAATACTTTACACTCCGTTGCCAAAAATACCCCGAAGTTTCTGACCTCATTTCGAGAGTCAAAGCTAAGAAATGTTCACTTTGGTCAGTGAAATTGGCATAAACAAGGTCTTGTTATTGGAATCTGTAAATCCTGCTGCTACACTTTGTTGATTTTTCCCTTGACAATTTGCAGCAAATCGAGCCTATACATTTCGAGAAAATATTCTAAGCTCACAATACCTGTGAGTATTCACTCAACCACGTCACTGTGAATGGAGTGAAGCAATCTCCCGAGTTTGTTTTGGGATTGCTTCGTCGCTTTGCTCCTCCAGTGACAGGCCAAAAAATTCTGAATTTACTTCGGCTCTGCCTGTGGGATTTTGGACTTAGCGTGCTAAATTTGCCCCTAAAATTTTGGAGCGTCTCTTCCGAGATTAACAATAATTTCGATTAGACTCACAGTTTCTCAAGAACACTCTGAGTCCTTTTCTATCTGTGGGGCCAATTTCAAAACATAAATAGGATAACAATCTCCTTTTCCAAGCATTCTACAACTCCTTCTGGATGGTACATTAATTTATGGTTATCTACTTCAGGTTGCTTCATCATTTTCATTTTTCACTTTTCCACCTTTTTCCTCCCATTCTTTTGAACCAATCGAGTTTTAAACTTTGTGGTATAACACGTAAATAATCTTTCATTGTATACCCAATAGGATAAATGTGTTTCATATATCCTATTGTTTTTGCTAAATAAAAAACGATAAAAATAAGAGGGTTGGTAGGCCACTTTATTAAATGATTTATTATTAAATTTCTTAAACTCGGGAATCTTACTGCAACTGTTCCAAGCATTGTCAAATTTCTTTGCATCCTTTTTTCTCTAGGAGTAAAACAATTTAAAGGGGATTCGTCATGATATGACATATGCATATCATAGAAACCTTCTTCAGGATCATATATTCCACGTTCTTTACAAAATGCTCCAAGCTCTGTTCCAGGATAAGGATGTACTGTTCCAAATTCTGCTATAACAGCAACGCCTTGTTTAGGCCCACATTCTATATTAAAATCTACTGTAGCAATGTCATCTTCTATCCTTGAAGTTGGAAGTCCAAGAATATTATTACTCTGGATTGCTATACTTTTTTGTCCACACGACTTATAAGCTTTTTTTATCTGTTCATTTGTCATTCTTCTTCTTAAAACCTCTGTTCTTATTCTATTGTTTGCGGATTCCATAGACATGCTTATAGTTCTACACCCTGCTTTTTTTAATAAATCTGATATCTTTTCTGTCATCAAATTAGCCCTCATCAAACAAAAAAACGGCAAATCTACTTCTTTGCTATATCTTTCAGTAAATTCTTCAAGCCAGTCGTCTGCTTTGAGCACAAAAATATCATCATAAAATTTAATATACTTCAAAGGCCATCTTTCTCTAACTTTAGCAATTTCTTCTATGATACTATCAACACTTCTTCTTCTTGCATATCTTTGGCCGGGATACATTTCTCTGAAAGGTTTATTAAAACAGTATGTACAATTATATGGGCAGCCCCTTGTTACAAAAAAATGTTTAATTGGATTATTACCACTTTCTCCGCTATCATAAAACAAAGATCTGTCTGAGAAAGGCAAGGAGTCCAAATCTTGAACAAGAGGTTTTAGCTTAGGTCTTTCTCCTTCCTTGACCATTATATTTTCTAAACCTGAAAAATCTTCGCTTTGTCCCACTCTATCTAAGAATTGTGGAAAAGCATAGTCTCCTTCACCAATACATACCGCATCCAGATTGGTGTCTTCTAAGGTCCTTTCTGGGAAAAAAGTTGCATGGGGGCCTCCCATTATTGTTTTTATTTCCGTATGTTTCCTTTTTAATTCATGATTGAATTCAACATAAAGCTTGTGTTCCCCCGTAGAACCGCTGTAAGCTACAACATCAGGTTTTTCTTTTTCTATTTTTCTTAAAACATCTTCTTTAGACAATATACCAACACCGGTCTTATGCCCTGCTTGTTTTGCTGTCGCAGAAATCTGCATTATACCCATTGAAGGAAAATATTCCCCTCCTTTTGTTACAAACATAGCTTTTGCCATCTTTTTCCCTCCTTGTTGATCACACGAGAACACATAACCGCCAACCATTCAAGGCCACCGAAGACCCAAATTAATTTGATAATTACCATATATCTAAATGCTTGACGATCATGCTTTCTAAAAACTCTCTTCTATCTAGTAACGGCGATGAATCTTCTATTGGTCTTCCAAATTCTAATTTAGGAGCTATCTTTGAATCTGGTTTTATCTCTACATCCCATAAAACTGGACCATCAGTATCTAGAACACTTCTTATTTCTTCACTTAGTTCTCTGTAATTCTAATTGTTTCAACAGCAGTGCCAAACATTCCTGTAGAGCCTAAAAGTAAAATTTTCATATTTCTCTATCTAATATTGGATTTTCTCTTGCGTATTGAAGAATTTACAAAATCTTTTGACCATCCTCTATTATCATATTCATCAATATTTACTCTTTTAGACATATATTCTCTCCAAACATTTGTTCTTATGCTTTCTAATTCTTTTCTTGATATGTTTGGATTTTTAATGAATGTATTTGAATAACGAAGTTTAGTGACATCAAAATCATCATATAAAAGGTCATTATCTACGCAATAATCATAAAGTTGTGAGCTTGGTAGAGGAGTCAGCATTATTAAATATATTTTATCAAGTCCCAAGGAAGTTGCTAAACCCACAGTTCTCTGAATTTGTTTTCTCGTTTCACCAGGAAAACCCAGCATAAAGCAACCAAAAGGTTTTAAGCCAGCATCTTTCATATATTTGATTTTTTCTTTTATATTGGCTAAATTTATTTTTTTATCAACATATTTTCTCCGAATATCAATATCTCCGGTCTCTATTCCCAACATCAGATGGTGAAAACCTGCTTCTTTCAAAAGGTCTATTAACTCAAAATCTAAAGTAGGTAGGTCTGTTCCTGTAGGTACTGCGAAATTCATTTCTGGAAAATTAGAAACTAAAAGTCTGCAAAATTCTTTTATTCTTCGTCTATTTATAAAGAAATTATCATCAAGAAATTGAACTTCACCTACTCCATATCTATCAACAAGCCATCCTAGCTCTTCCGTTACATTTTTTAAACTTCTTGCCCTAAAATTCCTTATTCCAGTATGTTGGGGTACTGCACAATAATCGCAAACATGAGGACATCCTCTTGAAGTATTCATTACTGCATATTTATCACTCCTAAGAGGAATCCCATAGGCAAAAAACCCTTCCAATATTTTTCTAATCCGACTATGTCCCATGCGGGAAAAGGTAAGTTATCCAAATCTTTTACAAAATTAGTTTGTGGTTGAACTACTATGTTTTCTTTATTTCTATATGCTAAACCATCAATTTCAGAAATCCTCCCCCCTTTGTTTAGTGTATTTATTACTCTTGGGAAACTAAGGTCTGCTTCTCCAAGCATTGCAAAGTCTGTATTTTGTTGTAAAACATGTTCTGGAAGTGCAGAGGCATGATGGCCTCCAACAACAGTAATTATATCTTCATTAAACTCTTTTGTCATTTTACAAAGATTTAAAACTGATTTTGATCTATTAGATAAAATACAGGATACGCCAACTAAATCTGGTTCATATTCACTTAGGACTTTTTTATATTGCTCAAATGTATCTCCGAAAAGAACAAAATTATTAGAAACCCTTCTTTCTTGATAAAAATTCTCAACAATCATATCATAAACCTTAACTTCACAATCATTTATTTTTGAGACTTGGGCAGCTAAATATGCCAACCCCAAGGGGGGGACATTCTTTCACTTGTTTTGTTCCATCTGGCTGGACGTATATTGTTCCAGGGGGGTTTACCAGCAATACTTTTTCTATCATCTAATTTCCCTCTTCAAAGGTTCTATGATACTGTCAGACGTCTACTGCTAAAAAGCCAGAAATCAGGGAGGTGAAAAGCAATGATTCTCTCCCCTTTGTTAAGATCACTAACCATGAAAGCAACCGATTCGAGCCAATCATGAACTCTCTCGACAATTTACTTATTTCCTAGTTGTTTAATGACATCTAATGTATTTAAATCCTCAAATTTCTCTACAATTTCATCTGCTTCTTCTAAATAAGACCGGTCCAGTGTTGAGCATATTGCAATACAATACGCGCCTGCGCTTTTTGCAGCTTGTATTCCAAGGGGCGCGTTCTCAACTACAATGCTCTCTTCTGGTTTCAATCCTAACTCCTGAGCTCCTTTTAAATAGGGATCTGGAAACGGTTTCCCCCTCGTTGTTTTGTCTCCTGCGATAACCACGTCAAATTTGCTAAGGAACTCCAACGGGACTGAACTATGTAATCTTTCTGGAAGCCCTGCAGTAACTATTCCCATCAAAACATTTTTAGATTTAAGGTAATCAACGAACCCCTCAACATTAGGATATAATTCAAAACTATTATTTTTAAGGTAATATTCCTCCTTTTTTTTAACTATATCCGCGTAATCGGAAACATCGATGTTATTGATTTTACAAAGGATCTTTGCAATTTCATACAAATTCATGCCCTCCAAAGGAAAATAATCTTCAGTGGCAATATCCGTTTTGAAATCTCTCATAGCTGCTTTCCATGCTTCAAAATTATCATCCATAGTCTTAGCTAATACACCGTCAAGATCAAACAGGACACCCCTAAAGTTTCTATTTTCCATTATCTTCCGTACTAACAGTATTTATTCAAAATCCTTTAAAGTTTCTTTCATCCAATCGCCTAAGTATTTGTAGTGTGGGCAGGTTACCAGATTTTTGTCTCTAACAAATGGAGCGTCAATATACGTGGCTCCTGCATTCTCGATATCATCTTTTATACTGTAATAACCAGACACCTTCCTGCCAGAGACGATTTTTGCAGAGATCAACAATTGGGCCCCATGACAGATGCTGGCAATAGTCTTACCGGCACTATCAAAATCCTTAATGAATTTAATTACTTCTTCGTCTTGTCTTATCTTTTCCAGCGCTTTAGCCCCGCCAGGAAGGACAAGCAGATCATAGTCTTCAACTTCAATCCCTGCTATATCCCTTGTTGGCGTTACGGTTATTCCCAGAATAGCCTGCACAGTTTCCTTATTTCGTGTTGCTACATCTACCGTAAATCCTGCTTCTAAAAGCCGGTAATACGGGTAGATAAATTCATGATCTTGAACCAGCTTTCCCGTTATAATTAATGCTCTTTTCATTTTATTACCTCCTACTAAGATTTTTTCATACTATTATTCAAGTACGTCAATGGACATATTTTCTTTAAATTCTTTTCTATCTAGGTATGGGTACATGTCCTCTATTGGAGTCGGTTCAAATGTCCCATCCGGCTTCTTTCTGGAAACCACTTTCGGAATTTGCGACTGGTCCGGGTCCACCACAATTTCACATACAATGGGTTCTTCACAATCAGCAACTTCTTGGAGTTTCTGTTTCAAATTCTCCTGGTTATCAATTCTCACAGCTTTTATCTTATTGGCCTCTGCCACTTTTAGTATGTCTGGAAAGCTCAGTCCAGTCTCTTCATTACATCCCATCAATCGCCCTTCAAAACCGTGTTCTTGGGTCTGCTTTATTGTTAAATAGCCACCGTTGTTTAAGACAAATAATTTAATTGGAAGTTTATTGTGCATCACAGTTGCCAATTCCTGGATGTTCATCTGAAGCCCGCCATCTCCAGCTATGCAGATGGTCCTTTTCTTATCGTTTGCAATACACGCTCCAACTGCAGCGGGCAAACCCCAGCCCATTGGCGCAAATCCCGAGTTCGTGAAAAACTTCTGCCCCTTCTTTACCTTAAATGCCTGATGTGTCCCCTGAAATGCAACTCCCATATCTGTAACTATGATGTCTTTTGGAGTCAATATGTCCGACAGCACATCAACGAAGTAGTAGAAGTTCACAGGGCTTTTCTGAGTTTTGTACTCTGGAAGAACTACAGCATACTTCTTTTTCCAATGCTGGCATTGTTTTACCCATTCCGAAGTGTCAAGTGAAACACTAGATTGCTTATCCAACTCTATAAGAAAATCTTTTGCATCACTTGGGATCTTTATGTCGATAGATAGCGTTTTCTTGCCTAGCTCAGCCTTGTCGATATCCACCATAACTTTTTTGGCATTTCTTGCGTAGTCCTTTGATAGATACCCTGTTTGGGCAAGGGCAAGCCTAGTCCCTATTGCAATGTACAAATCTGAATTCTGAACAGCGAAATTAGCACCCCTTTGACCAAACATTCCAGGCCTACCAACGTATAATTCGTGATCAGTCGCAACAATATCATTTGCATTTCTTGCTGTCACGAAAGGAAGATTATGGTTTTCTACAAACTCCATGAATTCTTTAACAGCCCCTGCAATCTTCACTCCTTGCCCAACATGTATGAGTGGTTTTTTCGAAGATTTCAACAATTCCACAACTTTTGCAACCTTTTCTTTCAAATCGTGATCAGATTCATATGTAATCTCGCTTGGCAAAAACTCCTCCAGCTCATTCTCCTCTAGATCAGCATTTTGAATGTTTCCAGGAATGTCTATCCAAACAGGCCCTGGCCTTCCTGTTTTTGCAATATAAACTGCCTTCTGAAGATGGTACTTGATCTTGTTAGGATATTTAACCATGACAGCATATTTCGTAATCGGCTTGACAATATCCATAATGTTTATCTCCTGAATTCCAAGTTGCCTTACTCCGGAATCCTCAATAGTTTGGTTTAGGTAAACCTGCCCTGAAATAATTAAATGTGGAACCGAGTCAATCCAGGAGCCTGTCACACCGGTTATTGTATTCGTACCCCCTGGTCCGCTGGTTACAAGCGAAACTCCTATGTCTCCCTTTACGCGTGCGTATGCTTCGGTAGCCATGGCAACCGCCTGCTCGTGATGACAGCAATAATATTTTATCTTCTTGCTTTGTCCGAGAGCGTCATCTAGGAATATGCTACCCCCGCCTAAAACTGTAAAAATGTCCCTTACCCCTATGCTTTCAAGAAATGACATGACGTAATCTGCTAACCTGACCATCTTACTCCTCTTCAAGAATGTCTATAATCATATTCTTTTTTAGGGTTTTCCTATCCAAAAACGGATACATATCCTCTAACGGTTTTGCTATCCACTTGCCATCCGCCTTAACAGTAAACACTATTCTAGGAACTATTTCTTGATCTTTACCGACCTGTATTTCACAGATAGCCGGGTTTTTGACTTCCAGAACTTTTTTTATCTGATCCCCTAGCCTATCGGGGGTCTTTATCTCATAAGTTGCAAACTTATAAATTTTCCCAATTTTGACAAGGCCAGGAGAACCAAATAGAATCTCATTGCTTGTACCAACATACCTGCCACCAAAATACTCCTTCTGTATATTTCTTATGTCTGAACGCCCTTTACTTTTTAAGATAAAGATCTTGATCGGAAGTTGGTTGTCAATGATGGTCTGAAGTTCTTGGATATTTATCTGGAACCCTCGGTCCTCACATAAGCAAATTACTTGCCCTCTTCCATTGCCTACGCTTGCCCCTATTGAACTCGCTAAAGCGAATCCAGGAAGCTCAAGCCCAGTGGAGGTAACCATCCTCTGTCCAGACTTAAACTTGAAAATTTGCATCGTATAGTTAAGTATGGTACCACCGTCAACAACAATTATATCATTTTCCTTTAGTTCATCTGAGAGTGCATCTATAAAAAGATAGGGGTTAATAAATTCTTTGTGCGCATATAACTCATTTGAGCACGGCGGAAATTTTTCCATCCAATCTTTGCATATGTCCATCCAGTCTGAAAAATGAGATTTATACTCAGTTGATTTTAATTTATCAATCAGCTCTAAGATGAATTCCTTAGCGCTCGAATTGATAGCAATGTCTGGCTTTACTGTCTTCTTTTTTAATTCGTTTCTGTCAATATCCACTATAACTTTCTTTGCAACTCTTGCAAACGCTCTATAGTTTCTGCCAATTTGCGGGATTGAAAGCCTTGACCCTATGCTAATCAGTAAGTCTGAATTTTGGATTATGAAATTTGCCCGTCGTTGGCCGTATGCTCCTGACCTTCCAAAAAATAGCGGATGGTCTTCAGGCATCAAGTCAGCACCCCTCCTGCTTGTTAACAGCGGTATTTTCAATAAATCAATAAGCTTCAGGAATTCATTAACTGCCTTGGACAGCCGAATTCCATTTCCAGCAAGAATTACCGGTCTTTCCGCTGTTTGCAACAAATCTATAACTTCCAAGACCTGTTTCCCCAGTGAACCGCTCTTGGAAGCTTCAACCTTAGGTGGGTTAAAAGACTTAAACTTATTTTCATCAACGGTCATTCCTTGTATATCAATTGGGATATCGACCCATACCGGACCGGGCCTGCCTTCCCTTGCAAGATACGCCGCCTTTTCCAAATGATATCTAATAGTTAACAGATTATTAATTTTTACTGCATATTTTGTAATTGGTTTAACAACATCAACAATATTCAGAGACTTATTCCCAAGCTGCCGTATTTGTGACCCATCTCTATCCTGGTTCAAGATTGCCTGCCCAGAGAGGACAAAAAGAGGAGTTGAATCAACCCAAGCATTTGCAATCCCCGTAATGATGTTTGTTCCCGATGCCCCAGAAGAAATTATCAACACGCCAAGCTCAGAAGTCAGCTTGCTGTACGATTCTGCAGCCATTGAGGCAACCCTCTCAGTCTGGTTGCAAGTAAAATTCAATTCTTCATCCCTTCCCAACGAATCCAATAAGTGCACATTAGCATTCCCCGGTACAAAGAAAACTTCTTTTACATTCTGTTCTTTTAAGAAAGACATCACATAGTCTGAAACTTTTATGATGTTGTCTATTCTTTTGATTATTAAAACTTCATACTCAGTGTCAATTTTCAGCCCTTTAGCCAATTGGAGGTCCCTTATCGTCATTGTATCACCGACATCAACAATAGTGTTATTGTCATTATCGAGAAGCTTCCCCTTAAGGACGCTAATGACATCTTCATCATCTAATTCAAGAATTTCATTAAGCTCCTCTGAATTTCTGAACTTCTCAAGTGTTATAGTGCATTTTCCGAATCTCTTCCTAACATTGTAATAAACTTCTAGCTCACCCAATGTTAAATAATTATAATTTTGCGTGAATGAATATTTGTCAACCATTTCATAGCCCTTAGCCTCTCTGCCGTAATTGTCCTTTAATCTCACAAGGTCACGCTTGTTGACAGGGCTTTCTATCTCCATCACAAAAGTCCCTCTCTCTGAAACTGTCTTGGTCTGATGAAAAACTCCCTTTTCAATCATCAAGCCGTCTCCTGCAGCTCTTTCAATGTCTTCCTTTAGAGTTGAGCAAACTGCCTTCCCTTCCAGTACTACAAGAGATGTCTTTTTATTCAGATGACAGTGCATTGAGGTTTGAGCCCTAGGCTTAAGATAAAGAATCCACACGGCAACTATCTCATTTTGAAAAATAAGATATTCATATCCCCACGGCTTCTTGATAACAACCTCAGAATAATCATGAAAATCATCAGCTATGTCAGTAGGTTTTACTTTAATTTTTGCTGACTGATCTTTGTCAAGATCGGTAATTTCTATCTTCTTTATCATTGTTCTAAATGAATTAGACCTTGCTGAACTGCTACTCTCTACATAACATCATCATAACTTACAATTGTATTGTCGAAGTCAACGCCAATTGTGCAGTTCATATTATCAGTAATCAAGGAATTTGTCTTCATTTTCTTTCACGAATAAGCTAGATAAAATTTACATGAGGAACCGGATGTTTCAAATTCCATAAATACCTGTTAATCTCATCCAATCTGCAATTCTCTCGACACTGCGAAGTATCCATCTCCTCGGTTACCATATGTAAGACCCGCTTTCTCTGGTCTCCCTTCCAGATTTTGGAAAAAGGATTTTCATAAATGTTCCCATAGACAAATTTGTTGTCTCCCAAAAAAGTGCTGCATACATAGAGATTTCCATCGGAAGCAAGATAGGTAAAGAACGGAGCTCCTAAACAGCCATCATAAGAAGGATTTATCCTATTTCCAAGTTTTTTCATTGTATGAGAACGAAAGATTATCTTAAAATTACTGGTAGAAAACTCTTGAAGCTGTTCATCCAAGTGCGAAAAGTCCTGGTAATGAAAATTCTTATCGATGGTAGCATTACTCATTGGATGTTGAGAAAATGGCTTTATCACTAAATAATCTACTCCTATGTCTTTTAATAAACTGGCTAGTACAGTTATTTCCTGATAATTTTCTGGTAGCAAAAGAAACTGTACTCCAATGGTACAAGCATAGTTATTTTCTTTTCTTGCTTTTACCGCATTGGTTAGGTTCCTAACAACTCGACCAAAATCATAAGCCGAACAGCGATGAATTTCAGCGTAGGTCTCTTTAGTTCCAGCATCTAAACTGATTCGTATCCAGGTGAGTGAACTCAAACATTCCCTAGCTATTTTCTCGTTAAAGAGTACGCCATTAGTAGAAATAGCTGCATCAATACCCACCTCTTTGGTATGCACAATTAAATCCGTGATATTCTTGTGCAAGAGCGGCTCGCCTTCCCCAGCGTACATCACACTCTTTAGACCGCATTGAGCGGCTTCGGAAAGCATGTCCATCAAAACATTTTTATCTATATACTGACTTTTGTAATTAAGGTAATCAAAGGCGCAAAATATACAGCGATGGTTACAGGCATTAGTAGAGCTTATCTCCATATATACTGGATATATATTTTCCCCATTTAACCATTGATTCACTCGAGATACGTGATACATTAGTTTATGACTGTCTATTCTGAAATCATCCATGTTAATCTCCTCTAACCTTTGGTCAGCTCTAACCCACTCTGCATTCATGGGATTAAAGCTAATTCTCTGATAGCCAAAAGAATTCTGTGTCAGTTCACTCAGAGAAACAAGCAAAGTATTGTTGAGTCAGTTTCTTTTGATCCGCTCTCTTACTTTGTCTATAACAGATTGCATACTTACAGAATAAGTCAGTTTTTCAAGCACCTTTTTTCGAGCTCTCTCAACAACTAATCTTCTTTCTTCCGGATGATCTAAATAAAATCTTACTTTCCTTAAAAGGTCATCTTTATCTCTAAAATAGACAATGTCTTGGTCTAGATCAAAATAGCTGCTCAGCCCTCCTTCTTCACAGTCACTAGGATGATATTTTACCAGAAAGAATCCCCCTGATGTCTGGCCATCGATAAGTCTGGGATGAAAATTCTGGCCATGCTGAATTTGAAGGTTAATTTGGGAAGAATTATAGATTTTACACAACTCCTTACCGTTGTTGGCTGTTCCCTGTGCGTATTTTGACAAACGAGGATGGTCCTCCCATCCTCTTCCGTAAAGCTTAAGGTCGTACCCTTCATTGGCAATCCATTCCAGGGGAAGTTGCCTATAGAATGCGTTTCCAATATCGTGCCAGAAATACCACAAAATATGCGCCCTTGCTTTGCCATTCAGTGTACTGCTGCCTTTTTGTCCTTCAGCCTCTAACAAAAGATGCTCATAATCTTCCTTTGTATGGCAATTTTTTCCACTACAGAATCGTTCTTTAACCAATTCGAACATTATTTTCAGGATTTGCTTTGCTTCTAAGCCACTAACTTCAGATAATAAATCGGTGAAAGCCCGTTCTGGGAGTATAGAAACATGGGAGACATATGAAATCTCACAGCCGTATTTTTCCCTTTCTTTCTCACTCAAGCTCATTGGACAATAGAGCTTGGCATTGGTAGGAACAGGGAGATTAATTAAGCTCTCACGTGGGAAACCCAGGTTAAGCAACCGTTGTTTGAAAGCGTTATACCCCACCAATACTATATCTCTCTTTCCTATCGCTTTAGCCGCTTGCTCATTAAAAAGATTGGGCAGCTCGTCCTGTACCCAGCAGACAAAAGGAATGCTTTGGTGGAATAAAGAGCCACAATGTGCTCGCAACCAGTCTATCTGAAATATCATATCAGGCTTGAAGGAAACAAGATTCCGCAGGACTTCCAAGAGAGAAAGACGTTCCGTATCGGATTTCTCAATTACCGTCCTGGTCTGGTGGCCCAACGCTTCAAATCCCTGGGCAACATCTCGTGTACAATACTGAACAAACGTGGTAAATCTGGAAGTTATTAAAAGAATTCTTAAAGCTCGCTCTCTTTGAGAAGAGAAAACTCTCTGCCAGTCTTTGTCAGATAAGGAATCGTAATATCTGTTTGTTTCTCTGAGTAATCGTTCAGCCTCTTTTTTTTTATTTTCAGCGATATTGCGTAC
>SDBT01014275.1_pt1 | contig 12677 bp, 16 predicted proteins | sample 2277101 | NCBI WGS metagenome assembly SDBT01 (sample SAMN10404973, study PRJNA504765) | marine sediment metagenome | isolation source: marine sediment core GS10_PC15, 103 cmbsf | place: Arctic Ocean: Southern Knipovich Ridge | collected 2010 | reverse complement strand
AATAATTGTAAAGAAGAGTGTATTTTATATAATTTGAGAGGAGATCCTAATAAAAATACTTTTAAAAAATACACGAATGAAGAATATGAAACTTTTAGAAACTTTGTTTTAGAAAGAGATTCTTATATTTGCCAATTTTGTGGAGATGAAGCGACTGATGTTCACCATGAAAGACCTCAAAAATTAGAACCATTTTTTGCATTAGATCCAGATTACGCATGGTCTTGTTGTAAAGAATGTCATTACGAAAAAGGGCATAAAGATGAATGTTCAACTGGTAATTTGGCACAAATAATTTGTAACTGAAGGAGGACAAAATGGATGTTCTAAAAATTGAAGAACAAGAAGATGGTTCTGCTATTATAACATTAAATATGACACAAAAAGAAAACGATATGTTGGTTGAGCATGCTGTTATTGATATTCTAAAAAAGCAAATTGAAAGAATGGACAATAAGAATAAAAAAGAATGTTTTGATTGTGGAGAAGAAGTTAATAACGAAACGATTAAAGAGTTTCCTGATACTTAAATATGTTTGGAGTGTATGAATGATGAGTAAGGAAGTGAAATTTGAAGAATATCAAGATAAATGTCCTTGGAAACAAGGTAGGTGGTGTAAACCATTTAATACGATTGACTTTAATAGAATAGAATGTAAATCGTTAGAATGTGCGTTTTGGTGTTTAAGAAATATAGATAGAAAGGATGGAAAATGAGCAAGGGACCAAGCGGATATAGACCGAAAAATCGTCTGAATGTGACGATAAGTAAAGAAGATTTTTGTAGGTTTACTAGTAAGTGTCTTATAGATCAAAATTTAGATCGTAATTTGTGTATCTTTTGTAAGTGGAGAGTTGAATTAGATGTTAGATTGTTATTAGATATTGCAAATCGTAAAAGGAATGGAGAATAAAAAAGGGGGAAAAGATGAAAAAATTAAAACTAGGTTTATGCTTTTTAGATGAGAATGATAATATATTTGTAAAAAGATTTTTAAACGTAAATTGGGAATTGAATCTGGAGCAAGATAGGGGGTTATTACATAATGTTCATCATAAAGATGAACTTGCTCAAATAATGACAGACCAGATAAAAATTGATCTTGGTAAAGGTATCGTAAAAGATATGTTAACCGAGATTGGTGAAATGGAGAAAGAATGAGAATAATCTTTGTACCACAATATCCAACAAAGCTAAGATATCAAGAATGGTGGTTCACTCAACTACCCGAAGAATTTAAAAAAGCAGGTCTTGACGTTCATGTGCTTGGTAAAAATGCAGTTACATATATAAAAGCAGCAAATGGCGGAATGTTTTCTCCGATTGAAAGTTCAATTGATTTAGAAACAGCACAGATCAAAGAATATATGGCAATAAAATTGAGAGATGACGATATATTATTTATGGCTGATTTGAGTTTTCCTGGACTCTTTGGAAATGTTTTATTCCATAAAAGACCAAAAAGGATGTTTGCATTTTGTCATGCAACAAGCAAAAATAAACTTGACTATTTTGCAAAAGATTGGCGTGAAAAATATCCAGTTGAAACAGCACATGCAAGTTTGATGGATGTTGTATTTGTTGGAAGCAACTATCATGAAGATAAATTACGATGGATAAACACGCTTGTTACCCGTCTACCATACCCACCTTTAGAAACATTCAAAGAAGAAAAATCTTTATTTATGGTTTCTGCTTCAAGACCGACACCACAAAAAGTTGATAGCGACCTGGAATATAAAATTGAAATGAAATATAAATTTCCAATAGTTCGTCAAGATTCAAGAAGCTGGAAAGAGTATTATAAATTCTTAAGTAGGGCAAAGATTTTATTGATAACGTCTCAGGAAGATACGTTTGGTTATCAAATCGTTGATGCAGTAATGAATGGTTGTATTCCAGTTGCTCCAGCAAGATGTGCATATCCAGAGTTACTTCCGCCAGAGTGTTTATATGAGACTGAGGAAGAGTTAGTAAATAAGTTGAAGTATTTATCTGGTTTAGAAGTAATGCCGCCAATTCCTGAACTATTGTGTCATCAGGAAATAGAAGACTTTTATAAGAATATAATTCAAGTAATGAAGGGTGAAGTGAAAGGATAAAAAAGTGAAAAAGGAGAAAAAAGTGAAAAAGAAGAAAAGGAAGGGAGTGCATAAAAATATAAGTAATCAAAAAGAAAAACTTGATTATGGACCAAAAAAGATTGCTAAAAGTGAATTGAATGGGTTAACAGAGGCAGATCATAGAGCTTTATATTATGATAACTATAAACTTGGGGTTATTTGGGCTCTTCATAAATACACTCCGAAACGAAAATTATATAAGAAACATATAGTTAATATGATTGGTTGGAAAATAAGGGATGTTAAAAATGCCTTTCAAGATTTAATGAAGGAACCTCCGTTTAATACATCGATAAAGTCAATAAAGACAAGACGGACAATATGGGGGTCGATTCTTTATTATTTGGATAATCCAGCGTTTAGCGAACTTGATTGGGATGTATTAAAAGATATGTATTTAAATGTGAGATATAAAAAACCTGTACCTTGTTTACAGGGAAATAAATGTGAACAAGAGGTTTGTAAAGCTTCTAATGAAGTATTTCCTAATTCATTTATATATAATGGTAATAGATTATTTGGAAAGAAAATTGGAACTTATACTCCAGATATATTACACGTTTCTCTTCCTATAATTATTGAACATTATGGAAGTACTTATCACGCAGATTTAGAAAAAGATCGAAAGAGAAAGAAGTATTTAGAATCACAAGGTTATCATGTTTTAATAATTTGGGATTATGAAGATAAGAATAGGAACAAAATTAAAAAACAAATAAAGGACTTTGTAGATAATGCCATTTAAAGCGTTCCACTCTTGGTTGTTTGATGGAAGTAGAAATAGTCCATTACCAAAAGCGACTGAAAAAATAGATATCTTAAAATATAACTCTCCGATTACTCACACTTATGTAATATCAATGTTTCCAAAGAATGGTCCATTAAATCATTATTTAAACAATTACTTCAACAACATGAACGTGAGATATTTAGAAAAAGAAGATCTATTTAAATTCATTAAAAAATGTGTATTAGATTTTAGAGTCAAGAGAAGAGATGTTACTTATTTTCCATATAAGAGACAGACAAAGTTATTTCAAGTGTTGAGAGAGAAAATACCAGAGTTGAAAAATCATGAGATTAATTCGTTATGTAAGAAGATCGATAGTTCAAAAGATAAAGATGTAATTTATGAATCATTAAATATTGAGAAACCAAAGAAGAAAAAATTAAGCAAAAAACAAAGACAAGAGGGAAAAATAACTTTTAAGAAATTTTTAAGTGAGAACTTCTCTATCTTAACTATAAAATAGAGAAGTTCTCACTGGCCGAGGGAGTGGCCGGGATTGACTTTAGTTATGCCTTAGTCTGAACCATGCTGTTTGATTTTTTGAATTTCCTCATCCTGCTTGTTATCAATGATCATCGGAACTATTGCACTTGCATTTTTGCCCACATCAACAGCATGAACTTGTGCGCCAAGATTAGTATCCGGGATTTTCTTTTTTAGCTCCTTGGCAGTGTCTCCGTTGATCGCTGGATTGTCAATGATCTTTGGAGGTTTGAAACCTAGTCCTTTACATCGATTACACATTGTTGTGTCCAGGATAACGTCGGTTATTGCCTGAATTTTTACGATTCTAGAACCGTGACAAGTCATGCATTTTGCCTTGGGGTTGTCTTTACACTTCATACATTTGACATCCTGAAGCCTCCGAAGAAATTTGTAAGTTTCTCCAGTTCCGTGACACTGGGGGCAGGTATTTTCAAAGGGAGTGGTTATTTTAAATCGTCCATTTTCCCTTATTTGTCTACATACATCCCAGCGCATCCAGGCATTTTTTGCTTCTTTGAGATCATTGTTAACTTTGGACGTTAATTCTCCATTTTCCTTTTTCTCCCAACGTTTGATTTCGAAGCACGATAGAAGATGTTTCATTGTTGGATTTTCGCCGCTACCTAATTTCATTTTGATCTTCAGGAGGTCCACTTCTGTATAAATAGGTATTTTGATCTTTTGTTCATTTTCGTCTGGCATAACTTCTCTCCTTTCATAGTAGGTTGGTGGAGGGATATAATTCTGACGGAGCGCGAGATAATAAAAGGTCATGGCAGTTGGTATTGATGGCGGGCCTATATACCATCTCACTCAGCTCACTTCTACTCACGCTCCCGCAGCATGTTATCCGTCCAGGAATACTTGCCGCATTACTATTCCCACCAAAATGGGCATAGCAAACCTATACAACAATAAAAGTTATAACAAATTTTGGTTTGGCTTTTAGTGATCGGCTCCTTTCTCCTTAAAACTACGTTTGTGTTTGTGATGATTTAACATCGGGCCATTGTCTTAGTTAAAAAAGTTGATTAGGGCACCGCGAATCCGGTCAAGGGTTAGGGTATGAACCTTCCTCCTATCCGAACCTTTCAGATGCAAAAAACCTCAGTTGAGGCAAAAATCATTAATCTCCGCAGTGTGTCACCCCTTTAAATAGTTGACTCGGATAGTAGGTCAAAAATATCCAAATCTTTCTTTTCAATAATTAATATATATAGATGATTCTTTTAAAAATAAGAACATATTATAAATCAAATAAAGGAGGATAACTTTTTGAAATCTATAAAGAACTCTTTTGCAAATTGTTCTGTATGTTCGTTATTAGATGCACCATCTTGTATTCTTGAAACTAATTGTAAAGATGATTTGACAGAAGTAGAGGTAGTATATATAGCGGAGAATCCAGGGAAGGAAGAGGTTAAAAGAGGTCATCCGTTAGTTGGTAGAGCTGGACAAATGTTCAGAAAATATTTCAAAAAATTTGGTTTAAATAAGCAGAAGTATCTTTTGACAAATGTTGTTTTATGTCAAACACTAAATCCTGATGGAACTACAGGGAATCCAGAGAATGATGTTATTGAAAGATGTAAAGTTAATTGTATGGAGATTATTAGAGTCTGTAAACCAAAATTGGTAGTCATTATGGGAGGAAGTCCATTAAGAGCTTTTGGGATTGCAAAGGCAGGTATTACAGATCTTCATGGTAATATAGTTGAATGGGAAGGATTCAAAACATTCATCATGGTTCATCCATCATTTGTTAATAGAAATAAAGTAGCATGGAGTCCAAAGTTTGAGCAAGCGATGGCAGATGTGGCTGAAATGATGAGTGGTGAAAAGATTATTGTCAAAAAAGATAAGATTCAAACAGAGGGAAAAGGAATCTTCAGGTATAAAATACCAGAAAAGTTTTATACAGATGAGTATCGTTTAGTTGATGTTCAATTTTTAAATAGAAGTAGTCAGGTATTATATATTTTTAGAGATAAAGATAATAATAAAATCTATCATAAAGAGAATGATGATTATGTTTGCTATCAAGCAGGAAAGGATATTGAGAGAAGAAAAATTGTTTCATATGATGATCTTGATCAAATAAGAATCAGATATAAAGATAGATATGGTCTTGATTCAGATATTACATATGAAGGTGATATAAAGATTACAGTCAAACATGCACAAGATTATTATCATTATAATAAAGGGGAACCAAAAACTTCTCTTAATGTAATGTTTATGGATATTGAGGTTGATACTGGAGATGATAAAGTATTTCCAGAGCAGAAAGAAGCATTGTATCCGGTTAATATGTTAACTACAATTTTTAATGGCGAGAAAATTCTTTATGTTTTAGATAATAAAACTGAACCTATTCAAAAGAAAGATGGAGTTGAATATAAGATATTTAGTCTTAAAGAAGAAAAGAAAATGTTGAAGCAATTTATAAATGATTTTAAAGATGCCGATCCTGATTTTATTGCTGGTTGGAATTTAATTAACTTTGATATGGACTATCTATATCATCGCTTTGAAAATATTGGAATCAAACCTAGCAGTCTCTCAAAGTTTGATGAAATATATATTAATGTTGAGAGATATGTTTGTCATATTCCTGGGACAGTTTCAATTGATCAGGACTTTCTTTATAAAACATTTACATTTACTAAAATGGAAAACTATAAACTTGGTTTCATTTCACAAGAAGAGTTAGGAGTAACCAAACTTGATCTTCCTCTACCATTTAATGAAATGTATTGGAAGCTGTTAAATACAACTATCGAATATAATATTAGAGATACAGAACTTATTGAGAGGTTAGATGCAAAATTAAAACATATTAATTTGTTAAATGAGTTGAGGATTATTTGTAATAGTAGCTTTGAGTCTCTATCATCATCTGGTCAAGTTGATGGTTTGATTGTATCATTTTTAAAAGACAAAGGGAGGGCATCTAAAAATGCAAATCCATATCTTAAAAAGGAAAAGTATCCGGGAGCGTTTGTCGTCGAACCAATTCCTGGTATCTATGATCACGTCACTGACTTCGATTTCGCATCACTATACCCTAGTCTTATTCTTACTTATAATATTGGTGTTAATTCTTTTGTTATGAGGACTAAAGATTTGACACATGGTTATGAGTTAGCATATTATCCTGAAAATCTACCTGATAATATTCCAGTTATAGTTGACCCGCTTTATGAAAAGAAAGAGATGGTAGTTCCGAAAGATAAGCTGCTTGAAAGAATAAAAAAGGATGATTTAGTGCATACGATTAATGGTTGTTTTTTCAAGAGTCAAAAGAAATATATGTCATCTCTGGCACAAGTTGTTGATATGCTTCTTGAAAGGAGAAAAGAATATAAAGGGAAAATGTTTGAGGCAATCGAGAAAAAAGATAAAGATGGGGAAGACTTTTTCTATACTCGTCAGTTAGTTTATAAAGTTTTGGCAAATACATTATACGGGGTTGTTGCAACTAAATCATTCAGATATTTTGATGTGTCTCTTGCTTCAGCTATTACTTTGGGTGGGCAAGAAGCATTGAAAGTATCTATTATTGAAGGTGATGCTTTTATGCGTCATTTAGACACTGGTGAAAAATATGTACCTCCAGTTCCTATATCAAAAGCAGAAATGTTTGGAGCTGTAATGCCCGAGAGGAAGAACGAATATATTGTATCTGGAGATACAGATTCAATATTCTGTTGTTTTCAAAATTTTAAAGAAGAGAGAACAGTTGAAAATATTCTCAGATGGTGTGCTCAGATTGAGAATTTTTTAAATAAGGATAAAGTTATTGAAGTTGTTAAAAAGCATAATGTTGATTTAACATATAATAGATTAGTATTAAAAAATGAGTTAGTTATTGCAAGAGGTCTGTTCTTAGCTAAAAAGAGATATGCGATTCGAGTTATTAATAATGAAGGAAAAGATGTTGATAAGATCAATTATATGGGAGTTGAAATTAAAAGGTCAGATTATCCATCTAAATCAAAAGAGTTTTTAAAAAATCTTTGTGAGCTTATTTTAAAATCAGAGAAAGTATCTCTGTCAAAATTATTGGATTTTGTTAATAGTCAAGAACCAGAATTTATGAAATTAGTTAGAGAAGGAGACAAAAAAATTGCCAAACCTGTCACATGGGGAAAAGCATTGGAAGATTATAAATCAATCCCTCAAGGTGTTAAAGGAATGCTTGCATGGAATAAGATAATGTATCGAATACATAAAAAGGGAGTTAAGGGATATATGTATTGGATTTCGGGAATTGATAGAGATAAAGCTCCAGAAGATATTCTTAAGAAATATGAGAAGTTTATCGGGGGCGGAAATAAGTTAGAAGTAATCGTAATTCCTGATGAAGAATCGAAATTACCTAACTATTTTATTTCTAATGTTAGGAGTGCTATGACATTCGGATTTAAAGATAGATATGAACTCATGCTTAAACCCATGATGGACGTCAAAAAAAGTATGGAAATATTAACAATTTAATAGAACAAAATATAAACGAAAGGAACGAATAATGGTTAAAAATAGTGTTAAACTAATCGAGAATTTTACAAGTTGGCAAGGAGAGGGACCAGATTCTGGTCGAACGACGATTATCCTCAGATTCAAAACCTGCAATTTAAAATGTCATTGGTGTGATACTTCAGTTAAAATGAGAGTATCTGCTGAGGCACCCTACCTTATATCTGATATTCAAAAGACAATCTATGAGAAAAGAGCGGGGATATTAGTGACGGGTGGAGAACCAACAGTTCCAAAGCATTTTGACGAAGCATGTATGTTACTAAATACTCTTGATTATCCAATCGCAAATGTTGAATCAAATGGATTTAATCTTGTGGAGTTAGTTAAAAAGACAGCTGATTTTAAACCTGTCAAATTCATGTATTCTCCAAAGATTTTCACTGATAAACACCTTGCTTCTACAAAAATACTATCAAGAGAAATGTTTAAGTATGATAGAGTTTATTTTAAAATTGTATGGGAAGATGGATGGACAGATGCTTATTGTCAATGGTTGAGTAATGAGGTTGAGGGTACAGATGTTGCTAATAGAATTTGGTTAATGGTAGAGGGAGTAACACGAGCAGATTTAATCAGAAATTCTGAAAAGGTTTTTGATGCTTGTGAGAAATATAAATTCAATTTTTCATCAAGGAATCATATTATATATGGTTTTGTGTAAGGAGGTGGACAAAATTCAAGTGGCAAGAAATAGAACGTATTTTCCTGAAGAAAGAATTGGTATATGTGTCGTCAAAAGGGATGATGAATCAGAGGATGACTTTCTTAGAAGGTTTAGAAAAAAGTTTTCGAAGAGTGGACTTGCAAAAGAGCTAAGAGATCGAATGCATTTTGAGAAACCTAGCGACAAGAAACGTCGGAAGAAGGCACAGAGTATCAGAAATATTCTAAAGGAAGAGGAAAAACTAAGAGCATTAAAAGAGAAAGCAAAAAAAGCAAAGATGAAACAACAACGAAAGGAGCGTAAACAACATGCTAAAAGCAGTCGGAGACAAAGTAGTGGTTCTTCTAATGAGAAGAACGCAGACAGCAGGCGGGATAGTAATACCAGATAATATTGCAGACCCACAGGCTTATGGAAAAGTCATATCAGTAGGTGAAGATGTTGCAGATAAACCTGTCAAAGAAGGTGATATAATTGTTTGTCATCTAAATGCTGGTATGGATATGGTAATGGAAACGAACCTTATGAGAACTTTAAAATATGATGAAGTATATGGAGTCCTTCAAGATAAAGACTTTGAAAAGAATCTAGAAGAAATGGTTATTACAGGAAAGCAAAGTATTGTTCAAGGAATACCACGAGCAAAACCTTTGATTAACCCAGCGGATGGAGGTGGTATAATTGTCTCTTAATTATCAATATATTAAGGCAAGAGATTTAGGAGATGCATGGTTTCAGACTCTTTTCAAGATGCTAGAAGAAGGTTCCGTATTTAAGATTGATAGGGGATCTTATGCTGGTCAGAAGAGATTAGAGTTTGATTATATAGTTGTTGAAATTGAACATCCAGGAACACGTCCTTTACTACCTCAAATTGAATCACATCATAATATGCCAAATCCAGTTGCAGATGATTATCTTGATGAATATCTTCCGTATTTAATGACTGGAGATATTAAAGAGGGTGAATCTTACACATATGGATCAAGGATGACTAAAGTATGGACACATGTAATTCCTGTAGTTAACTATCATAAGTTTCCAGAAATGTTTATTCAAGATAAAATATGGAATGATCCAAAAATTATATTTGACGATTATTATCTGAATCAGATTGAGTTGCTTATTTGGACATATAAAAACAAAGGTTATAGAAACAATCAAATGGTTCTACAAGTTGCTGAGGGAACGGATATGCTTCTTCAAGACCCTCCGTGCTTGAGACACATTGATACAAGGATTCAAGATGGAAAATTACATTTTTATCCTTATTTTAGAAGTTGGGACTTATGGGGTGGGTTTCCTGCTAATCTCGGTGGAATCCAACTCCTCAAAGAATACGTAGCATCAGAAATTGGAGTAGAAGACGGAGAAATTATTGCTTCAAGCAAAGGACTTCATATTTATGATTATTCGTTTGATCTTGCAAAATGTTTACGGATGAGAGATAATATAAAGTTAAAGGGAGAATAATTATGTCATGCGTTATAGGACTCTTAAGCGATGGAAATCTATATATGGGCGCAGACGGGATTGCTACCACGGAAGATGGAGAAAAAAGACCAGTAATATGCAACAAACTATTTACAAACAAGCAGTATCTCATGGGATATACTGGATCCATAAGACATGGCCAATTAGTTGGACCAAGATTTTTTGATCCGCCCGAAAATGTATATGATTTGTCAGATAAAATGAGAGAAATTTTTGTAGAAAAGGGCGCGGTTCTCGTGACTGATGCTGGGCAACAAATGCATAGTTCTAATTTTCTTATTGGATGTAGAGGGCGACTTTTTGAAATTTTAATCGACTTTCAATTTAATGAAATTATGGGAAATTATACAGCAATTGGGTCTGGTGCTCCATATGCTATGGGGTCTTTATACGCAACAATGAAATGGAAATCTCCAACAAAGAGAATATTGAATGCTTTAGATGCAGCTAGTGAATTTGATAGATCTTGTGGCAAACCTTATATGGTAGAGGTTCAGAAGTGAAAACTGAGAAAGATTTGAAAGAGGGCGAAGTAATATGCAATAAATGTAGTGGCACAGGAGAAATTCATGGTCGAAGACGTATTGATGCATCATTAACATGCAGTAAATGTTGGGGTGTAGGTAAGTTAGATTGGATTGACAATGTAATGGGAAGATCAAACTTCGACCAGTTTCCTCATGGAGAACTTGATGATGCGGTCGATTTATATTATCAGGGTAACAAATTAATTGAAATGACTAGTGATGGTATTAAAATTTGTTAAAGAACTGGGAAATGTGAAAAAATGGAAAATCTTGTTGATGACCATGAATCTATTTGCGATAGATGTGGTGGAGTTGGAAGTACAGTAAAAGCAGGATACAGAAGTCACAAAAGAATGGTTTGCCCCAAGTGTGGGGGAACAGGAAGGTTAGACTGGATTGAAAGGATTGTTGGAAAAAGTGAGAATAACTGAAGAAGATTTGAATGAATGTGAAGTAATATGCAATAAGTGTGAGGGTGGTGGTTCTTGGCCACGGTTGTTTTTAGAAGAGGAACAAGCACAATATTATATTTGTCCAAAATGTCAAGGAGAAGGCAAACTTGATTGGATTTATAATGTTACTGGAAAACCAGGTGTGTGGCCATGGTTTCGGTTTCCAAAAGGGAGACGAACTTATCCTAAACTTATTGCAAGCGAATTGGTTAGCGTTCAACCAATGGACAAACCAACGGAGGTGAAAATATGGCAGTTGCAGCAGAAAGCGGGTATGTTTTGGCGGGTTTCGAAACTCTGGCGACGATTACAGACAATTTTTTCAAAGGAAAAAGGGGCAGGTGGAATGAAAACTTCACAAGAGAAGAAATCTCAACCTTTTTAGCATCAAAGTGTTCTGGTTATCTACATTCATATGGTCAAAACTTTGCTAATAAAAAGAAGTATGAAAGGTATAATGCAACCGAAGCAAATATGTATAAGATATGTAAAGATATGAGAATCTTTGATGGTTGTACAATGATTGCTGACAGTGGAGGTTTTCAAATTTCAATCGGAAGGTTAACAAGACGAGAGTCTGACCTTCTAAGATACATGTATTATGACTGGATTGAGGAATATCATGAGTTATTAGACAAAGCTTTTATCTTAGATATTCCACCTGGTCCAGGTTGTGAAATCTTTCATAATTTTTATGATGTGTATAAATTAAACTTAGAATCGTATGAAAGAGCACGAAACTTACCTGATGAAATAAGAAAGAAAATTATTTATATTCATCATTTTCGAACTCCTAAACTGTGGGATATATACACAAAGATCATGCGTGATAATGATATGTTCCCTCAGTTTGAATATCATGGAACTGGTGGTATCGTTGCTAATATGTCAAGTGATATGATTATTCCATGTATTATTTATGTCCTACCTATTATCCCTCTATTAAATGAAGCTAAGAAATGTGGAAGGGACTATTTAAACTTTCACGTTCTTGGTGGAGCAAATTTCAGAGATATATTCTTCTATGAGTTACTTCAGGAAGCAGCTTGGAGACACCATAAAATCAAATTGAATATTACTTATGATTCATCTGGTATTTATAAGCAAGTTATGCACGCAAGATATATGCACGTTACTGATGGTGATGGTTATATTAAAAAGATGAATATAAAGAGTAATAATTTGGAAAATAGATTTTATGGTAATCCATTATCTGAAGACAAGGATAAGGCAACAGTTCTTCAGATGTACCAAAGAATTTTAGATGATACTGCAAGAAAAAATAACTTCAAACCAATTTCTGTCGATGGAGTTTATTCAGAAGAAACGAATACATTTCATGAAGATGTTAAAGTTTATTCAATTTTATACACACTTGGTAATTTCTCAACTATTCAAGGCATGTTGCGAGATATGGTTTTGGAAATTTATCCATTTTATGAAGCAGGCGACATCAAAGAATTCTATGAGAAATGCCTTAATGTTACAAAGTTTTTAAACCAGGGAAAGTTAACCAAGAAACAAAAGACTAAAACACGAAACATTGCTGCTTCACTTGATATGATTAAAAATCTTGATGAAGATTACTGTGAGTATAT
>SDBT01014274.1_pt1 | contig 12678 bp, 31 predicted proteins | sample 2277101 | NCBI WGS metagenome assembly SDBT01 (sample SAMN10404973, study PRJNA504765) | marine sediment metagenome | isolation source: marine sediment core GS10_PC15, 103 cmbsf | place: Arctic Ocean: Southern Knipovich Ridge | collected 2010 | reverse complement strand
CTTTTGGAACTGGTGGAACAGGTAGAGCTTCTGGTTCTTGAAATCCCATTATTTTTTATTACCTCCTTTTTCATTTTATATTTTTAACTTATTTAATATTTCTTTTAATTCTCCTTTTTTCCAAATCATGTGAATTGCTTTACATTTTACACAATAATCTATTTCCCCAATCTTGTGTTTAAATAATAACCCTTTATAATTTTCATCAATTCTAATAATCTCTCCATAACACTTTCTTCTCCAAATACCTTTCTTTCTATCACAAAACCCAATCAAAACTTTTTCTTTTTTTTTCATTTTGTTTATTTTTCTTTTTTTAATTCTGGAACTTTATCTGCATATTTAAATCCTTGAAATGCTTTTGTTGGAATTGGTTTAATGTCTTTCTAGGTATTTTTATTCCAAATGATATTATTCTTAGGGACATTTGCATAATATATGGCTTCTTCACCCAAATCATTGACTATAAAATATCCTCTAATAAATCCTTTCGTTGCAAAATAAACTTTATCCCATTGCATAAGTCTTTTTGGTAATCTTGGAAATGTCCAATAAAATTCTCTAAACCTTTTCTCTCCTTTCTTTAATCCTTTTTTATGATTAAGACTTTCTTCTGTTGTATAAATTATTATATCTGTCATTTTATTTATATTTATTGATAGAGCTAAATTAACTCTTCTTCTTCCTCTTTGATTTAGTTTGTTTTTGTTTATAGTTAAAGTTATCTTTTTCCATATCTTCTAAATAAATTCTAAAAAGAACCATACAAATTAAAAGCATTAACAATGAATGATCATTGCTTAAATCCATTGCCCAAACACTATAACTAGTTACCACCAAAGCCATAACTCCACTTATAATCCATCTTATGAAAGGATTCATCTTAATTCCACCTCCTTGTTCTTAAATACAAATCTCCCATCAAATCCCTAATAGCTCTCATATCCTTTTCAGAGAAAACATCAGCAGATCCATAATGTTTAATGTAGGTATTGTAATCGTGTCCAAGTCTTGTGCAAATCTCTCCTAAGTCTATTCCCAGGGCTTTTAGATACATCCCATGGGTCTTTCTAATGTTATGTGAAGAGAAGTTAAAGTAATCATCAACTATGCTTCTCATTTTGTTTTTTAAAAGTTGATTAAACCCAGCTTGTGAGATTGTGAAAAGATAATCGTCTGGTTTCTTATCTTTGCAAAACTTCTTCATCTTCTTACTAAACTCTGAAGAAAGTGAGATTGTCCTCGGTTTTCCAACTTTCTCACCTTTCTTTGCTTTTGTTTTTGTTTTCCAAATTTGGAGATTGTTTCTATCAAAATCAAAGTCGCAAGGTCTTGTGTGTTTTGCCTCATCAAATCTTGCTCCTGTGTTAAACATTAATTCATAGAGCATTTTATGTTTGTATTTTGGTTTTTGAATGCTTTTTAGGAAAAGTTTCCATTCGTCTGGATAAAAAAATCTATTTATGTCTTTAATCATTTTTTAACCACCGCCCAGATACTAAAATAAAAATAAACAAAATGATGTTTAAAAGAATAAGAGCTATTATGACATAATCTACATTAATCATTTTCTTCCAAACAACTCCCCAAAAATATTATTTTTTATTTTTGTCATACTATTTTTCTCCTATCTTCCAATCATATTTAAAAATACTTTTCATTTTCTCTTTCTCGTCTTTTTCTTCTTCTTGTGGGTTTTCTTTTTGTTTCTTCATATTTTCTTCTACTTAGCCTTCTTTTTGTATTTACTTTTTTCTTTTGCATTTTCAAAAAACCTAAAATAAAAAATAATAATAAAAATTAACTGTTTAGGCGACAGTTGTTGTTACAGTGCATTCTCCAGTTTCTCCAACAGCTATTTCATAAAGAGGTGTTACACTCATACTAGATTCTGCTTCAAGAATAACTTCATCTCCATATGTCACTAGATTATTTTCAAAGTACCATTCTGAAGGATTCCATGATTGAGCATTCCAATCTGCTGAAGGGATTAACCATAACTTTGCAGCATGATTCCAATCTTCTTCATTTGGTAATACTTCTACATCACTTGAAGTCCATTCTGTATTAACATCTCCAACTAACTCTGCATTTACAATATTCCATGATCCCGGATTACCATCAATGTCAGGATAATAAACTACAACATAATCTTCCATTTCTGTATCAACTTTATATTTTAATTCGTGTCCTAAAAAGACATAACTTAAAACAATTGTTGTGTCTGGAATTATAACCCATTCAGAATCTTTCTTATTCATATCTACTATTGAGGCATAACTTGTTTCAATATCGCATTCTGTTTCATCTGAAAACTCAAGAGTTCTTTCAGAGGGTGCATTATTAGTAATTGTAATCATTTCTCCTTCAACTAATCCACCAGAAAATACAATTCCTAAATCCTGTTCAGTATTTCCAGTAGTAACTATTGCAGATTCAACAACAAAGCTTGTGCTGAACATTGCATAATATCCTATTGCTGCAACTATTCCAACTAAAAACAATCCCATAACTCCTAACACTAAAAATTTCTTATTCATATTTATATTCATTCCTCCTTTCAACTTTATTTCTTGTGATAAACAAATACAAGAGTATTAAAAAAAGAACTAAACTAATTATTATGAAAAGCCAAGAATATTCTATCACAACTTTTTCAACCTCAATTGTTTCACCAAGAACTTCTACTTCTCTATCAATATAATTATCAACTTCAACGAACACTTCTTTATCTTCATAAATTGTTCTTGTGCCTCCTCCGCCTCCACCACCAGAATAAACAGTTATGATTTCTTTCTCTATATCAAAAAAGATAATTTCATAAGAATCTTCTTGTGAATATTTATCAGGGGTTATTGTTACATTGTTCCCATTTTGAACAACATCTAAAATAACTTCTGTTGAATTACCAACGATAGAATAATAATCAAAAGGTTTCTCTAATTCAATTTCAATACTTTCTCCTGCATAAATTGTAATTGCAGATGTTAAGGTTAATGCTAGAAGGAATAATGTTAAAAAAGTTATTGTTTTTATCATGTTAATTATAAACTGTTTAGGTTTCTTTCATTTATAAACATTGTGTTTTTGTTTATGGTAATGATAAAAGGTAAACTAATCATTTCTTATATACTCCTTTATTTCCTTGAATTACTAAATAAATTAAAACTATGAGAAGAAAGAAAGCAATTGCAGCAAAGAAATATGTAGCTAAATCAAGCATTTTTATTCCTCTCTATTAAATAATCTATTGCTAAAAACATTATCCAAATTAGAGCTAATAAAAAACCATTAAAAAAACCCAATGCAAATTCATTCATTTTCTTTTCCTCTTACTTAATAAACCTATAACAATCCCCAAAAAAAGAATATCCATAAACAATAAATAATTAATCATCTTCGACACCTCTTTTTTCTAAAATATAAAAAATTGCCAAACTAAAAACTGGGAAATGTTTAAAAACTCCCCCACCAAAAGATTTCACAACTTTTAAACCATTTTCTTTTGTCAGTTTTTTAAATTCCCAATAAGTAGGATAATAGTATGGAAAATTCTTCTCATCTTTATAATTTATCTTAAGAATTTTTCTTAAAGCGTATCTATTGCATAGATTAACCAATATTCTTCCCCCCTCGTCTAGCCAACTAACTATCTTTTTGAAATCTCTTTCATGATTTACAAGATATGGAAGAACATCTAATAAAATAATTGTCCCAAACTTCTTTCTTGATTTGAAATTCTGAATAGTTGAAACTTTAGCTTTAACACCTTTTTCTTTAGCTTTTTTTATAGCAATTTCAGAAATATCAAAACCTTCACATTCAAATTTATTTTTCAATGAAATCAAAAGATTACCATCCCCACAGCCAACATCTAAAATAGGTTCTTGTCCTATATGTTGAATAACTATTTTAGTCAAGTGATTTTCTTTTAATCCATAAGGATAAAGTTTACTAAAATGCTCAAATTTAATCAATCTTTTATTCTTCATTTTTTCTTTCATCTGTTTCTTTTTCAATCATCTTCGCCAACTATTTCTTTATATCTATCTAACAAACTCATAATCTGTTTTGTTATATCATCTATATTTGCAAAACGATTTCTCCACATAATTTCTTTAATTTGTTCTCTTAATTCCTCAATATTAATCATTTTCGCCACCTCTTTTCTCTAAATAAATATAAACAACTGCTAATCCAATAAAAAAACCTACAACTATTCCCAAAATAGCACCTAATACTACATTATCAACAATCATCTTCGCCCCCTAACTTTTTCAGGAGTTCATCATATTCATCCATAATATCACAAACCTCACATTTTCCATCTCTTTCCCAATTACTTTCATGATGATGATTATAATTTCTATCAATTACTTTATTCCTATATTTCTCAACTTCCTTTCGCACTTCTGCGAGGAAATACTTTTCAATAAAATCAATTGTTGTAGGTAACATATCATCAAAAATATAGTTCGGAAATATTCTTGGGTCATCTTGTTCCATTTCAACCATACATTTATTAAAAAAGCACTTATGTTCATCACTCCAAGTATAATTCTCTTTAACTTGTTTTAAAAGTTCTTTCAGAACTTTTTCTTTTCTTTTATTTTCCATGATTATGATTGCACACGGCAGGATTTGAACCTGCGCCTGATTTATCATCAGTAGTTCTCCCAACATATTTCGTGTGCATGAGTTGAGTGGGTCGGGAAACTTGTAGGATATTATCTTCCTTGGCCACCTCACCGGACCCACTCGTGGTGACTATGATTTTTCCTTGTGTGAAGTTTTAATACCCTCTTGACAATTCATACACATTTCTTCTTCCTCCATATAGATATTACATTCACAAGTTTCTTCTTCACACATCATATCAATTCCTCCCCTGCGATGAAATCCAAATAATCAAAAAATCTTGCTATTTCTTTATCTTTGTATAATATATCAATTCCATTAGAATGTCTTTTGTAAGACTTCCATTTAAAATCTTTCAACTTCTTGATAAATTCTTTGATGTCTTTAGTTAAAATATATGGAGCATAGTCATTATACACAGCTTTCTTTTCACTTATTTTTTCACTTAAATTCCAATCTTTATTTTTCATTTTGATTATAAAAAGGGGATTGCTCCCCCATAATTTAATAAGCTTTGAAACAAAGATAGTTTCCTTCAAGCTCTGTATCAACTTCTTTTCCTTCAAGCTCTTTCAAAGTCTTTGAACTTGTTGATTCAAGGAATGTTGCTAAAGCAGATCCTTTTTGAATGTTCTCATCTTTGTCTAAATTGTACCACAAACCAGTTGTTACAACTTTCTTATCTCTTAAATAACTAACAGATGAAATTGTTATTGGCTCTTCTTTATCTGGGTGCTTTGCAAAACAATTAACTTTCTTGTTTTTCTTATCTCCAACTTCAACAATTTTAACTTCTACAATCTTTACTTTTGCTGCTTTTAGGTTTTGCATTTCAGGTTCTATTGTGCCTACTTCTTTTTCAAGTTCATTTTGTGTTTCCATTTTTTATCCTCCATTTTAATTTAATTGATTATTTTGAAATATTGGTTTATGTTTTTGATTCTTGATGTGATTTACTAAATGCTCTGCATAATTTTCTTCAAATTCAATTCTTCTAATCAACTTAACTGCAAAGCCTTCTTTAGGAACTTCTTTCAAAATATCACTCACTTTTTGTATCATTTGCTTGATCCTCCTTTTGTCTTAATTTTAATCCTATCCTAAGATATAAAATAAAAGATAGAAGAGCAATAGAAAAGCATATAAAAAATACTATTAAATTATTACTAGATAAACCTATAATTGATGAAATAACTAATATTATAAAAAAAAGCCAACAAGAATAATTGCTAATTAATTTCATTTTGCTCATCCTCCTTTTTTGTTTCGTGATAAGGTGTTCCATATTGATTCTCCTTTCTTGCTTTAATCCAAGTAGTAATTCCAAAAGCTAGAATTAAAACTATTAAGAAAACAATAAATAAGAAAGCGCCTAAAACAATTGTGTTCATTTTTGATTCACCTTTTCCTCATCCCAATCATATCTTTTACATTTTGGACAAGCAATTGGTTTATGTGTTCTTGCTTTCCATTTATATCCACACTTCTGACATTCTTGTTCTTTAGGTTTCATTTTTTATTTTCCTTGTGCGAAACTTTAGCTTTAACTAACTCATCTACAAATTTCACATATTCTTCCTCAGTTCCACAAATTGCCTTTATTCCCTCTACTGTTAAAGGTGCTGCTCTTTCAATAAATACTTTTGGTTTTTTAGGTTTCATTTTAATAACTCCTTATTCTCAAATTTATTTCCTATTACTTCAGCTCTTTCATCAAATCTATAAATTCTAATATCGTGGACACAATGTTTATTTTTCTGTCTAAGTATTTCAAATCCATTATCTGACAAATCATTCCAAATAATCTGAAGAATTATACCATCTTTTTTATATCCATAAGTTAAAATATCTCCTTCATAAATCTCTTTTCCATTTTTATCTTTTAATCCTGTGAATTGTATCCACTTTACAAAATCAAATTTTAAATCATTGAATGTAAAAACACCATCACATATTTCTTCCCAACTTATCATTCTTCTAAGTCTTTCATTCCAAGCTCTAAATTTTATTTCTCTCATTTTATTATTAATATTATTATTACTATTTAAAGGCTTCTAAACATTTGAAAGTGATGAAAAATTCGAATATTGCATGCTTAATTGCTCAAATTTACGAGAGAGATCTTAAAATTGACTTTGAAAATTGTTCTAAACAGATAGTGTCACAAAAAGTCTAGAATTCTGTCACAATAAGTTTTTACTATTTGTGCATAGCTTTTAAATGTTTCTACTTGCCAATGGCTAGTAATATTTATATATGAATTCTGTATAATATGTATAATAGGTATAATATGTGTAAAATATATAATAAATATATTTATAAGGATAATAACCTTATGGAAAGTAATGGACGACGGCAAAATTCAAACCCTTGGGGTAAAGGAGAAAACACTGGATGAAGCAAAGGGAATACACTATGAATGTGTTCCATCACAATGGCAGATGTTTGAAATCTTAGTGTCTTTCTGTAAAGATTGCCCTAAAGAATTCACTAAATGGAAAAAAGATAAATTAAAAGACTTCAAAAAACAAATTCTCGCCCTGCAACAACTTCTGAATCTATTTCAGCTGTTGCTTTGGGTTTTGGTAGTGGAAAAGAAGTAGATGCCAAAAGAGATATTTTTGATCCAGATCCAAAATGGCTTCAAGCAGGATATATTGTTAGAACTCAAGACGGAGTTTTTACAAATACTCAAGAATTAGATGAAAGTAATTTAAAACAATTATTAAATGGAGTTAAACCCACTAACGGAATTTATTTTATTAACGATCAAGTAGCTTTTATTCCTTATGAAAGTTTTGAATGTCATCCGCAGGATATTGATACTTTTGCAGAAGGGGGTTTAGCAAGAGGTTTAGAACATGTTTCTGGCAAAATTGCTCCAAAATTAAGAAAAATAGCTTCTCCAAAAAATTATAAGAGCGGGGTAAATGTTTGGGGCTTTGATTCTGTTAATAAACCTATTTTAAAGGTTGCTTCTTTTTACTCTGGTAGCTACTTTAATAGTGACAGGGTGAATGTTCATGGTAGCGGCTGGAATGATTATCGTAGTGGTCATTCCTTTGGGGTATTAGATTCTGAGAAAAGTAAGTAGTAAGGTTTGTTTATATTTTTTTACTTATTGTGACAAAAGCATTTTCAACTTTCGGTTTTTCTGGCTTTGTTAAATAAGTCTTAATTTGAACCTACTTTTTTAACAGAAATTTAGCTTGAAGTAATTCCAATAAATTCTATTACCTCTTTTACAATCCATCTAACAAAATCATGCAAATAAGGAAAAGGAACAAAATAACTTAATATTAATATAAGAATTAAAATAAACCAAATAAAATGTTCTTCTTTAAATTTTAAAAGACTTATTAGAAAACCCATCATTTTTTCTTTTTTTTCATTATATCTAACTTATGAATTAATTTATTCAAATTTAGTGTGGTAGTCCATGCTCTCTCTATAAATTTCTGTTGAAATTTTTCATTGATTTCTATTGTTTTAGATTTTCCGTCATGAAAATATTCCAGGCTGGGTATCTCCTTCCCTATCCCAAAAATACTTGTCATGTGTGCTAAAGCATTTCTTTGTTCTTGAAGCCATTCTAAGTCATTATATATTTTTTTGTCAAATTTTAATTCCTTTCTCTCTTCAAATTTTAATCTCCTCAAAATTCTCAATTTAATCTCAAATGTAAAATGTTTTTGTAAGATATATTTCTCAAACTCTATAGATACTCGTCTAGAATAATAGTAGGGTGCAAAATAATGATTTATTATAAGATTAAGCCCCTCTTCAACCATCGTAAATTTCTCAATAACATCACCAACTATCTTGCTTTTCTTATCAAATCTCTTAGTCCATTTCTTTAGTTCTTTTTTATCCATTATTTCTTTCCCCCTACAATAGTTATCTACACAGAATTTAGTCTTCCAATTTTCCAACTAATTGCAAAGTTCTTAGTATGTCGTCTCCATAATAAGTTTCTCCTAATTCCTTCATTAATTCCTTTATTTTTTCTTTTAACTCCCAAACCTTAACACCCTTATTTTTTGCATAGTCTTTAACTTTTGAATTTTGAATTGCCCAACAGACAATTATTTTATTATAATTTCCATCTTTAAATCCAAATTCCTTTATTTTTTCTTTTAAATATTCATTCTCAAATTTATGTTCAATGAAGTAATCAACAGAATTTCTATTTCTCCATGCTTTTTTGTAACCACTTTTTCTCTCTATTTTTTGGAAATCCCTTTCCTGTGCCTCTGCTTTAAGTTTCCAAGCTTTATCATGAGATACTCCACACTCAATCCAATATTTATTTCCTTTTTTATCAACAGCAAGGATATCTATTTCTTTATTATTTCTTGCTTTGATATTAGTATTAGTAAACCAATGCAAACAATGTCTAATATACGATTCTGCTATGTGTTCTGTAGTTTCTGTCATTTCTTCTCCCTTTCCCTCTTAGCCTTTTTATTACAAGCTAAACATTTTCCCCTATGTTTAATAGATCTTCCACAACCTTCACATAAAAGTTCTGATATTTCTTCTCTTGCTTCTTCAATTATGTGGGCAACCTTTTCTTCAATATTTCCTTTCTTAGTTAAAGCTTCAGGAATTCTATATTCAACCCATTCAACCCTTTTCTTATCAATGGCTTCTTTTAGATTTATTTCTTGAGGTGAAAGTTTTGCTCTTCCACTTTTAACTTCAACGAAAGTTACTTTATTAATATTTTTTTCATCCATTCCTTGAAAAACGATAAGGTCTATTGGTTTCCCCATAAATAAACATTCATTTGGTTTGAATGGGAAATCTGGTAAGAATGGTGCTAACTGTTCTGAGAAATGCCCCCCAAGAACTGCACGAGACCTTAAGATAGCATCTTTACGATAATTTGGTATTTCTCCTTCCCACCACTTGTCTCTCTTGAAAGCTCCTGCTTTTTGACCAACCCTATAAGCAATGAAAATAGCAATTAGAAGGATTAGAAAGAAGAATATTGTTATGATGTCCATTTTTATTTTGTGTGTTTGAAGATTATTTTACAAAAATTTATTTTTTTTAAGAATCTTAGTAATTTCTTTATAGATGTTATTTAATTCCTTTTCAGATTTTGCTCCCGCAATGATATATTTTCCATTTTTGTAAATTGTAAGGTGCTTTTTCTTTCCATTCACCAATATTTTAACTAAAAGAGCTGGATAAGTTTCTGGTTCATATTCAGATTCTTCAAATTTTACTTTCTTAAATAATTTTATTATATTAATCTCTTTTGGAAATCTTCCACTTGCAACAATATTAAAAATCTTTGGTTTTGTTCCAATAGATTTTTTATTTGATTTTTCTTTAGGGGGCATTTTAGTTTTGTTTAAAAATTTCTTCAAGAAATATATTTTCTACCTCTTGTTTTTTCTGATTATAATTTTGTCTATTGCTTTTAACTTCTTCTAGATCTTTTTGAAAATCCTTAACTATTTTTTCTCTTTCCGTTTTTGATTTTGGAATTGGGATTATAACTTTCTTAAAATCCTTTTGGCTTATATCTGGTTGTATGCTTCCGCTTTGCATAAGGAATAATTGTCTTTGAATTATGGGAGATTTTAAAATAGCAGTTATTAAACAAGCATCATCAAAATCTTTTGGTCTTATTACTATAAACCCTGTTGAACAAATTTGTCCTTCAAAATCTTTTGGAATTATAACTATCTTGCCTGTTGAAAGAATTGGTCGTGGAAGCAAAATATCATTTTCTTTAATTTTTTGTCTTGCTCTTGAAGGCAAAACCATTAAAACATCCTCCATAAATCCTTTAATAAAGTTAGGTTGGTGTGAAGAATGTTTAACTTCTATATATCTAAATTCCTTTGTTGCTCTTTTTTTAAATTCTTCCTTATTTATTCTTTTTACTATGTTTAAATCTTTTCCATTAATTAAATCATAATCCTCTTTCAATTTATTTAAATCAGAAATTAATTTTTTTAATTCATAAGATAATCTATAACAATCTATTCTATCTTCAATTTCTTGGCTTTTAACAATAAAAATATTCCTTTTTTCTGGGCTTATTTTTGTTTTTAGATGCTTTTTTAAACTTTCAATAGATAAGTTATATTTCTTTGAATAATTCACTTTTTCATCTTCTATGTTTGAAATTTTATTTGCTATTCTGTCTTGTTCAGTCTTTTTTAATTCAGGAATTTTGATACTATCAATATCTTTTATGGTTATTGTATATTGTAATGAGCCACTTGAAACCTGCTCTATTTTTGCCTGTCCGTATTTTGACATCAAAAAATATTTTATAAAATAAGGATTACCTTTTTTTAATTTGAGTCGTATTAAATTAGCACTTATGTTTGAGCCCATATATTCTTTTGAAACAACGAATATTTTTCCTATTGTTCCTCTTACACTAAAAACGATATCTCCTCTCTCCAAAATTGTATCTGGAAATTGTTTATTAATTGCTTTTGGGATGTAAGATAATTTTTCATCAAGAATAAATCCATCTTTGTCTATCGCTTCGCCCTTAAAACAAATAACTCCTTCTGGCAAATAAGGTATTCCATAAAAAGAAGGGTATCGCTTCGCTTTCTCAATGTATTCTCCAAAATCTTCTAAATCAACTTTGTTCTTTTTGCACAATTTCAAAAATTCATCAACAAGAGGATTATGATAAAAATTAGCATCTAATCTTGATAATAATTTTTCTGATTTAACTTTAAAAATTAATGGTTGATTCATTTTCCAATAAATTCCCAGTACGCATCTAAAATGGTTTTTTTAATATCTTGATTTATTATTTTTTCATTATCATCTTTTTCATAATATAAATCTAATTTTCTCAAATCTTCTTTTCCTGAATCGCTATGCCCCACATCATTACTTATAGCCATAAAAACATCTGGTTGTTCTTCATCCTCTCTTTCTTTTTTTATTAAATAAAGAATTGAAGTTTTAACATTTGTATCTTGATTTACAAAAGTATTCCGTGGCAGAGAAATAACAGCCCTAATTATAAAATGTTTTTTTATAAAATTTCTGAACTTACTAGCTGTTTGAGTATTCAAAACACTTTCATCAATTATTGTTAAATATTTGCCGTGAGGTTTTAATAAATCGGTATATCTTTCAATTGAAAGAACATTTGAATTTAACGAAGTCATTAATTTTCCTTTATTTTTTGAAATTTCATATTGTTCTAAAATTCTTTTTTCGGCTTTGTCCTTTTTTTCATATTTCATACTAAAAGGAGGATTTGTTAGAATCACATCAAACTTCATTCCTTCTTCAAGTAAACCTTTTAATTCCTCTGCCTCTCTTTTCATTTCTTCATCTGTTGTTTCAATAATTATTTCTTTATCTAAACTATCGGGCAACCAATAAATTCTATTACTTCCATCTCCGTGTAGATACATATTCATTCTTGCTACTTTTGAAATAGGTAATAATTCTCCCTTATCTGCATCAATCCCCCATAAATGATTTCCAACAATGTCATCTTTAATTTTTTGAATTTCTATATCTGTTTTTGATCCTTTTTTATTAACAATATTAAAAGTTTGAGCCATTGCTTCAACTAAAAAACCCCCACTACCACAAAAAGCATCTAGAACATTATCTATATTATTATCTTTTACTTGTATGTCCGCCATTTTAGTCATAAATTTAACAACTGTCCTAGGTGTAAAAAATTGCCCCAAATCTTTACCTCTTATTGTAGCACTCAAAAATTGTTCAAACATACGCCCATTTAATTCTTCATCAATACCAAAAAGATTTAGATGCTCTAAATACCTCACAACTTCTTTAATGGTTGATACTTCTAATCTTAATTGTTCATTAGGTTTCAAAATTCTTTTCTTTTTTTCTTCCCTGATTTGTCTTTCAAGTTCATTTCTTAAATTTTTAAAAAGTATTGTATTAACAGGATTTTTTTCTACGGGTTCCTGTTCTTCTATCCATTTAACACTAAATATAACTTCTTTTGGTTCTAACTTTTTCTCTTCTCCATTTTTCTCTTTCTCTTTGAGTAAATTGATTAAT
>SDBT01014273.1_pt1 | contig 12679 bp, 12 predicted proteins | sample 2277101 | NCBI WGS metagenome assembly SDBT01 (sample SAMN10404973, study PRJNA504765) | marine sediment metagenome | isolation source: marine sediment core GS10_PC15, 103 cmbsf | place: Arctic Ocean: Southern Knipovich Ridge | collected 2010 | reverse complement strand
ATCAAAGTTAGCGCGGAATAGCCGTGCAAAATTTAGTTTAATTCCAGAGAGATTTAAGTCCGAAAGGTCTACGTTATCTTGAAATTTGCGGTTAGACAAGTCAAGCCCCATCGCAGTACCGCCATTTTGCTCTATAGCTTTGAGCACGTCTTCACGGGTGAGGGGCTTTTCTTTTTCTTCTGCCATAGCTAAAACCTCTCCACCTCTGCCATCAGGGCCGTTAGGAAATCCTTTTCCTCAATTATGCCAATCTTTTTGCCTTTCTTGAAGAGGACGGCTTTGCCTTGGCCGCAGGCGATGCCAATATCAGCGTCTCTGGCTTCGCCGGGGCCGTTGACCACGCAGCCCATCACCGCTACCTTTATTGGCTTGTCAATCTTCAGCAGCTTCTTCTCCACTTTCTCAGCTAATTTTACAATATCTACCTCAGCCCGACCACAGGAGGGGCAACTGACCAGGATTGGTCCGTGCTGGCGCAGGTCCAGGCTCTTTAAGATTTCATAGCCAGCAATAACCTCCTCTCTAGGGTGAGCGGTGAGTGAAACCCGGATAGTATCACCAATGCCCTGGTAGAGCAGGTTGCCGATGCCCACTGCGCTACGGATAATACCAGTCCTGGGTGGGCCGGCTTCAGTGATGCCGATGTGCAGGGGATAGGGTATCTTTTGGGCAATACTCTGATAGGCTTCAATGGTGGTGGGGACATCAAAAGCCTTAAGCGACACTTTTATAAGGTCAAAATCCAGGCTTTCCAGTAGCCGTATCTGCTGCAGCGCCGCCTCCACCATCTGTTGGGGGATTGTTAATTGAGGATTGGTTGGTTTGGGCAGGCTGCCGGCATTTACCCCGATGCGAATCGGGACATTTCTTTCCCTGGCAGATTTGACTACGGCAGTAACCTTTTCAGGGTCGCCAATATTACCCGGATTTAACCGCAGTCCATCAGCGCCAGCCTCCAGTGACATTAAAGCCAACCGATAATCAAAGTGAATATCGGCAATTAAAGGAATAGAAATGCCTCTCTTAATAGCTGATATCGCCTGGGCAGCTTCGGCATCAGGTACCGCCACCCGCACCAGTTCGCAGTCATAATCCTCAAGCTCCTTTATCTGGTGAATAGTTGACATAACATCACGAGTATCAGTGCTAGTCATTGACTGCACCACAATAGGGGCGCCACCACCCACGGTTACACTACCAATTTGAACTGGTTTAGACGCTCGTCGTTGATTCATTTCTCTACCTCACCCCCTGTATCCCCCTCTCCTTCAACCGTGGTTTACGAAAGGTAAAACTCCCACAGTTTCCTCAGTGGCATTATGTGGAGGGCAGGTCAAGTGTATCAGGGTATTCGATAGTAGTATCACTGAACATATGTAGAATATTGTCGGTGCCTAATGCTTTTCTCACAACACATGAAATGACTAGGCTATCTTTCCCACCACTAAAGGAAACGACGGGTTTTCTTCCAGAATAATATTCCTCAATATCTCTAACAAACGAAATTGCTTCCTCTTCAAGCTCATCTAAGGCCGACTGATTCGCTCTATAGAGAATTTCCGGCGAGACGTGATTGTGGGGGTTACTTAGAGTATCCATTGGCAGATACTCCTTTAATATTACTGGCTTGCCATCTGCAGCTAGCCGCATGAACCTTCGTCCATTGAACCGAATAGTCTTATATCGCATCCAAAGCCTATCCTGCCAGCTTTTACCAGGTAGGAGTTTTTCAATTTCCTTTTCTAAGAACTTGCACTCTTCCTCAAACATTGGCTTCAGATCCGAGCAAATCTTCTTGCCCTCTTCACCGCAGTTCTCACACTTGCATGAGAGCAGTGATACGCCGCATGTATTGCACCAGTAGAGGCTTGTAATTGCCAATGTTGTCTCCTTCCTATTCACATCATTTGAATTCCTACTGCTACAACCACATTCAAATAATTTTCAAGTACTGGCTTTTTGCCCTGAACATTTTCCGCTAGTCTTACTTGAATAGTAGCACCGCAAAGCGGGAAAATCAATCATCCGACTTCCCTCAAGTGTCCCAAGATGAGTAGTGAGCGTTGCGGTGACAGCGCGGGAGGACACAATATAGCGTTTTGTTACCTCAATTAAACTAGGTTGAAACGAACAGAATTTGCCTGCGTAACAGATAACTGCTAAAATAAACATAGATGCACAACGAATCTCAGCTTGGTGTTTTATCCGAGAAAATAGGGCGAGCATGAGTCTGAAAACCCTCAAGATAGTAACCATACTGGCCCCGGCCACATTCGTTGCCCTCTTTGAGCTGCTGCGGCATAGAATATTTGTTGAGCAGCAGCCCATGATGATAGGGAACGTAGCGGTATTTGTTGGTCTTCTTGTCGTTGCCTTCTTCTTCTCCCGGTTTATCTTCGGAATCATCGAGAGGATGCAGCGGGAAAGCCTTCGCCAAAACCAGGAGCTGGCTGCCCTGAACAGCGTAGCCCTGGCGGTGAGCGAGTCCCTGAACCTGGATGTAATCCTCTATCGTGCTCTGGACAAGGTGCTTCAAGTGACGGCAACCGATGCTGGTGAGATATTTCTCCAGGATGAGCAGACCCAGGAGATGGTGCAACGGGTGCACAGCGGGCTCTTCCCTGAAGCCTTTCAGGAGAAGACCAGGTTCCGAATAGGGGAGGGCTTTGCCGGAGCCGTGGCCCAGTCTGGGGAACCTATAGTGGTAGAGGATGTCTCTCATGACCACAGGCTGCTCCGGGATAAGGTAAGGCAGAGCGGATTTCGCTCCCTGGTTAGCGTTCCCCTCAAGTCGAAAAACGCCGTTATCGGGGTCATCAACCTTGCTACTTTGAGCCGCCGACGCTTTACCGCCGAAGACATGCAGCTCCTGGCCAATATCGGCAACCAGATAGCGGTGGCTATTGAGAACGCCCGTCTCCATGAGCAGGTACAGGACATGGCGGCTCTGGAGGAGAGGGAGAGAATCGCCCGGGAGATGCACGATAGCCTGGCTCAGGTGTTAAGCTATGTCAACACCAAGACCCAGGCAGCGAGGCAGCTCCTTGCCACCGGTCAGGAGGCCCAGGCCGAGACTCATCTCAAGGAGCTGGAGGACATCGCCCAGGACGCCTATGACGATGTTCGGGAAGTTATCCTCGGACTGAGGAGCACGGACTCGCTCCAGAAGGGGATAGTATCCACCCTCAAGGAGTATATTTTCCGCTTTAGCCAACTCAGCAACATTAAGACTGAGTTGGAGATCGGCGACGGTCGGCCTCCTGTCCTCCCAACAACCATCGAGCTCCAGGTCATCCGCATCATCCAGGAGTCCCTTACCAATGTGAGGAAGCATGCTAGGGCCAATCATGCCTGGGTCCGGGTCACCACTAAGGGCGAGCAAGCTGAGATTGTTATTGAGGACGATGGCCGGGGTTTTGACTCTACCCGTATAAGAAGAGGGGACTGGCCCCAGTTTGGTCTTCAGACCATGAAGGAAAGGGCGGAGAGTGTAAGGGGAACCTTGGATATAAGGTCCGCTCCCGGGAAAGGAACCAAGGTAACGCTAAGGGTTCCCCTGATACAGAGGGCAGGAACATGAGGGTACTACTAGTTGATGACCATGCTCTGGTACGCAACGGCATCGCCAGCCTTTTGATGGCGAACAACATCAAGGTGGTAGGCGAGGCCAGTGATGGGCTGGAGGCACTGGAGAAGGCTCGCCAGCTCAAACCGGACATCATCCTCATGGATATCAAGATGCCTCGCTGTAATGGCCTGGAAGCCACCCGCCTCATCAAGGCCGAGATGCCCGAAATCAAGATTATTATTCTCACTGTCTCTGACGATGATGAGGACCTCTTCGAGGCGATAAAGAGTGGTGCTGAGGGCTATCTGCTGAAGAATATCAGAGCCGAGGAGTTCCTGGCTCTCCTCTCCGGGGTGGTCAGGGGTGAGGCTGCCATCTCCCCCCTTCTGGCCACCAAAATCATCGAGGAGTTTGCCCGCCAAACCGCTAGGGGAATCGAGCCTACTCCCTCTGAGAGCGCACTGACGGAGAGGGAGACTGATGTGCTGAGGCTGGTGACTACTGGAGCTCTCAATAAGGAGATAGCCGTTACCTTGAACATTACTGATAATACGGTCAAGTATCACCTGCGAAATATCATGGAAAAGCTTCATCTGAGGAATCGGGCCCAGGTGGCAGCCTACGCCGTAAGCAAAGGGATAACCCCTAAGCTCCCCCCCGAGAAATAGTTCCTCCTACCCTTTTGGGTAGGGAGAGCCCCTCAGTTTAGCCCTTTTGGGTGGTCTAAAAGACCACCCTTTTTATATTCAAAAACCACCCAAAAGTGTATGGTGGTCGGGGGAGGGAAGACAGATAATTAGGCAACCATTCAAGTAAATGGCAGCAAAATAGTGAGCCAAAGGAGGATTCAGAATGAAAAAATTGTCTCTCGTAGCTCTATTGGTGGTGACTATGCTTGTGGGGGGTATTGCCTGCGCCGCACCGAAGATGACCTTGCCCGAGGGGTTGATGGCGGAGGGCGGTGTCATCCCGGGCATGGGTGAGCACTGGTTTAACCCAGCTCAAATGCCCTTGGGCCCCATTTACCTTGTCTATAAGGGAGAGGTAATCGGGATAGAGTATATGTGGACCGAGGCTATGATGCAGGAGGTGAGCATCCCCACCCCAGCCGGACCCGAGGAGTTCAAGGCTTTAGTACCCCTTCCCGTCGGGGTGACCGTGGACCATGTGGATGTGGCCTTTATGCCTCATGGCCATGAGGGCTTTGAGGTGCCCCACTGGGACATGCATATGTACTTCATCACCCAAGCAGAGAAGGCTGCCATTATGCCCTGAGGCCGAATTCGGTTAGGTAATAGGCTCTACAAAGAGGGAACCCCTATTTGTGAGATACAGTTAAATAGGCGATTTTAAATAGAAAGGGGGCGAGACAATGAACTTTCTTGTTACTCATAACCATACACCGGAGCAGTGCCCTAGCGGAAATCCGGAGATGCTGAAGGTGCTTCGTGAGGTCTGTCCAACGACAGAATTCGCTGAGGAGTGTGGTGTGAAGGTGCTCTCCAGTTGGATAGCAGTGCCGGAACACACCATGTATTTTGTCTTGGAGGCAGATAGCTACGACTCGGTGGTGAAATACTTTGAGCCTATAATGGGAATTGGAACGGCGAGAGTAACACCTGTGCTTGAGTATGCCAAGGCGGTAGGTCTGATTGGGAAATAGGCATCCAACCAACTCTTCGAAGACGGTAAGTGTGGGAGATTTAAATAAAGATGGCAGGGGAACACTGACGGCATCTTTGCCGACTTTAACCCTAATGTAAGCTGTTCCTAGCTGGGGCTTGAAGTAGGTGTCATCACTAGCTTGGCGGGCAGGCCCAGCAGTCTCCTTTTTCTTCGGTGCTGGGCTTGTTCCTCATCAGAATACCCTTAATGAAAGTGTCGTAGTAAGGGATAAATCTTTTGGGTAGTCTGAAAAACTACCCTTTTTATACCTAAAAACCACCCGAAAGCGTGTGGTGGTTTGATATGGGGTGGGGTACAATGAAAATAGGGTAATTAGCTTCAAAAAGGCAAGTCAGAGACCAGCAAGAAGCGAGGGAGGTGAAAGACCAATTGAAAAGGATTGTTGTCGTGCTTTTAAGTGTCCTTGTGGCTCTCGGGATTACTATGGGGACTAGTTTTGTTCTGGCTGATGAGGAGGACCATGAACATACATCGGGTGAGTTTGAGGTGACCTGTTGGGCAAGCCCCACATTCCCTGTAGCTGGCGAAGAGGCTGAACTTACTTGTACGGTACTCCACGATGGAGCTCCTGAGGAAGGACTGGCGGTTACCTTACTGTTAGCCCGGATGGAGATGGGTCACGATGACCATGAGGAAGCCGTGGTAGATGACCATCATGACAAAGCCGTGGTAGATGACCATCATGACAAAGCCGTGGTAGATGACCATGAGGAAGCCGAGAATACAGAAGTCGGATCGGTGGGGATAGCGGCTATCGAGACGGATGCCGGGGTTTATATGACTAAGTATACCTTTGAGCAGGAGGGCAAGTATCTGGGCACCACCCAGATAGGGGAGGAGCAAGCAGATTTCGTAGTCGCTGTTCGCTCCAGCCCGATAGCTTGGTTTTTTATGCTAGGACTCGCCGGTGTTACGGCGCTCCTGGCTGGGGTGGTGGCAGTGGTAAAGACGGTAAGGAGGAGGTGGTAAGAGATGGCTGTAGTTCAAAGAGAAGGCGTCTATAAGGACTTAATGGAGATCGGCTGGTTCAAGAAGCTGGTGAAGTGGCGGGGTCTCCAGTTTACCTTGCAGTTTATTGGTCTAGCTTTCTTCGGCGTGATTGTCTACGGCGGTTTATTCGGCACCCCGGTTGGGGGTGAGAATGTGAGTTCCACCTTTACCTGGCTCCTTTGGTGGACCCTTATTCCGGTGACTATGCTGGTGGCGGCCAGAGGATGGTGCCTGATATGTCCCTGGATTGCTCCCGGTGAATGGCTGCAGCGTCTTTCCTTCTGGCGTAAGGGAAAGCGGTCTTTAACCCTCAATTTGAAGGTGCCCAAGTTCATGAGGAACTTCGGGCTTATGCTTGTCTTCTTCCTTATTCTGCACTGGGCGGATTCTACCTTCCATCTGGCATTACGCCCTGAGACGACAGTATATCTGGCTTTAGGGATGTTTGCCATGGCTGTGGTCATCTCTCTGGTCTTTGAGAAAAGGAGCTTTTGTCGCTACTTCTGCCCGATAGGAGCTATCATTGCTCCCTATTCCCTGGTGGCGCCAATAGAGCTCCGAAATAGGGACCCTGAAGTTTGCCGCCAGTGTAAAACTCGAGATTGTATTAAAGGGAATGACAAGGGCTACGCTTGTCCTCAGATGATATTTCCCTATGCCATAGACCGGAACACTCACTGTCTGCTGTGTACAGAATGTGCCAAGACTTGTCCTAATGACAATATTGCGATTAACATCAGAAAACCCTTCCAGGACATTTTCAAAGAGGGACTGGGCTTCTTGCGAACTCGGGATATAACCTTATCCCTTTCGATCATAGCCATCGTTCTTCTGGGCGTTATTCCCTTCCACAACCTGGAGATGACGGCTACTTACGCCCTTTTAGAGGGGGGCGTGGCTAATGGGCTGGGTATCTCCCAGGTGGTTTTGCGGACGGCTGCCTTTTTAATGATGGGAATAGTTTTTGTGGGCATCTTCTGGGGGTTTTCCTGGCTCGCCAGTAAGATAGCCGGCGCCAGTCAATATGGCACCAAACACATCTTTATCTGGTTTGCCCTGGTCTTTATCCCCTTGGCCATCAGCTTGCACCTGGGCCATAACTATTTCCACCTGTTAGAAGAGGGGGCGGTAATTATTCCTACGCTCTCTGACCCCTTCGGGTTCGGCTGGAATCTCTTTGGAACCGCCGGTGCCTCCGTTACCGTACTTCCCTCCAATATAATAGCCATCTTCCAGTTCCTCACCATTGGCTTTGGATTCTTGGCCTCTGGTTACGCTCTGTATAAATTGTCCTTTAACATGTTCAAGGATCGAGCACAGGCCTTGAGGACCATGATTCCAATGGCAGTGCTTCTCATTGCCGTGACCTCTCTTTACATGTGGGTGCTAACGATACCGATGAGCATGAGGTTTTAAAGAGGTGAAAATATGAAAAAGATTGATAATCTTGCCGGCATCTTGGTTTACGTGGGCCTGGCAGGGGTGGTGGTGAGCCTCGTCGGGGTTCTACTGGCGGTAATTATGTGGAGTCTCATCTTCGGGGCATGAGGGTTGGCGCTCCTGTCTCTTTGTTCTGAGACTTGACTTGATGTTTCCCCTGCCTGCCCAAGCAATCGGGGAGACAGCAATAAAACACTCTCCGAGACCAACTGGAGCTAGCTAAATCCTGGCGGCGAGTTCTCGGTATCATCCCCTTGCATGTTAACCGGGTTTTTTCATGTGGCTTGGACCTATCTCAGGTTATAGGGTAAAGAGCGGATTTGACCATAATTCATCCCAAGCCTCTTTTCCTTCTTGAGTCAGCCGGTAATGGACTCGGTCAGGAGCCGGAGGGTAGTATTCCCGTATCGTCGATGCCATGCCAATACTCTGATGTGGAACCGACTCCATTCCTAAATGACCCCGTACCATTGGGTATTGACAAAGTTGTCCAACTATGTGTATAATGACCTATCTATCCAGTATCGAGGTGTAGAGTGAAGTTACTGGTTATCGGTTGTGGGCAATGTGGTGGCAGAATTGCCGATGAGTTTGCTCTACTAGGCAAAGCAACGCACGTTCAGCGCGGAATTAATGTGGTTACTAATGTCTTAGCTGTCAACACAGATGTTGCTGATTTAAGTGGACTATCTCATATGGGGTCTGATTACCAGCATAGAATCCTCATCGGGGGTCAAAAGACCAGTGGTCACGGCGTCGGTAAAATAAATGAACTTGGTGCTGAGCTGGCTAGGGAGGATGGCGATAAGGTTCTAGAAAGCATAAGCGCAACGCCACGTTTCTTTGAAACGGATGCCTTCTTGGTAATCGCTGGTGCCGCTGGTGGTACTGGCTCCGGAGCACTACCAGTACTAACACAGCTATTAAAAGAGCGCTACAGAGAAAAACCGGTATACAATCTTATTGTTCTTCCCTTTATGTATGAAGAGATGACCGAGGAAAGATCTATTTATAACGTGGGCACATGTCTTAAATCTGCTTACCTGGTGGCTGATGCATTATTTCTTGTTGATAATCAAAGATTTATTAAAAAGAACATCTCGATTAAGAGAAACCTGGCTAAAATCAACTATCTGGTAGTTAAGCCATTTTACAACTTACTTTGTGCCGGCGAAGAGACGGATCCCAAATACGTCGGGTCAAGGGTGCTCGATGCTGGAGACATAATGCAAACTCTGTCTGGATGGACAGTAATTGGCTATGGTGAAGTACGGCTACCACGGATTAGATTTCCCGGTGAAGACAAGCTTCATTTCAGGGATAAGATTACTGAAACCTTAAAGGGAGTCCAGGCAATGGACAAAGCCATCGGTGAGTTATCGCTCAAGTGCAACGCTTTAGATGCAAGAAGAGCCCTGTATCTCCTGACAGCACCACCCGAGGAAATGAGTATGGACCTGATAAAGGAACTCTCAGCTTCCCTAAAAAGTATGGCCACAGAGGCTATAATACGGAGTGGCGATTATCCCAGGGGAAAAGGCACACTGGATGTTACTGTTGTCCTATCTGACCTAATTAATTCAAGAAAAGTTGTGGATTACTTTACTAAAACGATCAATTATATCTCTATTACTAAGAGGAGGCGGGGAGGGATAGAGTACGAGCACAGAGGAATTGAAGAAGCCTTCAAGGATATACCCTCGTTACTATGATTGGCCACTCCGCGCCTATAACCGAACAACGTATTACTTAGTCTGAACTTCCCTTTTTTACGCCTTGTCTCCCTGGAAGATGTGCCAGGCTTGCTCTGCAGATTCTTTACTAGCCTTCCAGGCTTGTTCTATAATCTCCTTACGGACTTTTACGGCTTGCCTTACACTCTCCCGATAAACCTCCATGGCTTTCTCTCTGGCGTTCCTATATACCTCTGCAGCCTGCTGTTCAGCCTTCTCACGGCCTCTTAAGGCCTGTTCTATAGCTTTCTCACAGGCATTATTGGCTTGCCGGTCAGCCTCTTTATAGACCTTCTCCAATTGCTTTTCCCGTTCCCTATATGCCTTCGCTACTTCCTTTTGAGCCTCTACGTAGGCTGCGTAGGCGCCCTGAGCCCGGCCCAGAAGTTCGGCAAGAGGATCCGTGACCTGCTCAGGAGCTCCAGCCTCCGGTTTTAGGGCTTGCTCTTCAGCCGGCTTAGCCACCCTTTCGACTTGCTCTTTCTGATTCACCATAAAAACACTCCCTTCAATCTGGTATTTCCCACTCTAATATAGGGGGCAAACTATATTAGCTTGTTTTATCTTCCTCATCGTCCCCTTCCTCAGCTTGCCTGTCTTTATTAGACGCATACATTCTCGCTAGGGACTCCAATCGGGTCGAAATTCTCTTCCGAACCTCTTTGGTCTCTCCCTTTTCCTTTACATTAGCTCCAGCAGCGCTTATTGTTTCTCCAAAGGTTCTTGCCAACGCCTCCCCCGCCTCCTCGGAAGCCTTGCCGGTTTCCTTAGTCTTGTTATCACTTCCCTGAGATGTTCCTGTTAGTGCATCGGCGGGCTGCCTTGCCGCCTGCTTGCTCGGTTTACCTATTCCTCCGGCACCACTTATCAACTCCTCAAATACTCTCACCGACGTCTCAGCCGCCTCCCTGGCTGCTTTTTTCGACGCTTCAGTAGCTTCATTGGCCGCTCTTATTGATATTTTAGCTGCCTCCCTGGCCGATTTGCTCACTTCCTCAGCCCTACTTATCGCTTCCTGTGATGCCCTTGCCGCTATCTCAGCCGCCTCCTTGGCCGACTTAGCCGCTTCCTCAGCCTTGCTTATTACTTCCTGAGACGCCCTTGACCATGCCATAGCGGTCTCTGAGGCTGACTTACTTATTTCATAAGCCTTACTTATAGCTTCCTGTGAGCCTCTTATCGATTCCTTAGCCGTCTCCTTGGCCGACTTGCCCGCTTCCTCAGCCCTACTTATGGCTTCCTGTGACGCCCTTATCGATATCTCAGCGGTGCTCTTGGCTGCTCTTATTGCTTCCTCAGCTGCCTCCTTGGCCGATTTGCTCACCTCCTCAGCCTTACTTATCGCTTCCTGTGATGCCCTTGCCGCTATCTCAGCCACCTCCTTGGCCGACCTGGCCGCTTCCTCAGCCTGGCTCGCCGCTCCCTCCGATTCTCTTATCGATTCCTCAGCCGTCTCTTTGGCCGACTTGCCCGCTTCCTCAGCCCTACTTATCGCTTCCTGTGATGCCCCTGCTGCTATCTCGGCCACCTCCCTGGCGACTTTTATCGCTTCCTCAGCCGCTCCCTTGGCCGCCTTGCCTGTCTCCTCAACCCGGCTTATCACTTCCTGGGATATTCTTATCGCTTCCTCAGCCGCCTCCTTGGCCAATTTACCTGTTTCCTCAGCCCTATTTATGGCTTCCTCGAAGCTCCCGGTATATGCCTTAGCCGCACCCGCGGCCGATTTAGTTACTTTCTCAGCCTTGGCTACCGCCTGCTGGGATGCTCTTGCTGCTGCCTCAGCTGTCTCTTTAACCTGTTTGCTTACTTCCTCAGCCCGGCTTATCGCTCCTTGGGATATTCTTATCGCTTCCTCAGCTGTCCCCTTGGCTGCTATACCTGTCCCCTCAGCCCTGCCTATCGCTTCCCACGATACCCTTATTGCTTCTTCAACGGTCTCCTCAGCCGATTTTACTGTTTCCTCAGCCCTGCTTGTCGCTTTCTCGAACGCTCTTGCCAAAGCCTCGGTAGTTTCTTTGGTCGTTCCGATTGCCTCCTCAGCCGTGCTTATTGCTTCCCCGAAAGTTTTTCTCGCCGCCTCAGTAATCTCCTGGGCTATCTTGCTTGTTTCTTCAGCCTTGCCTATTGCTTCCTCAAAGGTTCTCTTCGCTGCCTCAGAAATCTCCCCAGTCGATTTGCTTACCTTTTCAGCCTTGGCTACCGCCTGTTGGGATGCTCTTGCTGCTGCCTCAGCTGCCTCTTTAGCCTGTTTGCTTACTTCCCCGGCTTGGGTTATCGCTTCCCGGGATATTCTTATCGATTCCTCCGCCGCTCCCTTGGCTAGTTCACCCAGTTTCTCAGCCCTGGCCACCGCTTTCTTAAATATCCCGGTATCGCCTTCCCTGTCCTTCAAGGCTTCGGGGAGAACGCTATCTTGTGCCCTGACCCTAGAGGGCCCGACTTTTTTATTACCCATCCTTTTATGCCCGTGACTATTCTATAATGGGTTGTTTATTCTGTCAATAGGCATTTCGTTCAACCCGCTAGCTATACGAGGGTTAGCATTGCTGATGCCATGCTGGTGTTATATCAAGAAGCGTAACCGCGAGGCAAAAGAATTTGTAGTCTTCGCCTCCTTAATTTGTTCTCAATCACGCACTATAGACATTTGTTGCTGTCCGAGGTCAAAGTTGTTACAATTCAAGTCAGTTTCCATGACAATCCTCGTAGAGGGTGGACGATTTGAAATGGATAGCATAGCCGAGGTCTTAAAGCAATCACTCATCTTTTCTGGCTTGAATCAGACAGAGCTCGATGAGCTGGCTGGACTGACCATTGAGTACCGCTTTGCTGCCGGCAACTTCATCTTCTGGGAGGGGGACGCCCCGCAATGGTTCTACCTCGTCCGTGAGGGCAGAGTAAGAATCCTGAAACAGTCCTCCTCAGGGAAAGAGTTCACGGTTGCCTTTTTCGGTCCGGGAGAGATGTTCGCTGAGGTTGCTGTTTTCGAAGGTAAGCCCTATCCGGCTTCAGCCCAAGCAGTAACCAAAACAAGGGTGTTGGGCATCAGGAGAGAGGACTTCCTCTCCTTTCTCGCCAATCGCCCCGCCGTGGCCTTAAAGATAATCAATATCCTGGGAGGACGCCTCAGAGAGGCTCACGAGCGTCTCCGGGATCTGGCAGCAGAAAGGGCTGAGCAGCGCCTCGCCAAGATACTGCTTATGCTTTCTGCAAAGATTGGTCCCAGTCTCTCTTTTACCCGTCAGGAGATTGCCGATATGGC
>SDBT01014272.1_pt1 | contig 12679 bp, 14 predicted proteins | sample 2277101 | NCBI WGS metagenome assembly SDBT01 (sample SAMN10404973, study PRJNA504765) | marine sediment metagenome | isolation source: marine sediment core GS10_PC15, 103 cmbsf | place: Arctic Ocean: Southern Knipovich Ridge | collected 2010 | reverse complement strand
ATCATGCACCAATACGATGAAAGTAACAGATGAAATCTTGATGGCAGCTGACCGCATCTGGGAACAATCTGAAGGCCTGATCTTTCCAGCGCAGAATGCATTAGTCGCGCAGCAGCATATGCTAAAATATGGAACAACAACAAACGACTTTGCCCTGGTTGCATTGAAAAATCATGAAAATGCCTATCTAAATCCAAAAGCAAGGTTCTGAAAAAAAAAGATAACATTGAAGCAGATAAAAAAATCACCGGTTGTTGCTTCTCCTCTAAGGCTTTTTGACTGCAGCCTGTCTGTGAATGGCGCAGCTGCCTGCATTTTAACAAAAGATAAGACTGATGGTAAGATCACCGCATCCTCATTGTATACTGATAGGCTCCCTGCATATGAAAGTGAAGACATGACAACCTGGGAAGCAACCAAAAAGGCTGCAGAAGATGCCTACAGCCAGGCTAAAATATCTCCAAAAGACATTGACTTTGCAGAAGTGCATGATGCCTTCACTCCTGTTGAAATAATCAGTTATGAAGACCTTGGTTTCTGCAAAAAAGGAGAAGGATCAAAATTAATCAGAGATGGTACAACAAAGCTCAATGGAAAACTGCCGGTAAATCCCTGCGGTGGTTTGAAAGCAAAAGGCCACCCTATAAGCGCAACTGGCATTTCACAAATATATGAAATCACAAAGCAGATGCGAAATGAGGCCGGAGACAGGCAGCTTAAGAACAAAAGAAGGGCTCTTGCTCAAAACGTTGGAGGCGTAGGCAGCACAGTTACTGTTCATATTTTAGAGAAGGTAAGTGGTTAAGATGTTAAGATGGAAATGTAACAAATGCAATATCACCTGGATGTATCCTGTGAAAAAATGTTCTCATTGTAAAGAAAACATTGTTAAGAAAAAAACCTCGAAAATGAGAGTAATAGGGAACACAAAAATAGCCATTCCAAGCCCGATGCACCCGATTGTACCTTACAACGTTATTCTCCTGGAAGATGAGGATGGAAACAGGATTCCACTAAAAACAATGAAGGAATATGAGCTAGGTCAGGAATATGTTGAGGAAAAGGCAAAAGACCCGGCAGCTGTTTCGATTGTAAAGGTAAAATATGATATCTATGATGCAGTAGAGCATGCATTAGAATTGATAAATTTTGAAGCTGAAGAAATCTCAAAAGTTTTGATAAAGCCGCAAATAATTGCTCCTGCCTATCCTTACCAGGCCGTAAACACGAACCCGAAAACAGTTGATGCAATAATAAAATTCCTCTTCAAAAAGAAGGTTAAGCCTGAAAATATAACCGTAGCAGAGCAATCAGCTTATGGGATTGATACAGAAGCTGCAGCGGCAAAAGCAGGCATATTGGGTGTCTGCAAAAAAAATGATGTAAAATTCCTTGACTTAAGGAAAGGCCAGTTTGAAGAGAAAAAAATTGAAAACCATTCTTTCAAAATCTCAAAAGAGATCCTAAACAAGGATATTGTGATAAATGCTCCGATACTAAAAACCCATTCACAATACGGGATTGCAGGAGCCATTCAGAACATGGCTTCCGTGGTTAGTGTTGAAACCCAAAAAGATATGCACAAAAAAAATGTTGATGAGCAACTTGCATATCTGAACAAACTTTTAAAGTACATAACTTTGGGTGATGCCACAACAGGAATGCAGGGGCAAGGTCCTTTAATGACAGGTGAACCGGCTTTCCTAAACCTGGTTTTGGCTTCTAGAGACCCTGTTGCCTTGGACAAAGTTTTTTCTGAAATAGGTTTTTTCAAGACTCCTGATTATGTAAATGTCGCCTCCAGGTTAAATCTTGGCAAAGAAAATCTAAAGGAGATAGAGATTGTTGGAACAGAGCTGGATGCAGTAAAATATCCTTTAAAGGCTGCAAATACAAACCCAAGCCCCCACTCAACCGTAAATGTCATTGATGGCAGGGCATGGATTGGAGATTATATTGCTATGCACAATACACTAAGCAAACTTGCAAGTATAAAAACTTCTGGCATCAATATTGTCATTGGAAAGATTCTTGAAAAAAATCTCCTGGACAACAAGGAAAAGATTGTGGCATTTGGTGATGACTCAATTGAAAGATTAAACGAGCTAGAAGTAAAAACAATTGCCCAGATAAAGGGCAGTCCTCCGGATCCAGTTGAATCGTTCGTCCTGTTAAAAAAATTATTGGAATCGAACGGGCAGTCAAAAATTAATTTGCTGGATAAAGTGAAATCAAAAATAGTCTCAGCCGTAAAATAAAATGTTAAAGGGAAAAAAGGTTTTGGTAACTGGAGCCTCAAAAGGCATTGGAAGGGCAATTGCCCTGGCCTTTGCAGAGGAAGGCTGTGATATCGCCTTTAACTACGCAAACGATTTAGAATCAGCAGAAAAGGTCTGTGAAGAAGTAAGAAAGTGTAATGTTAAGGTTCTTACAACAAAAGCTGACGTTTCAAAAATAGACGAGATTTATGAGTTCATAAAAATAATAAAAGATGATTTTGGCTCTTTAGATATCATTGTAAATAATGCAGGCATAACAAAAGACAGGACACTAAAGAATATGACACAAAAGGAATGGCAGGAAGTCATAGAAGTCAACCTTACAGGAATCTTTAATGTAACAAAGGCCTCCCTGGACATTCTAAATGATAACGGAAGGATAATTAACATATCCTCAATTTCCGGTTTATGTGGAAATGTTGGCCAGACAAATTACGCTGCTTCCAAGGCAGGAGTCATCGGCTTTACAAAGTCTCTTGCAAAAGAGCTCTCTAAGAAAAAAATAACAGTCAATGCCATAGCACCAGGCTTCATAAAGACTGATATGACTAACAAGATATCCTTCATAAGAAGAAAAGTCATAGAATGGATGATACCATTAAAAGAGATTGGCATGCCCAAAGACATCGCAAATGCTGCCGTTTTCCTGGCCTCCCCCCGATCAAGATACATAACCGGCCAGTGCTTAAGAGTAACGGGAGGTCTGAATTTTTAAAATGTATGTAAAAGGAGTCGGCATGACTCAGTTCAGTTTTGAGGATAGGACCTCGCATGAGATGATACACGAAGCTTTGATGGAGGCTTTGGATGACTCTGACATGGTCATTAATGACATAGATGCAGTTATCATAACAACCCTGGACAATACATCAAATGGTGAAAGGCAGAGGCATACTTCCTCCCTCCTGAGCAGCCTGATTAAAATGCAGGCTCCAATCATAAGAGTTCCGGCAGGCTGTGGTGGTGGAGGTGCCGCAGTTTGGACCGCTGCCCAGTTAGGATATGATAATATCCTTTGTGTTGGCGCAGAAAGGCTGGCTGCAAATACTTCCTCAAACATCACAGATGAAATCCTGACAGGAGGAGAAAGAATTTACGAGCAGGCAGAAGGCCTGATCTTTCCAGCGCAGAATGCATTAGTCGCGCAGCAGCATATGCTAAAATATGGAACAACAACTGATGATCTTGCACTAATAGCCTTAAAAAATCATGAAAATGCAAATAAGAATCCAAAGGCTGGTTTTTATGGAAAAAAAGTCAGTCTCGAGCAGATAAAGAGCAGCCCAATTATTGCCTACCCTCTAAGGCTATTTGATTGTGCATTAAATGTGAATGGCGCAGCTGCTTGCATTTTAACAAAAGACAAGACAGATATTGAGCTCATCGGATCCGGAACACATACAGATTTCCTGACTTCATGGGAAAGGAAAAGTATGGTTTCCTGGGATTCCGCCAGAGTTGCTGCAGAACAGGCATTCAAAAATGCAGATATAACTCCTAATGAAATTGACTTTGCAGAAGTGCATGATGCCTTCACTCCTGTTGAAATAATCAGTTATGAAGACCTTGGTTTCTGCAAAAAAGGAGAAGGATCAAAAATGATAAGAGACGGCACAACAAAGCTTGATGGAAAATTGCCGGTAAATCCCAGTGGTGGTTTAAAAGCAAAAGGCCATCCGATAAGTGCAACCGGTCTTTCGCAAGTCTATGAGATTGCAAAGCAGATGCGCAATGAGGCCGGAGACAGGCAGCTTAAGAACAACAGAAGGGCCCTTGCTCAAAACATTGGAGGCGCCGGAGCGACCGCTACAGTCCACATTTTTAGAAAAGTATAGTGGCGGAACTAAATAATTGAACAATAGTTTCCTTTAGGAAACCTCAAAGAGGTAACGAAAATCATTGATTTTCCATTACCTCGAAAAATCTTTGATTTTTCCACTGATTTCGCCACTATCATGAAAATCAAAGATTTTCAGGATCCTTGGAAATTAGAAATTTCCTGGAAACCGGAAATGCAAGGCATTTCCCAGTTCACCAAAAATCTCCGATTTTTGCGTGTGTTCGAAAACACAAACTATTTTTGCTCAATTATTTGTGTTTTCCACTATAAGTTAAAATGCTGAAAAAAATTAAAGACATAAAATTATGGAAACCTGAAAAAAGCATTTCCGGGGGGGCAACTGCCTACCACAATGCTGTTGTTGACGCTCCTTATTATATCAGGATACTGGAGGAAATGGTCCATTTAGCTCTTCCAAAAATCAAGGAAGGAGACTTGATTGTAGATTTTGGTGGAGGCACAGGCGCTTCCGCTCTAAGCTTATTGAAGCATGTAAAATTCCCAATAGAGCTTCTCATTGTTGACAATTCTCCTGCATGGCTTGGCAAAGCCCATGAAGTTGTTGCAAACAAGGAATTTGTAAAATGCCTGCTTCTCGAGAAACGGAATGGGCATCACCTAACACTGGTTGAGTCTATTGGAGAAGAAAGGGCAGACCATGTAATATCCTGGAATACTGTCCATCTGATAGAGGATATTGAATACACTTTCGAGGGAATCTATGATGCGCTTAAAGAAGACGGAGTGTTTAGTTTTGAGAGTGGAAATATAATAGACAAAAATAGTCCTAAAGGTGCCTTGATGGTTGACAGCACCGTCAAGCGAGTTCATGACATTGCATTAGATCTCATAAGAAACAACCCTAATTTTTCCGAATACGAGAAAGACATTGATGAAAGGATAAAAAGAGAGGAAACACAAAGAAAATTTGTTTTCCCTGACCCAAGGCCTGCTGAATTTTATCTTGACACCTTAAAGAAAATAGGATTCGAGTATGATAAGCCTCAATTTAAATTGTTTAAGGTGCAATACTCTGATTGGCTCAATTTTCTTAGGGTAAAGAGGCTGCAGGCAGGAATTCTTCCTGAAATTGGAGGCCATCGCCCAACACCAAAAGAGGAAAATGACCGTGATATCTTGATAACAAAAGCAGCCAACCAGCTCTTCAAGGAGCTTTAAAAGGAAAATCCTCTTGCTGACGACAAAAGCTTTACAATTGAAGTTGGCTATGTGATTGCAACAAAAAAAATCAAGGAAAAAGATTTTTATGATAAAAAGCTACTTGAAAAGAAAACAGCCCTTATAACAGGCGCCTCAAAAGGCATTGGAAGGGCGATAGCAATAGAATTTGCACGGCATGGCGCAAACATTATTATCAATTTCAACAAGAATGAAAAAACAGCCATGGAAGTTGTTGAGGAGATCATGAAATACAAGGTAGACGCTTTCCCAATAAAGGCTGATGTCTCAAATTTTGAAGAAGTTAAGGGAATGATGTTTAAAATTAAGGAGAAGTTTGGAAACATAGACATCCTCGTAAATAATGCAGGGATACTCTCTGACAAAACCCTGGTAAACATGGACAGTGAAAACTGGAAAGAGGTGATTGACATCAATCTTACAGGAATTTATAATGTAACTAAAAACACAGTCCCTCTGTTAAAGGAAAATGGAAGGATAATAAACATCAGCTCAATAGTCGGCCTTGACGGAAATTTTGGCCAGACAAATTACGCTGCTTCCAAGGCAGGAGTCATCGGCTTTACAAAGTCTCTTGCAAAAGAGCTCGCTAAGAAAAAAATAACAGTCAATGCCATAGCGCCTGGCTTCATAAAAACTGATATGACTGAATCTATTCCGCATGAAAACAGGGGTGTAATAGAAAACAGGATTCTTCTAAAAGAGCTTGGCATGCCAAAAGACATCGCAAATGCTGCCCTCTTCCTCGCGTCTTCAAAATCAAGATACATAACCAGTGAAGTCTTAAGGGTAGATGGCGGCCTTAGTTTATAAGGCATAAATTTAAATACTACTTATTACAACTAGGCACTATTGCATTAACGTGCAAGATGTGTTCTCTTTTGCGAGAGAATAAAAAATATATAGGTAGATAAGATATGGAAAAACAAGGTTTTAGTGGGAGTTTTTCTCCAGTTAAGGTTGGAGATGAAATAGAAGTACAGGTAGAAGCTGTAGGAGAGAAGGGAGACGGCATTGCTAAGAAGGATGGATTTGTCCTTTTTGTGCCAAACACCAAACAAGGCGATTCAGTCAAGATTCGCGTCACAAGAGTTTTACGAAAAGTGGGTTTCGCAGAAGTCATTGGAGAAGGTTCTCCTGCACCAAGCACTGAAGAAAAAGCAGCTGCTGAAGAAGAGAAACCTGCTGAAGCTCAGCAAGAGGGAGAAAATCCTGAGAATGTGCAAGATACTGAAGACTTCGGTGAAGATTCAGAAGAAAAGAAAGAGTAAATTATTCTTTTTTTATTTTTGTTTTTATTAACTAGTTTTCAGACTACCATGAGGCTGTTCATCGCTATTGAAATTCCTGAAGATATAAAGGATTATCTTGTCCAAATACAAAACGAGATAGGCCATGATTCTGCCAAGATTAGGATTGTAAATAAAAAGCAGATGCACTTAACGCTTAAATTCCTGGGAGAAGTCCAGCCTGACAAGGTAATCAGTATAAAAGAAGGCCTTAAAGAAATAAGTTTCGAACCATTTGCATTTCATCTGGATTCTATTGGATTATTCCCAAATGAAAATTACATCCGGATTGTTTGGGTAGGCATAAAGCCTGAAGATAAAGTATTGGAGCTGCAAAAGACTATTGATGAAAAACTGAGCAAATTATTTAAGAAAGAAAAAGATTTCAAACCCCATTTAACACTTGGAAGAGTAAAATATGTTGAAGATAAAATAAAATTTGCTCAGAATCTAAGAAAGATAAAAATTGAGAGCAAAAAAATTGATGTAAATGATTTTAAGTTGATAAAGAGTACTCTAACTCCGGAAGGTCCTGTTTATGAGCCAATAACTTCTTAAATTTTCATTTTATTTATTTGATTGAATTTAAATTTGTCAAAAACCACCCACCACAGAGGGGTGGCATGTTTGGGTGTAAGCGATAGCTAACAAGTGGTTTTTGGCACTCAAAATTCCAATTGAACCTTAAACCACTTATCAGAGATAGATGAAATTTTGTTGTTTAAAAAAATATTTTTCAAGAAACCAAAATATTTTTAAAACACTTTATTTTCCCAAAACAAATGGAACATAAGAATATTTTTTCATTCAATGTAAAGTGGGATTATAAGACTATAAGCCTGTTTTTACTCTTAATCTTATTGCCTAATCTGCTTGGATTAATTAACATTTCAACTCCTCTTGGATTTAAAATCCACTTTTTCCAATTAGGGATATTTATTGCTGCATTTGTTTATGGCCCCTTCGGAGGAGTTTTATCTGGCTTTATTGGATCTTTTTATTCCGCCATGATTATGAACAATCCTTATATTGCAGTTGGCAATGCGATTCTTGGGTTTTTTGCAGGATTATTTTTTAGATACGACATAAAAACAGTTTATGCTGTATTGATCGCTTATCTGATTCAGCTTCCCTGGTTGATTATAACGGATTATTATTTTGCAGGATTATCTGTAAATTTTATAGGAAGCCTCGTGGTGGCTTTATTGATATCTAATGTTGTTTGGGCAATTTTTGCACATCATATCTCTAAATTTGTTAGAACATCCCTGAATGGATAATTTTTTTAAAATTGTCAAAATGCTAAATCCTGATTTTAAAAATTACTCTTTGGCATTGGTTAAAGATGATAAGATTATTTTTAAATCTACAAGATCCGGATTGAGACCATTAGTCAAATGCATAAATAAATTTTATTCTAAAGTAAATGCCTGCATATTGCATGACAGAGTTATTGGATTGGCAGCCGCAAAACTAATTGTTTATTCAAATATAATCTCAAAAGTTAGGAGTGAAGTTTGTTCTGAATACTCTGGTCATTATCTCCTGAATAATGAAATAGATATTATAACTGATAAGATAGTTAAGAACATTCTAACAAAAGATAAATTGGCTGTTTGCCCAATGGAGTTGAAAGCTAAAAGCACGGAAGACAATAAATTGTTTTACCTGCAATTAAAGAAGATGCTCTGAATCTGTTATCATAAACCAAAAATAGCAAAACAATTAAATGAAAACTTGATTCCTTATTCTATGTCTTACAAAATAGGTATTGACCTTGTGGATGTTAAGGAATTCAAGAAATCTGTTGAAAGGACAAAGTCCTTGAAGCAAAGGTTGTTTACAAAGCATGAGCTTGAATACTGTAAAAACAGGCCTATTGAGCATCTGGCATCAAGGTTTGCTGCAAAAGAAGCGTTCTTCAAGGCAGGCAATATAAAGAATCTGCCATGGAAAGATGTGGAAGTAAAAAACCTCAAATCTGGAAAACCCATAATCAATTTAAGCAAAAAGGTAAAATTGAAATATAGGAATATTGAAGTTTCAATGTCCCATACAAAAGGGAATGCTATAGCTCTTGTCCTGATTGAGCATTAAAGAAATGCAGGATATTGTTGGAATAATATTGTATTAAATTCTTTGAATTCTCTGGAACAATGATTTGGTTTTCCTTAACCTTTACTATATTTTTCAATTGCATTCTCTTAAGATGATCCTCAAGTTTCTCCAAATCAACATACCTAACATCTCTTCCTTCAGATTTCAAAAAATCATAATTTTCCTTGACATGCTTTTTGAAATCCTCAAAACCTAAACTTCCTTTTCCAAGCTTATCCAATGTATAACAAATAAGAGCAGTATTTGAGACTATTATAGAGCCTTTGATCTTTTCCATAACTTCGTCTGCAAGGCTGCTCAGGAGAAGCCTGTCTTCTTTATATTTTTCAGAAAGTTCGGACAGTCTTATCGGCTCATTAAAATGTATATAGCAATTTTCAAATTTTTTCCCGACAGACAGGTATTTCAACAGACTTTTTGAAATGTGTTTTCTTTTCTGAGACACATGCTCTGAAACAACCACTCCCTGCTCTGGCACAAACTCATAGCTCAAGCTTACCGGGACAAAAAGGATGTCTTTTTCAATATTATCGCGTCTCTTGCCCTCAAGGATGTACTTAAGAACACCTACTCTCGGAGTAGAATAATCCCCTTTTTTGTTCCTTCCCCCTTCGATAAAAAACATATTGACTATCTGGTATTTCAAAAGCAGGCCTAGATAATACTTAAATGTGATAAAATACAAAGGATCTTTCTCTTCTCTTTTGACAAAATAAGCTCCGATCTTCCTGAAAAAAGTTCCGATAAAAAAGATATCAAAGACATCAGCTGCCAAAATTGATGGCAAGATTGCAGATTCGGTTGCAAGTACATAAGGAAGTATCATGAAGTCAAAAACGCTTTTATGGTTCGGCAGAATGATCAGGATATTCTCCTTGGCAAGCTCTTTTAATTTCTTTAGATTTTTCGCATTATATTTCAGCCTGCTAAGATCCCCTATGATTTTTTTCCTCACCAAAAACTCAATCAAAGACCAAAAGCTCTTATTATAAGGGTGCCTGCTGGATATTCCATCAAAATAGCCTTCACAACGCAAAAGGCTTTTATCAAAATCCAGATCACTTTCAAAACAGAATTTTTTTAATTCCCCTAAGAAAACCTCATTGTTAAAGATTTCTTTTTTAGCGATCTTATAGGTGAACTTTCCTACTGGAGACCATACCATGTCAATACGCATTTTATTTCACATAAGCTGTGGCAATAGGTGGTATCCTAAAACAGGATACTGTCGGGTTTTCCTTCTTTAAAAATTTTTTTGCCTTTTCAACAGCTTCCTTTATATTCTTTGCAGAATCAAAATTTAATATCTTGAGTGCTCTCTTGCTTTTAGCTCCTACAATTATTGTCTTTCCGGTATAAGACATACCATAACAGCCCCAATACCACATATAACAAGGATGAACTCCATGATATGCATAGGAATTCCTGTATAGGTTGATATATTTCTCATTATAAACAAATTTCTTTTCATATTTTCTTTCAATTTCCTTTGTATCCAAAGTCTTTGTCAGGACATTTTCATAAAAATCAATATAAGAAGGATGATGGATCTTATTAAATTCTTCAGTAAGTGGATGTATTGCAATCAAAACTCCATTCTTCTTCACTAAAGGCTTATTCCTGTATAGATTAAAGAAATAGCCATGGAAGAGGCAGACAAACAATATAGGATTTAAGATTGAATTGACACAATAAGGAGACATGTCAGGAACATCCCCTATAAGGATATCTGACTGGCCTTCAACATGAACTTCATACTGCCTGAAATTTGCTTCCAAAGTTTTTTTATGGATTTTTTCTACATCCCCTGCATAAGCCTGTATTAGCTTGTAATTGCTTCTGAATTTATAGGAAAATTCCCTTAGAATCTGATGAGGAATTACAGAGCTAACTGAAGCCAGAATGTTTGACATTAATTTATCAAATGCATTTAGCTCATAATGCCTTTTAGATAAAAATTTCATGGGTTTTGGAAACATATCATTATTCAGTACCATCTCCAGCTTAAAAGATTTGATATGTTTTTCAATAAGTCTGCCTTGCCTGTCAAAAATATGATGCAATTTTGATTTTTCCGGATCAAAATAAGACTTTGATTTCATAAGCGTATCTACATTATGTGTATGTTTTATTGTTGCATAGCCTGAAAGCCCGGTTGTATATGACTTATGGCCCCCATCCATCGATACAAAATTAACATTTACATAAATTACAAGGTCAGATTCTTTTGCCCTTTTATTTATCACAACTTCATCATGCTGTTTTGTTTCTCCAATCTTTACCATATTTTCCTTGTCTTCCGCATCCAGATTATATAATCTGTTTGGATAGAATCTCTTAACAATCTTCTTTCCAAGAAGCATCTCCAGCTCTTTTTTAGTCATTTTTCTATGCAATCCAATTGCCCCAATAAGATGTATGTCTTTTATGCCATGGGCTTCAAGCTTCCCCAGGATCAATTCAATAGCAACCTGTCTTAAATCAGGGCTTTTCATAGGCGGCAAAGGCAGGCTTATGTCATCAAAAGCAATTGTAATTTTCATGCCGGGCTTTAAAAGCTGAGAAAGTGGATTCATGCCCAAAGGATGCTCCAATGCATGCTCAATTGCTTTTCTCGGATTGTTAATGCCTTTTATTGGTTTTGGTGGATAAATAACCCTGGTTCCTTTTGGAAGGGCATCTATCTTAAAGCTGCTTCCATAGAAATGCAAAAAATCTGTATCCTTTTTAAGGTAACAAACATGCCCCGGTTCCATTGGTTTTGAGAAAGGAGATTTTTATTTAAATCTTATTGTTTTCCACGAGTTCCTCTTTGCAATCCTTTCAAGCTTTTTGTCTGGGTTCACTGCAACTGCATTGCCAACAATGCTTAGCATAGGCAGATCAGAATAATGGTCTGAATAGGCATAAGAATTCTTCAAATCTATTTTGTTCGATTTACAATAAGAACTTACAAATTCTGCCCTGTTTTTTCCAATTCTAAGCTTCCTGACAGAGCCATTGAATCTGCCGTTATTTGAGCCAACCTCTGTGCCAGCAAGAGCATCCAGCTTCAGGTGTTTTTTCAGCGGATTTACAATATTTATTAATCCAGATGTTACCGCAACCACAACTTCCTTATTTTCGATATGTCTGTTCAGAATTTTGAGAGCTTCCGGATAAAATTTTTCATTTACAACTTTTTTATAAAACTCTTCTGCAGTCTTGTTTATTGATTCAACATTCCAGCCTTTTATGTTTGAATATAATTTCCTGTTTAATTCCAGGCGATCAATAAAATCCAGCTTGTTCAAAAAAATATAGTAAATAAACTTTAAGACCATAAGCATATCCCTTGCCTTTAGCTTATTTTCCTTTAGCAGGTATTTTAGAAAGTCTATTGAAACCACGCCATCATATAAAGTTCCGTCAATATCAAAAAAAGCAGCTTTCTTCATTTTATACAGGCCTGTTCCTGCCGTATTTGTTGTGGATAGATGCAAAATCACCGGCAGCCTGGCTTCCTACCAAGGAAACTTCGCCTGCAAGCACACATGCAGCAACTACCTCCGCAAACTTCTTCACTTTCCCAGAGCCATAGCAGCCCATTATCTCAAGACATTCTTTTTGTGTCCCCAATCCTGTCCCTCCGCCAACAGTGCCGACAGCCAGGCTTGGCAGGTTGACAGAAACATAAAGGTCCTTATTTTCAGTTAAGTCGACAGTTGTAATGCCTACGCTTGAATCATGCACATGAGCAACATCCTGGCCGGTTGCCATGAAAATTGAAGTTATTATATTTGCAATATGGGCATTTGTCCCGACCATTCCGGAAAGCATAGAGCCGTAGTTGCTGTTCATCGTAACTTTCATGATTTTTTCCGGAGTTGTATGCAGGAAATTCCCAACAATATGTCTCGGGATTGCAACATCAGCAATGACCTTTTTGCCCCTTCCTGTCAGAAAATTCAGGT
>SDBT01014271.1_pt1 | contig 12679 bp, 10 predicted proteins | sample 2277101 | NCBI WGS metagenome assembly SDBT01 (sample SAMN10404973, study PRJNA504765) | marine sediment metagenome | isolation source: marine sediment core GS10_PC15, 103 cmbsf | place: Arctic Ocean: Southern Knipovich Ridge | collected 2010 | reverse complement strand
CAGCTCTGCTGCGATTAATAAATGTGAAAAAAGATCGAAAAAGAATATAAAAAATTATACAATAAGCAAATTAGCTTGCTTTAGAGGTAAATAGATACCTCGTAGCTCTGCTGCGAGGAGTTTCATTGAAACAGTAACAGAATTCTAAAAAATATCTTAAATTTGTACGGCATATCTATTCCGTTCAGATATTTCTTTACCTGCTTGGATAACAGCTTCTTTTATATTATTTAGCTTCATATCAGAATCTAATCCATAATAAGGTAACGAACCACTAATTGCACCTATCACCTTTCCCTTATGCCCACATTACTAGTACCTGTACCATATAGCAGACTTTCTATGTGTCCAGCTAATCGGGTACAGGTCACTCTTAATATAAAATAGTAAGTTGCATAGAAAACTATTTATCTCTATTTTTGGTAAAGAGAGATAAATTTTTTAACCTCCGAAAGCCGAGGCATAGAATTAGATGCTCCATACCGTGTTCCCACAATCGTAGCTACACCATTTGCGAAAGTAAGAATTTCTACTAACTTTGATCTTGAAAGATGTGAAAAATTTTCACATCTTAATAGTCCATATATAATAGCGGCCATAAAGGCATCTCCGCAACCAGTTGTTTCTTTAATCCTTATTTTATCAAAAGTAGGTATATGCATAAATTGTCCCTTATAATAACTTAGCACTCCATTTTTACCAAGAGTAACTAAGATTAAAAAAGAATTAATTTTATTCAATATTTTTCTTAAACCCTCCTTTGCATTTGTTAAACCGGTAATATATTTCAAATCATCATCACTCATCTTTAAAATATCAACCATTTTAGATATCTCAAAAAACATATTTAAAAAATCTTTTTTATCTTTTATTAATGATGGTCTTATATTAGGATCAAAAGAGGTAATTACCTTCTCTTTATGGAATATATTCAGAACTTCCAAATAAGCACTAGAAGCAGGTTTTTCAAGCAAAGAAATTGAACCAAAATGATATATAGAATAATTCTTGGGATCTATGTCTCTTACCTCAGGAATAGTCAACATTGTATCAGCTGCGTTATCTCTGTAAAACCTAAATTCAGGTTTTCCTTCTTTATTAACTGCTACAAATGCGAGAGTGGTTTTTAGGCTAACATCTCTTTTTAGATATTCGGTATTTACCTTCTCTCTTCTTAAAATATCCATCAGTCCTTGGGCAAATTCATCTCCCCCTATTTTTGTTAAGAAAGAAGCTGAAATTCCCAGTCTTCTCAAACCAACAACAACATTAAAAATAGAGCCACCAGGCCTTTTTTCAAATAAGACACTATGATCAAGTCCTTTTCCCACTTCTTTTGAAATAAAATCAAGCAAGATTTCTCCTCCACAGAGGACTGGTTTCAACATTTAATTACTCTCTCACTTATAAAATATCATTTTCAAATTACACCCCTTTTTAAAATTATATTCGCATAAAGTGCTCACTCACTTATTGGTATAATGAAAGAACATTGTCTGCCCTATTATAAAAGCCGTATCTTTCCATGATATCAATTTTGTCATTCTCTGTTTTCTCTTTTAAGGCTTTTTTGTATTCTTCCCAGATAATTGGCTTTTTTTCTTTGTTAATATCTTTAAAAATGATATTTTATTCTACAAATCTTTTAATAAGGTCTGAGAAATTATCTAATATTCTAAAGCTATGCTTGGGGTAAGATCATCACTTTCATGGACGGCTCTTTTCCATCTAATACAAGGCATAAACCATCCTCCAACTCATTTAATGGTAGCCGATGAGATATTAAATCCTTTACTTTTATTTTTCCAGCAGAAATAAGATTAATAGCTTGTTTTGAGTTCCGTAGAGATGTATAGGATGACATGATAGTTAATTCTTTATTAAATAATCTAAAAGGCTCAATAGTCATAAGTTTCCCTTTTGGTGGTACTCCAAAGAAAAGGATTTTTCCAGCAGGACGAGCATACATTATACATTGCTCAAGTACAGAGATCACTCCGGTAGCATCAACAACAATATCATAATATTCTTTTTTTACCTGGTTAAAATCAGAGAAGACTTGTCCACTCCTCTCTCTAGCAGCAAAATTTCTTCGGTTTTTATTTTTTTCTATTATATCCAACTCAGCAGGTCCTATATTCATAAGAGTACGTAGTAGTAACATCCCTATAGGCCCTGCTCCTATAAGCAGTATATGAGCACCTAGTGCAGAATGAGCACTCAGTGCAGATTCAATCAATTCTACTCCGTGTATCACGCAGGATAGGGGCTCCATAAATGCAGCTTCTTCAAATGATAAATCCCCAATAGTAAACACAGCCTGCTGTGGGACTATAACATGTGTTGCCATCCCTCCTGGCATGGTCACTCCAATAGCCTGCCAGTTTTCACAAAAATGCTGACGATTATGCAAGCATGCATCACAAATCCCACAGGACAAATTTGGCTCTATTGCTACTCTATCTCCAATCTGAAATTTATCCACTTTATCACCTATCGCGACAACATCTCCCGAAAACTCATGTCCAGGAACAATAGGATAATCACCAAGATATTCACCAAGAAAAATATGGAGGTCTGTTCCGCAAATTCCACTCGCACTAACCCGAATAGTTATCCAACCCTGGGGAGGGTTCATCATCTTTTGCTTATCTAATACAAGCTCCTTTATAATTTTTGGTTTAAGAATTTGATAAGCTTTCATTATTATTAACTCCTTCTTACTTTATCAGTTAGAAATCCTCAGATTATCTGAGTATAATAAACACCTGTCTCAACCAAAAAATTTAACAGTTATGAGTAATGACGCCCCATCAATACAGTAGTTTTTCTTAACTCTACTCTAAAATAATCTCTCTGAAAGCCAATACTCTCATGGCAACTCCTTATCTCCTCTAGAGATAAATTTGAATCTTCACAATATCCGGTTGGTGTTTTGCAGCTAATTCAAAAGCCTCAATAGCTTTACTAAATGGAAAACGACGAGAGATACAGGGTTTTAGGTCTACTTTCCCAGATTCTAGTAATGCCAACGTCTTGGGATACATATTAGCATATCGAAAAATTGGTATTGTAATTGCTTCTTTAGCCTGAGCCGCAGGAACATCAAATAGTGCCGGTTCGGATGGGATTCCTATGATGACAACCTTTCCTCCAGGGCAAACATAATGAAATATTGTCGAGAAAGCTTTCTTATTTCCGGAAGCCTCAAAGACGATATCCACACCCCATCCATTTGTCTCATGTGCTACGATATCTGCAAGATCATTTTTAGTAATATTGACTGTTTTAACAGGAGCTATAGATCGTATCAGATCAAGTTTAGGCTGCTGAATATCCGATACAATCACCTTACTGCATCCGCCTGCTAAAACAGCAAGTGTAGTAACAATACCTATAGTTCCAGCTCCTAGCACAAGAGCAATATCTCCCGGTTTTATTTGTGCTTTAGTTGCGGCATACATACCAATCGCCATAGGTTCAACCATTGCAGCCTCTTCTAACGACACTGAGTCTGGAACCTTGAATGTCAAGGAAGCAGGATGAACTACCGATTCACGTAGGCAGCCGTGGATTGGAGGTGTAGCCCAGAACCGTACATTAGGATCAAGATTGTACATCCCTAATCTTGAAGCCCTGCTGGTAAAATCGGGTATCCCTGGTTCCATACAAACCCTATCCCCAACTACAAGATGAGTAACTTGTTTACCAACCTCAATAACAATTCCGGATGCCTCATGACCAAGAACTATGGGTTCAGTAATAATATAAGGACCGATCTTCCCTTCTTCATAATAGTGCACATCACTGCCACAAATCCCTACATATTTCACGGCAATGCGAACATCATTAGGACCAAGAGGCCCTTCTATTAAAAAATCATCTACAATAGCAATATCTTTACTTTTGTTTAATACAACAGCTTTCATATAAATTTCCTTTTTAGTTGAATATGTAAATTAACTAAGTAGCTTTAAGCTTTTTGTTAATAGTTGACTATTTAACCTTGGGTATAGCAAATCCATTAAATGAGACCTTCTTTTTTTAAAGAACAATTAATGCATTTTTCTTCATAATCTGTGAAATTTATTTTTCATATTCTTTCATATTGTTTTTGACAGTATCGATATTTTAATATTTGGCTTGGCTCCTCTTTTTGGTCCTTCAGCTTACTTTTACTCTAAAAGCGCTCCTGCCTTGCTTAAGGCGTCTTGTAATTGTTTCACTTCCAGCTCACGTACCTCACGTTTTTGAAGAACAGAAAGTGCTGCAGCTCTACCTGCAGCTTCTCCCGTGACCATACAGATTCCCATCACACGAACAGAGGCTAAAGCTTCGTGAGAAACTGAAATACAACGACCTGCTGCCAATAAACCATCAACTTCTTTGGGGACTAAACATCGAAAAGGTATTTGATAATTCCCCCCGCCTTCAATCATTGTAAAAAATGCTCCTTTTCCATTTGCATCGTGCACATCCAAACAATAACCACCCAGACCAATACTATCTTTAAAGCGTTTGCCATTAATCACCTCTTGGGCTTGCAATTCATACAACCCAATAAGTCGACGTCCTTCACGTATTCCAATTTTAGGGGGAGTCCATAAAAGATAAGAATCCTGAAAACCAGGAATATGCTTGCGTAAAAATTTCTTCAGTTGAAAAACTTGTCGCCTGGCTTCAACTTCCGAGATTGTAATATCATTCCCAGAAGTCGGGTCAAGTCTTGAAACATCCGTTAAATTGATAAGTAGGATTCCTGGCTTGAGTATCATTGCCCGAAAAAAGTGGGTGTCTCCGCTCTCAAAGAGAAAATCATTTGGTGTTTTTCTTCGCCACGGCTCAAGAGTACCAGCAAAATGAATAAGCCGCTTTTCTTTTTCCCCAGGAGGCACCACCTCAAACAGTTTTTCTTGAAAGTACTTGCTTGCTTCAACAACATCAACTCCTCCTAAAACAAAAAGGAGGGTCATCGATTGGACTTTACCATCATCAGCTTGACCTTTCGCGAAAGCTGCACCACTGTGACTGATAACATCTCCATTGCCTGTACAATCAATAATTACCTTAGCGTGGATCATTTGCAATCCACTGGCATTATGAACCACAAGCCCTTCAAGCTTTTTTTCTGAAGTAATGGCACTAATAATGTTCGTTTGTAACATCAAACGTCCGCCAGCTTCTAAAAACATTTCCATAGCAACATACTTGACCTCTTCCGGGTAAATGGATGTCAGACTATAGATATGTGATTTAACACCATTAGATACAGATACATGACCAGGCGAACCTCTAACCGCCTGAAGGCGAGATACAAACTCTTGGGGAAGTCCATTTATGACTACTCTACCAGATCGATCATGAAAAACAAGGAGAGGTAACCCTGTAGCAGCCATACCACCAAGATAACCTTCTCTTTCAACCAATAAAGTTTTGGCTCCCAAGCGTGCTGAAGCAATACCAGCTATCAACCCTGCAGGACCTCCTCCAGCCACAATAACATCATAATTACCAGCATCAATATATTTAGACAAAATCATCTACCTCCTTCTTAAAAAATTGTTTGAAAAAGTTTCATTGGGATAGAAATGATCTATCCTCGTCACAACTCCACATATCTAAACCAACCTGGGAAGTTAAAGCGGAGTACAGGGTAACACGATCGCCTTCTTTCCAGGACGGCTTTTTCTTTCCCTGCACTAATTCCCAAATGATTTTACACTCAATTTCATTGGCGATGTCCCTCTTATTGGAACAACCCTAATCCGTCAATTTTCAGGTATAAGCAGAGAAACTATTAAATCACCCATCGTGCATTTGTTGCAAATGAAATCGGCCCCGATACTCTTTCTCCTTTTCTTGTAAAACCATTAACCCTTTTGAGCTCCTGCAGTTAAGCCCTCAATAAACCTTGATCGTAATAACAAAAATAAAACAATCACAGGAACAATCGAAAATATTGTATAGGCTGAAAACTTTCCCCATTCAATCCCAAGATCCGTTATATAATTATATAATCCCACATTCACAGTTCGCATCTCCATAGAGATGGTTAATGACGAAGCGATAAGCCAATCATTCCAAACATAAATAAAAACAAGAATAGCTGATGCTGCAAGTCCTGGTTGACAAAGTGGAAAAACGATTCGATAAAAAGTCTGTAATCTAGAACAACCATCTAACATAGCTGCTTCTTCAATCTCTTTAGGCAAGCTATCAAAAAACCCTTTCATAACCCAAGTGATGACCGGGATTCGCGACGCTGATAAAACTAAGACTAGAATCAAATAGGTATCATAAAGACCTAATTGAATAGACATAACATAAAGGGCAGGAAGTATAGCAATACCAGGAATCATTGATGTAACAAGAACCCCAAAAAGAACAATATTGCTATATTTAAATTTGATCCGGGAAGTCGCATAGGCAATATGAGAAGCCAGGATAATAGTAATCAAGATTGTGCTGAATGAAACAATCGTACTATTGAAAAAATATCTTAAAACGTAAGGGGTTGAAGCCACTTTAATATAATTGTAGAAGACAATAGGTTGAGGAATCCATTTAGGAGGATAAGAAATTACATTTGAGTAAGGCTTAAAGGAAGTTACTAAAAACCATATTATCGGCACCAATACGAAAGCACAAACAAATAGAAGAAATACGTACTTCAAAATCCCTCCTAAAATTTCCCGCTTTTTACGATTCATGTTTTTAACCCTCCTGATATTCTCAACGCAAATTAATTTAATAATATGGCTCTCTGCGAAGGAGCCGTATGTATATAAGACTGAAAATAATATTAAATAAGAGAATCACTATTCCTCCAATTGCGGAAAAAGAAAGATGCCAATATTGAAAGGCATCCAGATATACCCTTAATGATAAAGTTTCTGTAAGCCCCAGTGGTCCTCCTCCGGTCAATATAAAAATCAGAGTAACCATATTAAATGACTGAAGAGTAATTTGAATCAACGTAATAATCAAAGTAGGCATTATTAATGGGATAGTTATTCGGCTAAAAGATTGGATTTCAGAAGCCCCGTCAATCCTTGCAGCTTCGTAAAGCTCTTTTGATATTGTTTTCAAAGCTGCAAGGGTAAGTACCATAACGAATGGATATGACTTCCAAACATTTATAAAAATCAGTATTGGCATTGCCCATCTCAGGTCACCTATACTAATCTTATTAAAACCAGCTTGATCAAAAAGATAATTTATCGGTCCGTAAACGGGATCAAGGAGCCACTTCCATAGAAGAGCAGCAACAATTTGAGCCAAAACCCAAGGAATTATTATTATACTCTGAAATAATGCCTTAAAACGAACTTTCTGATTAAAAACGACTGCTAGAGCAATACCAAGGGGTAGGGAAGCAGCCACAGAACCTAAAACGTAAATAAAAGATACCTTAATACTTCTCCAGGTATAGGGATCCGTAAAAAAAATATAAAAATTCTTTAACCCAACATACTCAACAATTTTAGTATATTCCATTCGGTAAAGGCTCATTCTTATCGTAACTAATATCGGGTAAAGAATTATGAAACAAATAAGTATAATCCCGGGCAATAGGAAAAAGGATAAAGTTTTAAATTTTTGCCAATTCATCTTAAAATCAAATCTACTTTCTTTCTATTTGGTATATTTCTAACCTCGATAGTTAATAACTTACTTTCTGAAATAAGCGAGTCAAAGAAGGTCTGACTCGCTGATTTCAGAAATTTCATTTCAAAATAAATTTACTCCCTTTGTCGAAGAATCTTACATCCCTCCTACTCTGTTATCATATCTTTCAGCAGCTTCGTTTAATACGTCTTCGATAGGTTCTCCGTTTAATACAATCCTCTGGGCTGCTTCCGCAAGGATACGATGTAAAAACAAATAATCTTTCGGGAAAAGGTAAGGTCGTGCATATTCTTCCATATACTCTACCCATCCGAACATTTCACGTCCAGAAGAATCTTCTTTAAACCATGGATCCTGATAGGCTGACTTCCTTACGGGCTGTTGTCCTGCTACTTTAGCACTCAAAATATTTGCTTCCGTACTACTCATGTGCTTGATAAGTTTCCAAGCCAGTTCTTTGTCACTTGTACTTTTTGTGATAGCTAAATTCCAACCAGCGGCATAAGTAGAACCAAGCTTACCGGCTATTAAACCAGGAAGAGGAGCAACATGCAAATTGTCGCCAATATTCTCTTTTGCCCGAGCAACCTCCACCCTGTGGGTGCCAAAGTAAACTATAGCTGTCCTCCCCGATACAAAACCCTCAAAATCACCATCAACATCCCATGCTAGAGCTTCCTTTGGGATAGCTTTGTACTTATAAACCAAGTCGTAAAGATATTGCATGGTCTTTATTCCTTCAGGTCCATTGAAGGCAGCTTTGCCATTTTTATCCAATAAATCGCCTCCCGCAGTCCAAAGGTTAGGCACAAACCATTCAGCAAAACCATTAGCATTCGCTCCAAAGGATAAACCTACCGCAAAACCTATATAACCCTTAGCAGTTAGCTTTCCTCCAACAATTCCTAATTCATCCCAGGTTTTAGGAATTTCCGCTCCTATCGAAGCTAAGTAATCTTTCCTGAGGTATAACATTACAGCTCTATACTCTATCCAAAGCGCCATTTTTTGCCCATTATACGTTCCAGTGTCCCAAGGCAAAACCCAATCATCCTTAAAAGAGGCTGGTTCTTTTGCAACAAACTCATCTAATGACAAAAGCGTACCTGCTGCAAACTGCTCTTCAAGAAAATCACTGGAAACACGGGAAACATCAGGTCCTTTACCGATAGCAACTGATTGAATAAGTCTTGAGTTTATTTCAAACCAAGGTAGAACCTGAACTTCTACCTCTACGCCAGGATTGGCTTTTTCAAATTCCTCTATCAATTGATCTTGAACTTGGGAACGAGGGCTTGGATCGCCCGGCGTTAAAAAAGTCCAATAAACTAATTTCTCAGCACTCGATGCTGGTATACTAACAACAAAAAGCAATACCAAAAAACAAACCAAAATGAATATTTGTTTCCTAAAACGGTTCATAAAATTACCTCCATTTAATTTTTAACTACAAACTTTAAAGTAACTAAAAAAGATGAAATAATATTTTTATATAATGCATCACATCCTTTCCAAATTATCGTTATGAGTTAAGATTAAACTATTTATTATTCCTTGAGCAAAACATTTTGCTTTAAAAGAGCATTACGTAACTCCCTGATATCAATATCACGAATAGCTATTCCCTTATTAGCTGCAATAGCCGCTGCTACTCCTGCTGCCTGCCCTGTTGCCATACAGCAAGGCATACTTCTCGTAGAACCGTGTGCCTCATGGTCAGTAGAAATGCATCTGCCACCTACTAATAAACTCTCGTAGCTTTTAGGAATAAGACACCCGAATGGTATATCATAAGAAGCAGGGACTAAAGTCCAGCCATGTCCTTCTTCTTTTCCTTTGGGTGAATGGACATCCATTGGAAAGTTATAGTTAGCGATTGCATCAGAAAATCGCTTTCCAGTAAGTAAATCATCTTTAGTAAGCATATATTCACCTATAGCACGTCTAGTTTCTCTTACACCTATTCGAACACCACTATCAACTATCTGAGCCTCTTTAAAACCGGGTACATATCTGATAAGGAACTTGGCTACAGACCACATCTGTTTCCTAGTATCTATTATGGCTTTTGTTAAATCAATACAATTTAGTCCATCTACACCCACTACACGTGTTGCATTTATAAATAATTCTCCCTTCCTAGGCAAGACACCTAACCAAATAGACTCATGCGGTAAATATAGCTCTTTTTTACTTTTTGCATATTTTATTAAATCAAAAAATCCTCCTACTATAAAAAATGGAGGGTCTTGATCTATAAGCCATGTTCGTTGCCCAGGAGCCGAGTAAAACTGGTCAGGGTTAGCTTTAATATATTCTACCAATCTCATCAAATCAATATGATCCATCCGAAACACCAGTGAGACTGGTTGTACATATTCATTCTTCTCAAAAGGTGCATTAACTGAAGCTATCACATCTGCATTTCCAGAAGTATCTATAGTATTTTTAGCTAAAATAGCACATCGTCTTCCTTCCGTTTCTACTATTATACCTTCTACTACCTTGTCTCTAACTATAGCCTTGCTAAAATAAGTATGGTAGAGAATTTCTGAGCCGGATTCAAGCACCATTTGTTCAGAGACAAATTTAAATATCTCAGGGTCAAAAGGAGCATGACAAGCATTTGGGCCAAGCACGATACCTTGCTGTCCTTTAAGCCTTTCAACTAATTCGTAAAATATACCTCTTACTACTGAGAAGTCTGCTCCTTGAAATACACACATCATGCCAACAGTTGCGGTGCCCCCAAGACATCCATCTCGCTCTATCAAGACCGTTTTAGCTCCCTCTCGTGCCGCTGCTATGGCTGCTGCTATTCCAGCCACACCTCCCCCAACAACTGCAACATCCACATCCATTAATACAGGTACATCTTTCGCTGGTTCAAAAATGCCTTTTCTATCGTGAATATTATCTGAAACAATCATCTTTCCCTCCGTTTCCATTAATACCATTCATCTAGAAAGTATAAAATTTACCTAAGTTTATTCTCTAACCAGAGCACCCTGGCTTCTAAGCGCCCCCAATAATCGAGATACTTCAAGTTTACCTGGAGAAATACCACCATCTAAGGCACATAGCGCTGCCGCCACTCCAGCAGCCTGTCCTGTTGCCATACACGTGCCCATTACACGGGCTGAGGAGAGTGCCTCATGAGTTGCAGATATACACCTACCCGCGACTAAGAGATTACTAATGATCTTAGGAATTAAACATCGATAGGGAATTTCATATGAATCTGAAAGCTGCTGAAGAAAACATGATTCAAGTGTAGGATCATGGATATCCAAAGGATATTTACTTCGAGCAATCCCATCAGAAAATTTGCGACCTGAAAGAACATCTTCAGTAGATAAAACATAATCACCAACTATTCGACGAGTCTCTCGTACGCCGATTTGAATGGTAGAATCAATTAAATATGCTCTTGCAAAGCCCGGCACATATTTTTTGAAGAAATTAACCAATTCTATCATTTGTTTTCTTCCTTCTATTTCAGCATCTGTAAGGTCACCAACGTTTAAAGCTAAACCTAATATCTTTCCTGTGTTAATTGCTACTTCGTTATCCCGAATGACGCGATGAAATATCAAGTAATCTCGAGGGATATTGTAGTTTCCATGAAGTTTTCCTTGTTCCACAAGTTTTTTAAAACCCATGAAAATATAGGTTCTTTCGATATCTTCAAGGGGATAATAAGATTCTTCAGGATATTTAATTAGATATTCACGTACCTCCTCCAGATTTACATTTCCCATCCTAAAAAGTAATGTCGCGGCTTGAGTTAATCCATCTTTTTCTCGTCCAACTCTAACAGAAGCTCCTGATTTAAATGCTATATCTGCATCTCCTGTTGCATCTACGATAATAGATGACGAATATTTATGATATCCTGATTTGCTTTGAACTAGCAAATTATCGATGCTATCATTCGATACTTCAACATTAACAACCATATTATGTAACAATAAATCTACACCAGATTCTTGTATCATTAGAAGCGCAACAAGCTTCACAATTTCACTATCCACTGGTGTATAAGATTGGAGAATTGTATGGGTAAAATGACCTGGAGATCCTCCCATAGATTTCACTCGTTGTATGAATTCCTCAGGAATTCCGGAAACCATCCGCTCACCATTCGAATCAAAAAAAGAAAGAATGGGTAAGTGAAATGTAGCTAAACCTCCTAAAAAACCATATCGCTCAATTATCATAACTTTTGCGCCACACCTAGCAGCAGCAATAGCTGCGATAATCCCAGTAGGACCTCCTCCTACCACTATTACATCCCATTTACGAGATCGACTCATTTTGGTTTTACCTCCTATTTTTTTAATCTCCACTCGATGCTTAATTACTCCACTCAGTTTTTCTTCCTTTGCCTACATGCAAGAAATTTCCCTAATAAAACTATATATTTTTCCAACAGATTAACTATCCTAAATTTCTGAACTCTTTTTTTCTAACCAATGAACCAAAGCGTAGATTCCTGCTCCACTAGATACTGCATTAGATGTGATACTGGAGAATTCAATATTCACTGTTTGTTCTCCAAATAAATAATGGGATACAATTCCCCTAATCGGTTGGATTAAAGGTTCTCCCAAGACAATCATTTTCCCTCCGATAAATACAGTCTGAGGTCCAATCATATGAATAGCATTCACAATAGCAGAACCTATCCAGGTTGCTACTTTTTCCACAATTGATTTAGCAATTTGATTATCTTGCTGAACTAATTCAGTCATTTTTTCTAAACTTTTTACTGACAAACCTTGAGAGTTAGCTAAATTTAGCAGGACATCAACTCCTGCAATATCCTCCAGATATTTAAATTGTCCTTGTTCATAACATAAAAAATGTCCGATTTCCCCAACAAAATCATAGGTACCTTGATAAAGTTCATTAATGAAACTCCTCACAGCAGAGCTACGAGGTATCTATTTACCTCTAAAGCAAGCTAATTTGCTTATTGTATAATTTTTTATATTCTTTTTCGATCTTTTTTCACATTTATTAATCGCAGCAGAGCTGCGGGGAATTA
>SDBT01014270.1_pt1 | contig 12681 bp, 25 predicted proteins | sample 2277101 | NCBI WGS metagenome assembly SDBT01 (sample SAMN10404973, study PRJNA504765) | marine sediment metagenome | isolation source: marine sediment core GS10_PC15, 103 cmbsf | place: Arctic Ocean: Southern Knipovich Ridge | collected 2010 | reverse complement strand
TTACCTGCGACACGGGTGATGACATCACCATTGAAGACGTCAAGTGGACGTGCGTTGTTCCATGCCAGGTGGTTGGGGCCACGATCCTCAAAAGCCAACCGGTTTTGTCAGGGCCAAAGCACAATGAAGGTGAATTGGTCCTCGCGGCTAGCCTGCGGACTAAAGGCAAGCCGGGGCAGGTCAAGATCGAAGTGATGACGCTTGGCGCTTATCAACGCATCGAGCCAATTGACCTGCTAGGAGAAACCATCTTCGATGTTCGAGACACTTCCTACAGTCTGATCATCATGTGTGAGGACAAGACCTATGTCAAGCAGCGGGTTCTCTGCGACCATGATGATAGTTACCTGTCAAGCGATGATCTCCGCATGGCGGATCTCAATGATATGGGATTGCTCTCCGATGAGACCTGGGATGAGTATGAAGCCCAGCAGGAAGCACTCAAGGTCGATGTGATGGACAGGAGTGGGCGAATTCAATTGAGCACAGCAATCCGGAACCTTGGCATCGAACGGGTCAAAGAAATCGTAGGAAGTCAATGATGCTACGGCTTGCTCACCGAATACTCACATCGAAGGCACAGATACCAATCGAATACACATCTTGGATTGAGAGTCGAGCAAAACCATGTGGTAAGATTTGTCTCGATGCAGTCAGATCAAAGATGTCCCCGATTGTTATTGCTGATGATGTTTGGGAATTCATGAAGCGAGACTTTAAGCATAATATTCAGAAGTGGTTGCCCAAAGGCGATGAGCTAACATCATTGTTCCCGAACTTAGCTCCACCCTTTCGTGAATTCTTCATCGAAGCTACTATCACTACTGAACCACTGGATCAACGTGGTTGGGCGGTACTCGCAACCGACAGTGAATTGGGGAATGAAGGAGGAAAGTTGCAGCCCGAACTAGCACAGAAGGCAAAATGGCAGATTTACCTGACACCCTGTGCGTCAACCATTGAAGGGCGATGGGGGCCCACTCTTGACGTTGTAATTCTGTATGTTGACAAGGATGGCTGCTTATTGGGTTCAGCAATGATAGAAGGTCAATGTTGCCGGAGCGTAACGGATGATCCTCTGACCGATGATCCGGTGACAGATGCCCTTATGGCCCACAAGATTGCACTTTTGACGATCAGCCTTATGAACTGTCGAAATGTGATGACCACGGACATAACGGAAAATGTTGGGCCTTCCCGTAAATGGCTAAAACGGCAACGACAACCCCAGCTTCAGTATAGCACAGTCACGATTGACCCATCGAAGCCAAGACGGTCGCACTCCCATGACTGTGAAGGGATTCCAACACAGAAGCGGCCACATCACATCTGCCGGGGCCACTTCCGTACCTACACACCAGAGGACGGCAACGGGCTGTTTGGACGTGGTCAGTTCGGCACCTTCTGGGTGCCCTCCCATGAAAGGGGCAACAAGAAACACGGGCAAACGATCACCACTTACAACGTCAAAGGACCAACACATGACTGACCCTTCGCGCTTACCCGATCCCAATCCACAATTGATCCAGGATCTTCTCGAAGGTGAGAAGGTCTACCCGATCTACGACGTCCTAATCAAGTGGCCCATGGACATCAGTTACGATGTATCCGAGTATGGTGACGCCTGGTTTGTCGGGTTGCCACGAGGACAGATGTGGGACAGCAGAAACTGGAACGAGATGCCAAAGCAAGCTCGCCCACTCCACGAGATCGCCAATGAGACCAAGACGTTCTGGTGGCCGAAGATGGGGAAGAAGGGTGTGAACCCCGGCGAGCCCGTCATCAATGTGAAGTTCATCCGCTGGGAAGTCTGGTGTCAGGGATGGTTCTCCCATTGGGCTCACGATGTTGGCCTTGACGACAGCCAGGTGCTCCGAAGCTTCGGCCGCTTCGTAGACCGAATGGAGGATTTCAATCGGCGTGAAGGGAAGCGGGTCAAGGGTCACTGGCAGGAGCCCTACTGCCTGATGGGCGCTGAGGAGCGGAGACGCTGGTATGGACGCACCACGGGGCACCAAGATGATGAACAGGTCGATCCACCCTGCCGTTGCCCCAGTTGCAAGGATCGCGGTGTGGTGACCATCGGACACTGAGAAGATTCGGTTTTCGCGCACGGTTGGAGACTTAGTTATGAATCCACGACTCCTGATGGCCTACCTGGTTGTGAACCTGTTTGCTCTGGTCGATCTGCCATCTCGCATAGGGCATCAGATCGACGCATTCATCGATCGACAGTTCGATGCTGTTGATGCTCATAGAGAATCTACCACACGGAAGGATTGAAGTCAAGTGGAAAATCGATGAAACGATACACCCTCACAGTATTCCCGGGATGTCGAGGGAAGCCAATCGAAACCAACTCGGCCATTCTAGCGTACCTGGTATGGGTCTGGAGATCCTTCTTTCACCTTGAGTCATGGATGACTGATAACAAAACTGGAAAGCACAAAATCCGATGAGCGCAACCACACCATGCAAAGTCTGTGAGGCACCCACCCCTTTCCAAGATAGTGGTCTGGGCCAAGTTGAATGCACCAATTGCTGGGAAGTCGAGAAGCGACTAACAGCTTACCTGAAGAGCGAGAACGGCCGGCGGTTCGTCCTGAACCTACTGCTGACCGAAGACCTGGCCAACGCCATCATTGACATGGACAACCATGGATACAGCGAGGGACTGGGGCCCGACACCCCGGAACGAATGGAAGCATGGCAGAAAATCGTGGCGGTGGCCGAAGAACAGACCGGCCTACTTTCAGACGAACACCGTTTAGATCAAGGAAACGAAACATGAGATTTCCATTTGACTTCCCACGATCAGTGATGTAAGCTTGTAGTGTTCAAGCAAACAAATCTGGCGAGGTTTGGAACCATGTCGGGACAAGTTGTCACCTGGGTAGCCGGTTAGCAACGCACTGGAGACTAAGGGTGCCCGCATGCTGAGGGTTCGATTCCTTCGCTCGTCATCCGTACAGACTGTGAACCCCATGCAATTCAATGAACCTAGCAAAACCATTAGTTCCTTCAGATGATGCACGGAATGCAATCGAACGTGAGAACTACATGAACCATTGCAGGAACATTGCGCAGGTCATTGCCGCAAATCTCAACAAGCCAAATGAAGCGTTTGACCTGTACTTGACTGCCACCAACGCAAACACGGAGCCATGACATGCCTCACTACTACGCCAGCATCCCGGCCCTCGACCATAAGGTGTTCAAGTATTGCGGGTACGTCCACCCGTTAAACGAGGACCACCACCGGAGAACGTTCGAGGATTACGGAGCCACCGGCCAGCCTGGTGGCGTTAATCAGGGACCCTTCACGGTCATCACGTTTGACGAGTACAAGGGCGACCGAATCACCGAGGACGGAGGGCGTTACGGCGAGCAACCCTATACCCCGAAGCAGATCATCCTCACCCGGCGGGAAAGTGATGACAACATCTTCCGTATGTTGTGGGTGTATCAATCGTCTCCGGAGGATGAACAGGTGGCCCGAGATCGTGCCGTCGAAGACGGTTGGCTGGTGCACTATGTCCCGGTAGGTGATGAGAACGCCTGGGATACGTGCCGTGAACGGCACGCGGAAATTGAGGCGGCCCAGAAGGAATTGGGACTTTCTATTTGACTTCCGCCCTCGGTGGTGTATACTTAAATAGACGGAACGATTGTCGGCCATGGATTCGCCAGGAAAATTCTTATCCTGGAGGTTGCTATGAGAAAGTCTGATCTGCTGTTCCTGTCCAAAGCACTTGCCGCGAAGAAGGAGGGTAAGTCGGCCATCGACCGTGACCAGTTCACGTTGACGCCCGGCAAGCACCGTCTGCGTGGCACGGTCAAGTACAACATCACCGCTGACGTTGGCGAAGACACCCACGCTGACCGGTCCTTTGGCGTCCCTACGGACGACATCATGGACCTGGCCGCACACTTGTGTGGAGCGCTCCGTCCGCACCTGTACAAGGCGTCTGCCGTAGCCACGGAGTTGACCCGTGCCAAGCTCGAAGGCCGCCCAGTGCGCGGCACCAGCTACTCCCTGGACGGAAAAGTGAAGCGGGTCTCCCGTGCTGAAGTTCGTCGTCTGGCGGTCACCCTGGCCGAGAAGCCTGGGCTCGACTTGTCCAAGACTGTCAAAGTGTCCCGCCCGTATGCCGGGCCAATCCGGATCGTCGATGCCGACGTGGAGGTGGTATGAGGATTGAGAATTGGAGTGTTGTGGAGTCGGATGACCCTTACGCAGCACCTGAATGCCAGGTGAGAAGGCTCGCCGGCGAAGTATTCGGCCACCCTCGATTTGAGGATGGGACTAAGATCACCACATCCCGCATGAAAAGGGTCGACGGAAACCAGGTGACCACGGGGAGCGGCAGCGTTTACACGCTGGGCGCACCGGCCGCCAGTTTCGTTGAGTGGTGCCACGAGCACGGTTGCCACGTTCCCACCCCAGAGACGCCGATACTGGCGTGAACCAGGAGGTTTCCTGATGCCCGGGGAAGGTAAAACCTTCCCACGGGCTCTTTTTTATTTGACAACCCGTCATCTGTAGTGTATGCTTGAGTAGAACCCAACAGGAGAGACCCATGATCGCTGAGAAGAGTCTGAAAGAATTCGTCAAGACCGCCAACAAGGGTCGGTTGGCCTACAACCACGACACGAAAGAACGGTGGCATCGTCTCGCCCGCCAGGTTGCCAAAGCCCTGGCCGCGAAGATTGGCCTGAACCCAAGCGAATACGACGTGCGATTCAACCGTGGCGGCATTGCCGTCTCTGGTGAGACCACCCTCCACGCCGGTTGGATCTACATCCAGTTGAGCATCACCTGGTTTGGTCTCCCCGATCGTTTCATGTATCGTACCTGTGATGGGCGATGGGACTACACCGGGGGCGTCAACCGTTGGATGTTATTCGACGAACTGCTTGATCTGGATGCGGCTGCCGCGAAGCTGGCCGAATGTCGGGGTGATGTATGAAGACCATCACCTACATCCGCATTTATGACTTTGGCGTCGAGAACATCGCAAGTTTTGAGGCATGGTTTCCTCTTAGTAAGAAGAACCACACCGATCATTTCGAGTATGGCGAAGGCACCGATGCCGAGAGTGCGCTGGATGATCTGCTCCATAAGCTGGCCACCAAGGGATTCGACATCGGCGGTCTGGAAGGGCGCATCAAAAGCATGTGGATGCCAAGCGAAGATGAGGGCGACGGGGAGACAACGCAATACTACCTGGGCCTCGACTTCAACCATGAGGAAGGATAGCATGAAAACTATCACCCAGCCCAAGGTACATAACGTCCCAACGCTATACAAGGCAACTTTTGCCCGTGACTTCACTGCCGAGTACCAGAGCCTGCGACGGCTGCGGGAACTGGCCCAGGAAGAATTCAAGGGTCGTCTACTGGCCGAGCAGAAGCGTCGGCAACCTCGGGCCCGAGTCCGGTTCAAGGACCTCCCCGGAGACGTGTTGATCCAGATACGGGACGAAATGAAGCAGTCGCCGATCTACAAGAAAATTGAACGACTGACGAAAGAAGTGGGAGACGATCAGGACCGACGCTGGAAGCTTCTAGAAAAGCTGGCCCCACATGTCAAGATGGACCCCGACGCCTGCTGGCACCGCCTCAGAACGTCCCACAGTGGCACCTATGGCTCGCAAGGCTATGGGGCCATGAAGTACGCCGAAGGTATCCTGGTGCCACTGGTGGACATGCTGGAGCGTCGGGGGTTTGAGTGTCACATCCGCCAGATAAACTACCAGCGTGGGACTGGGATGTTCGCGATCGATCATGCCGATTATGAGCTTTGGGCCAACTGTCAACCGTGGATGTTTGATGCCGCCCATCGCTGCCTGAGCCTGTCCGATTCTGTGGAATCACTGAAGCGCCGGGGCATCAACCCACTGGTCTATAATCCCTTCCTGCCCGAGGAGTACCGACTATGAGAAAACCTGATTATGTCACCTGGAGTTGGCCCTGGCATTCATTCTGCTTTGGCTGGTACATCCACAGGAGTTGGTATAAATGGTCGATAATCACCATTTTCATTGGCAACCTCATGTTACGTTGGCATAAAAAGGATTTGACAATCGAGCTTCCGTAGTGTATGCTTGAGTAGAACAGGAGACACGACATGATTACCTACGGACCAAAGCACGAGAAAGACCTGGACATCGTCGCGATTGCCAAGCGGTTGCGAGCGGAGATCAAGGCGGCCGTCAAGGCGGGTGAGTTGCCCAAGTGCAAGTACAACGTGCGAATCAGTCGCTACAACGGTGGGCAGTCCATGAACATCTTGATCAAGGACTACCCAGGAACGATCTACAACCAACGCCACCTAAAACTGACTCACGAAATCGACCAAGGCTGTCTGGGAGAAGCTGGACGGGCGCGACACCGCGACCTGTGGGATGAGCGCGAGACACTGACACGATACACCAAGGATTTGCTTGACCTGATCAAAGCCTTGGAGAAGCTGGTTGACCAGTGGAATTATGACGGAAGCGATTCGCAAACCGACTACTTCCACGTGAACTACTACTCGCATGTTGACATCGACTGTGACCAGGCACACACGGAGTGGGAACGAGTGACCGGAGAGATCAAGGCGACGGAATGTAAATGAGAGGGCTCACTGCTCTCCTAAAGCGTAGTGCCGCAAGGCGACCAGACATTAACCGGGGATACAAAGCGTGGGGAACGCGACCTGGACCCAACTACACTGCCTCTCGAAGAAGCAGCACTTACCCAGCCGTTGCTACATCCGGTTGAGAGTGAGTGGGGAGCAGTGATCCTTTTCAACGAGACCGAAACCATGGAAACTCATATCAGCGATCAACAGATCAACAAGCTGAACCGCAAACTGAATGACCTGCATTTTCACTGTAGGGTCTCCGTGTGTGAGATTACTATCGAAACCCCTGTGGCGAGTATCCGGACGATCCTCGGCCAACATGATGAGACCGGCCGACTGGCGGCCCAAATTCGACAAGCATTTCTTCAAGGAGCCATCCGATGATCGAGCGAGTTGTAATCAAAACCGTCAAAGGGAAGACCGTTTGCATGGGACCCGTGAGCCCGCCGGTACGACCGGACCAGCTTCGTCGAGCCCTGGAACAGACGCACACCGTCAAGTCTACCGAGGTGACCGCCAAGGGCACGTTCAAGGCCATCGTCGAGGACACCGTTGAGGACACCGTTGAGGACACCGTTGAGGACACCGTTGAGGACACCGTTGAGGACACCGTGACCACGTTTACACGCTACTGCGGACAACTGAGAATCGACCTGGGCTTTGAGGGCCGATCTGAGGGCCGCTTGAAATTCAGCGGGATGATCACAACACCCGAAGGCGATCGGTGGGTTGCCATCATCTTCGTCGATCAAGAGGACCCAACACCTGAAGCCCATGACATTGCGGCGGTCGGAGCCGTCCACTATGGCAGCATGTATGGCCCTGAGTACGGCAAGGACCCCGATGAGGGTGAGAGACCAGACTGGGCTCCTGCCCCCTCCATCGCCCGACACATCAACAATGGCCTCGCGGTCGCCGACCAGGGTTATCCCATCCGCCGGGAAGTCGATGGACCCACCACTTACATTGGCTGACTCCTGTTGTGAAGGGCCGCCCGGCTGGTCCCCGGGCGGCCCGTTCTTTTATTTGACTTCTCTCCAATTGTGGTGTATGCTTAAATAACAGGAGACACGACCATGAAAAAAGCAGACGTAGAAATCGGCGGCCAGTACACCGTCAAAGTCAGTGGTATACTGGCCGTCGTGCGAATCGACTTTGAATCACCCCGTGGTGGTTGGTGGGGCATCAACGTCGAGACGAGTCGTCCGATCCGTATCCGGTCAGCCCAGCAGTTGCGTCATCTGGCTGGTGGCAAGTTCATCATCACCCGCGATGACCACTACCTGGATGGGGAGCCCTCCTGGGTCGCCTCCAGAGCCTGTGCAAAACGGTTCTCGTCAATCGAGGATGCCAGTCAATTTGCTGCCCAGATATCAGGCTGGTACGCGATCGTCGAAGTGGCAGTATGAACTATCTTCTCATTCAAAACACTGGCGTGGCCCCAGTCGAAGGTTATACTCTTCTCGGCCTGTCGACCACCCGTGACTGCGGCGTAGAGGGCGCCATCGGTCAGTTCGGCTCTGGTGCCAAGCATGCCATCAACGTGCTGCTCCGTGCCGGCCTGAAGTTCTGGATCTACTGTGGCAAGACCCGCCTGGAATTCTTCACCGAGAACCAGTCGATCGATGATGGCTTGTCGAAGAAGTTGATCGAGAAAGTCTACTGCCGGCTGGGCGGGACAAGCAGTCGAACGATCGACTGCGGCTGGTGTCTCGACTTTGGCGCGATCGACTGGAACGAGACCGCCATGGCGCTACGGGAGTTTGTCTCGAACGCCCTCGACCGAACCATCCGTCAGGAAGGCGACTTCATCGAGCCAATAAAGAAGGGTGACCTGGCTGTCATCCCGCAGACCGACGATCAGCGTCGTGCGAAGGACGGTTACACCCGCATCTTCATCGAAATGAATCCGGAGGTTCAGAAATACTTTGGGGAACTGCCAAAGCGGTTCCTCCACTTCTCACATGACCCCCTCCAGGTGAAACAGAGTCTATTGCCCAAGGCAGATCGAAACCTGAGCAATGGCCTGACTCCAATGGTCTATCGTTGTGGTGTCCTGGTCCGTGAGATCAGCGAGACGAAGAAGCCGAGTGTCTTCGACTACAATTTCAAAGCCGATGAGTTGTCGATCGATGAGTGTCGCAACAGCAGCGAGTTTGCCACCCGTGGTGAGTGTGCTCGACTGCTCCGACGCGCTGAGGCCGATTCCTTGGCTGATGTCTACCGCAGCCTGATTCGTGGCGACGACACCTTCGAGGGTGCTCTGGACTCCTATTATCTCTGCCCCTCTTGGGATACACCCAAGGAAAAGGAAAAAGAGAACTGGCAAAAGGGATGGGAACTGGCGGCCGGAGACACTGTCCTCTGTGATGAGGCGGCAAGAGAGACAACCCAATTCGTCCAACGGAAAGGCCACAAGACAACACCAGTGAAGACTGCATGGGCTGAGACAGCCGAGCGGTTCGGCGTCAAGACTGCGACCACCATCCTGGATGCCGGCGAGCAGAAGGGTCGTGAGACGCTCCCTGCGAGCAATGGGGCCATCGAAGCCGTTGACATCGTGTGGGGCTGGATCGAGTCTCTGAATATGTGTCAGGGTAAAGATAAGCCCGAGGTGGCCTGCTACCGTGACATCATGAGTGCCGAGTCCGAGGTTCACGGCTACTACCTGAACGGCACCGTCTACCTGCGGGAGGACATCTCCGACGCAGTCAGCAAGTACACCCTGAAGGTGGCCTATGAGGAGTGCGTCCATTACATCACGGGAGCATCGGATAAATCTCGTGACTTCCAGTCATATTTGATTGACATGTTTGTGGAGATAGCGGCGTGAGAAGGATTCCCTTGTCGCAGGGCAAGGAAGCCCTAGTTGATGACTGTGATTATGACTTTCTGATGCAACGGCAGTGGCATGTATATCAGAATGGTCGACTCAATTATGCCAGAGCATGGGGTGAGAGGAAGCAAACAACAACCGACATGCATCGAGCGATTGCTGCCCGTATGGGATTTCAACCTGAAGCCCATGTTGATCACAAAGATGGCCACACTCTGAACAACTGTCGATACAATTTGCGGCCGGCTACAAGAACCGAGAATCTGAGAAACCGTGGACCGACTTGCAGGAACACCAGCGATTACAAGGGAGTGTCCCGTAAGAGGAACAGATGGCTAGCTAAGATCCAAGTTGATGGCAAGGCAGTATTCCTTGGAACATTTGAAGACAAACGGGATGCCGCCAAAGCTTACAACGAAGCCGCATCAAAATACTTTGGCGAATTCGCCTGGTTGAACCTAATTGAGGAGTAAGCATGTTTTGTTTTGGATCAGAAACCGACGAGGGATTTGTCTTCGTGCAGACGAACAAAGGCCACATCTATACTTACCCCAGCGAAGCGATTGCCCGGGAATACTTCCCCTGTGTGTTGCACCATTCGCATCTCTATCGACTCGACATGGATCTGTCCGTGGCCCGGCTGATCGAGGAGGGGAACAACACCATGGGCGCACCGGCCAAATACGAACCGACCGAGACACAGAAGGAAGCACTCTTTGCCAGCTACATCTACAAGAGCCTGCTAGATTGGGCTCCCTGTGAGGAGAGTTGATGATTGCACTATCAAAACAGATTCCAAAAGTCCGGTGGTTGAAGATCACCAAACATCAAGCGAAGAAGCGCTTCGTCAATGGTGATGTGATTCAACTCTGCCCCTGTAAGATGGCCCCAGGTGGTCCCCTATCGCTTACGTGCGTAGTCGAGGGCAAACCCTACCTGGAGAAGGCCGAGACGTACAGGGGCAACCCTGACCTGTGGCATAACACTCTGGAGGAAACGGCCTGGTCCCTGATGTACAATATCTGGGAGTACCACAACGCGAGTTGGGAAACCGGATACTACCCACACTACTACGTCCGAACATGAAAATCCGGAAACGAAAAGATGGCTGGTGGATCATCGAGGTGCCCGAATGCGAAGACTGTGGCCCATATGACACCAAGGAGGAAGCCGAAGAAGACCTGAAAGGATTGGAACGGACAGAAAGGTGGGGCCACCTGAAAACCTTCTGGAATGGGAAGGATTCGATTTGACTTTCCCTTGTGGGCGATGTATGCTTGAGTAGTAAGGCAACCACGAAGGGAGACAATCATGTGCAAGCAAGGAGTCTGCCCCTTATGTGGCGAGCCTGTCCAATACGTCGAGGGCGCTAAAGTGTACCACATGGCCTGCCTGATGGAACACCTGCGACCTGTCCGAGAAGCATGCCAGAGGATGATGAAGCGATGAACCCAAAAACCATGATTCGAGTTTTGCTGAACTGCCCCGAATTGAACGGGCCTGACGTGAGTTGTGGCACCAATGATCTCATGGAGAACGCCCGGCGACTATTCGATATCAACGATCAAGTGATTGTGGTGTTGCGTGACGGGGGCGGGCATGACCTGTTCGCCCTCTTCCCCGAAGACCCTGCCAATGCATTGGGGACCCTGTGTACTTGCTTTTGCCGCATTGGCGGCCACACTGCGGCAGATTACGCAGCCTGCATCCAATCCAGCAAACCGGCAAAAGGTGACCGGGCCGACCTCATCATCGAGTGTCTGTGGAATGCTGGCTACGAACATCTGCGGGTGGTCAAGTGTGCGTCCCCTGCGATGCACGCACGGAGAATTTCTGCTTGACAATCTCGATCTGTGGTGTATGCTTGAGTAGAAGCACACACATCAGGAGAAACACCATGACCCTTTCCATCGTCTACGCACCTGAACCCGGCCTGCTTTCGATCAGGGAAGCATCCGAAGATTTTCTTCGCTACTTGCTAGTCGAGCGGAACTGCCCAGCGACAACGATTCGGGCCTACGGGCAGGATCTGGAACAGTTGGCAGTGTTCCTCGGCGACAAGCCGGCAGGTGACGTGACGATGGGCGACCTGAGGGGGTGGCTCGAAAGTCTGTACGGTCGCTATGCGGCCTCATCAATTGGGAGAAAATTAGCGTGTGCCCGCAGTCTGTTTCGTTGTGGTGTAAGGGAAGGGTGGATCAAGGTAAATCCTGCCCGCGCCCTGGACTTGCCGCGACGTGATGAGAGGCTCCCCCATGTCATTTCGATCGAAAAAGTGGAGCAACTCCTGGAATCGGCCGAGAGTCCCCGGGATCTAGCGATCCTGGAAGTCATCTACGCCGCTGGCCTACGGGTTGCGGAACTGGTGAGCCTAGACCTGGAGCACGTTGATATGGAAGCCAAGACCGTCCGGGTGTTCGGTAAGGGCGGTCGGGAACGACTCTGCCCAATCGGGCAGGCAGCGATTGATGCGGTTCGAGCCTATGTGGGTAACCGGACTGAAGGCCCCCTGTTCCTGAACTACAAAGGCGGCCGACTCACTGATAGATCGGTGCGTAGGATGCTCGCAGCCCTGGGTGTGGACAAAGTCACCCCACATACACTGAGGCATTCCTATGCCACGCACCTGCTTGATGCGGGTGCGGACATTCGACAAGTACAGGAACTGCTCGGCCACAAGTCGATCGTCAGCACTCAGCGATACACTCAGGTGTCCTGCGCACAGAAGCAGAAAGTCTACCAGCAACATCACCCGCGAGCGTAGGGATGCCAAACAAACAGATCCCCGCCCGGACTGTCACCGGCTGCCGCGCGGATTGCCCAAACGTCCGTTTTTACGAGCCAAATGCCGAAGGGCACAAACTGGGCTGCATTTACAAGTATGGTACACTCCCGAAAAACGGAGTGCCAGACTGGTGTCCGCTAGATGACGAACCTCAATAGAGCGTGAACGCCGAGGAGGGACAATATGATGCTAAAATAAAACGACTATGGGCTGGGCGGTCGGCGATGCGGGTTCTAGCCCTGCTGGTCGGCCACCTATGCCCACCTTACACCGGTTTAATGGGGTGGACGATATGCCGCACAAGCGGAGAGCAACCCCTATCCCAGAACGAAGGACGTCGTCCGACGCCTGGGCCCTTGGCCTGAGTTGGCAGAGCCGGTGATTCTTTCACAAAAGGCACATCATGACAATCGAAGACAAGAAGAAATG
>SDBT01014269.1_pt1 | contig 12681 bp, 9 predicted proteins | sample 2277101 | NCBI WGS metagenome assembly SDBT01 (sample SAMN10404973, study PRJNA504765) | marine sediment metagenome | isolation source: marine sediment core GS10_PC15, 103 cmbsf | place: Arctic Ocean: Southern Knipovich Ridge | collected 2010 | reverse complement strand
GTCCCGGAACATCTCGAGCATGCCGGAGTTGGCCTTGGGCGCGACCAGCAGCCATTGGTCGGTTACGCCCGAGAGATAGACGCTCAGCCGGCCGCCAAGCTGGAAGCTCGTCTTTGGAACCCGGTAGCAAACGGGTTTTTTCATCAGCCTACGAAACCTTTCCTGCGGTTAATTGCATAAACGCGTGTTCAAGACTCTTGGCTTCCTGCTGAAGATAATTCAGCTTGAAACCCTTTTCCGTAAGTGTCCGGGCAATCTGCCACATATCCTCGAAGTTGTCCACCACTTCCAGAACAATTGATTCGCCTTCAGTATAAACCCGCTGAACGAAAGGCAGTTCTTTCAAGCTCTGCATCGCTTCATCAGCCCGGTCGGCCACGCGGAGGTAGACGATCGGCGAGGACTTGACGCTGGCAAGCACGTCCGCCAGCGTGCCGTCCACCAACAGTTTTCCCTGCTCGATAATGCCGATGCGGTTACAGATCTCGCCCAGATCAGCGAGGATGTGCGAGGAAATCAGGATGGTCTTGCCCATCTTCTGCAGTTCCGCCAGCAGACTGCGGATTTCGACCCGGGCGCGGGGATCGAGGCCGGAGGCCGGCTCGTCGAGGATCAATAATTCCGGGTCGTGAATGAGTACGCGCGCCAGGCCCAGACGCTGCTGCATCCCGCGCGACAACGAGTCCACCAGAGCATCTTTCTTGACGTCAAGGTCCACCAGGGCCAGCACGTCGTCCACAAGTTGCCGGCGTTTGGGATTGGCAATGTCATAGGCCGCGGCGAAGAATGAGAGGTATTCCGCGACGGTCATCGCCTCGTAAACGCCGAAGGAATCGGGCATGTAGCCGAGCTTACTGCGGACCCGGCGGAGTTGGGCCTGGCCAAGCAGTGGCACACCCCCGAGCCATACCTGGCCGGCGCTGGCTTTCATCACCGTGGCGATGATCTTGAAGAAGGTGGTCTTGCCGGCGCCGTTCGGCCCGATCAGGCCGTAGAGGTCGCCGCGATTGATCTCGAGGTTAAGCTCCTGCAAAGCAGCTTTGCCGCCGTAGTTCTTGCTCAGTCCCTCGACCTTCAGCATCACCTGTCCCATGAACGATTCCTTTCCCGCACAATTCCGGCACAAGTTGTGGCAACGCCGCTGGCGGACGTTCCAGAATATAGCACAATAAGGAACAAATACCCGCAATGCGGGCCTTGTGAGACAAGCGCTGATGACAGTTCAGCCAGAATTATGTCGAAGTTTCCGGGCCGGCATTGCCGGTATCTGTTAAATACCGGCGGTCAATTTGCAACCGGGGCCGTTTGCCGCTACAGTGAGTATGTGCGTATGTGAGTATGTGAGTGTGTGAGTGTGTGAGTGTGTGAGTGGGTTTGTAAAGAGGTAAAGTGGTCATGGCGGCGACATTGCTTAATCCGGAAATGATGACGCGGCTCGAGCAGCTCGAGCTTATTTCGCGTAAGATGGCCACCGGCCGGATGCGCGGTGAACGCCGGAGCCGGCGGCGCGGCTACAGTACGGACTTCGCCGATTACCGCAACTACGTGGCCGGAGACGATACCCGCTACCTCGACTGGAAGATTTATGCCCGGCTCGAGAAACTTTACCTGAAGCTCTTCCTCGAGGAAGAGGACCTGCAGATTTTCATCCTGATTGACAGCAGTCCGTCCATGGACCACGGCGAGCCGAACAAGCTGTTTTACGCCAAACAGGTGGCTGCGGCGCTGGGTTATCTGTGCATGTGCAAGATGGACAGCGTGACGGTGCAGAGCTTTGGCGAACAACTGCTGGATAAATGGGGCCCGAAACGCGGCAAACTCAACGCCCCGGCGCTCTTCGAGTTTCTGCACGGGATCGGCCCGGCCCAGCAGACCTCGCTGTACGATTCGCTGAAGCTCTTCAGCCAGATGACCCGGGGCAAGGGCGTCGTAATCATCGTCAGCGATTTCTACGATTTCGCCGGTTACGAGGAAGGGCTGCGCTTTCTCTTCGGCCGTGACTTCGAGGTCTTTGCCATCCATCTGCTGTCGCCCGAGGAATTGAAACCCGAGTTGAAAGGCGATGTCAAGCTCGTAGACAAGGAATTTGAATTCTCCACGGACGTTTCCGCCAGCAAGAGCCTGCTTGGCCTCTATGACCGCACGCTCAACACTTTTTGCAATGGACTGAAGAGCTTTATCCTGGCCCGCGGCGGTCATTATTTGCTGTGCTCGACGGAGTTGGCTTTCGACCGTCTGGTGCTGGACGTCCTCTGCCGAAAAGGCTTGCTGCGATGAAGAAGTATATCAGTGTTCAGTGTTCAGTGTTCAGTTCTTTATCCTGAGTACCGAATACCGAATACCGAATACTGAATACTCCTTTCCGTGTTCAGTGTTCAGTGTTCAGTGTTCAGTTCCTTATCCTGAGTACCGAATACCGAATACTGAATACTCCTTTCCGTGTTCAGTGTTCAGTATGGAGACTAGCTGATGAAGTTCTATAACTTATGGGCGCTGTTCTTCCTGATTCTGGTCCCGCTGTTAATCCTGCTCTACTTCCTCAAGCTCAAACGTCCGCAGCTCAGAATCGCCAGCACGCTGCTGTGGCAAAAGGTCATCGAGGACCTGCGGGTGAACTCGCCGTTCCAGCGGCTGAAGAAAAGCCTGTTGCTGCTGTTGCAGCTTATCCTCTTGCTGCTGCTGATTCTTTCCCTGGCCCGGCCCTGGTTGAAATCGCGCGTGGACAAGGATGAAAGCATCATTGTGCTGCTTGATACCTCCGCTTCCATGCAGGCCAAAGAACCGGGTGGCCGGACCCGCCTGGCGCTCGCCGCCAAGCAAATCAGCGCGATGATTGACAATCTTCACCATAGTAATGAAATGATGCTGCTGACTTTCGCTGCCCGGGCCCGCGTGGTCTGCAGTTTCACCAATAACCGGAAGCGCTTGAACCAGGCCTTGGCCGGCATCAAGCCCAGCGAATGTCCAACCGACGTGCGGGCAGCTTTGCGGCTGGCAAAAAGCTTAGCCGGCGCCCGCACGCATCCACGGCTGCTCCTCTTTTCCGACGGCAGCTTCAGCGACCCGGGCAAAGTCGAGTTGCCAATGAAGATCGAATACCAGAAGATCGGCAGTTCCGTGCCGAACCTGGCGATTACCGGGATGAACGTCAGGCGCGCGCTCCACGACCCCAACAAGATCGAAATGTTTGTGGGTGTGCAAAACTTCTCGGACCGGGAATTCAAGGGCAACATGTCGGTGTATCTGGACGATACGCTGCTGGATAGTAAACACTTCAACTTGCCCGCGGAAAAAAGCCTCTCGCAGATTTTTCAGGCGACTATGCCGGGAGGCGGCATCCTGAAGGTGGAATTCGAGGTCGAGGACGCCTTGAAGCTGGACAACCGTGCCTTCCAAGTGGTGCGGTCGCCCCGGCTCCGCCGGGTATTGCTGGTAGGCAAGAATGCCTATTATCTGGAAAAAGCCCTGGCCACCGAGAAGAATCTCACGCTGACCAGCATCTCGGCGGCGGAATATCCTGAACATGCCGACGGCGGATACATGACCGTGATTTGGAGCAATGTCGCCCAGCCTGGGGTGGCCCCCGCGAACAACATTTATCTCGGCTGCTGCCCGAAATTCGAGGGTCTGAGCGCAGACGGTCTGCTGCCGGCGCCCGACATTGCCGACTGGGACAACAGCCACCCCGTCAACCGCTTCATTGATTTCAGCAACCTGCTCATCAGCGAGACGCTGAAGTTGAACTTCCCCAAAGACGCCAAACTTATCGTGACCAGTTCCCGCGGCCCAATCATGGGGCTTCTCGAGCGGGACGGCCGCATCTTGCTGGTGAGCGGGTTTAACATCTTCAAGTCCAATTGGCCCTTGCAGGTGTCTTTCGTGCTTTTCCTGCATAATTGCCTGAATTACTTTGACGCGCGCCAGGCCGGCGCCGCCAGCGCGAATATCCTGGTCGGCGGCAGCCTCAACACGCCCGCGCAGAAGAAGCCGCCCCGGGTAAAGCGGCCGGACGGCCGGGTATATGAAATGGCCAGGATCGCCGGCGGGGGCTACAGCTTTAACGACTTGGAACGCTGCGGCATATACGAAATCCTCGACCTCGAGGACGGCGAGCTTTCAACCCGGAAACTTGCCGCCAATCTGTTCAGCCGCGAAGAGTCGGAACTCATACCTGTCGAGAATCCGATTGCCGAACAGAAAATGCTCACCAGGGTCGCCGCCAGCCAACGGTTCAACAAGGAGTACTTCCGGCAGTTGCTGTTGGTGGCGCTGGTGCTCCTGGTTCTCGAGTGGCTTATCTACCATCGAAGGGTCTTCACCTGATGAGGGCTGCAGCCATCCTCGTGCTGAGTCTGGCGCCGCCGTTTCTGTGGGCCCAGGCACCGCCGCGGCCCGGGCGACGCCCGGCTGGCGACCTGCGGGGGTTGCCCGGCAGAATCCTTGGTCCCAAGGAGTTCCGGGTCACCGCAACGATCTTGCCGCGGCTGTACCCACGGCCGGGCTGGCCCTATCCCGTGATGGTTCGCATCGCCAACCCGATGGCCAGTCTCGAAGGCAGTCTCGAGGCTTGGCATGGCAACTACCAAGACGCGAACGTGGTCTGCCGGAAGCTCAAACTTGGGCCCGGCCGCTTCCGTTTTTTCCTCTATCCGCTGATCGCCGGTTCGGGGCGCGCCCGCATCCACGTACGGTTGTTGGACCGCAACGGCCGGTCACGCATAAGCCAGGAACTCCTGTTGCCCAAGCCGCCCTGGACCCGCAATTCCAGCAGCAGGGGTTGGCATTGTCTGGTGGGCGTGGTCACGGCCCGCGACCGGCCGCTGAATTTGGCCAAGCTCACCGCCCCAAGATCAAAGGCACGGTCCGAAACCGCCGAGCTCATCCAGGTTGACATTCGCGATGCTTCGCACCTGCCGGACCGCTGGTATGGCTATCAACAGTTCGCGGCGTTGCTGTGGGACGGCCGGATTACCGAGCCGCTGGACAATCAGCAGCGCCGGGCCCTGCGCCGGTGGCTAAGCGCCGGCGGCCGCCTCGTCCTGGCGGCCAAGGCCGGCGACGGCAAGCTGAAATCGCCGCTGCCTGGAATTGTGCCGGACCTTGAACTCGAGGAACGCCGGGAACCGGACTCCGGCAACGAGCGGGAGTTCTTTCACTGCCGGCAGTTTCCGGCCTCGGCCGGCCAACTGTACAGCGAGAAACAATTCGGCCTGGGGCAAGTGGTCTTGCTGCGGGTGGACTTTGCTTCTCTGGCAAAGTGGCCCCGGACCCACGATGTCTGGGGGCTATTCGGCCTGCCCGTTGGCCTGCCGCGAACCACGCCGGAATGGGCAGTGCGAGCCAGGCTGATTAGCGAGCGGCGGCAAGAACTCGCGGCCAACATTGCCAAGGAACTCAAGACGCAGGGCGGCTATACCGCGCCTCTGTTTGTGCCGATTCTCATTATGGGCTTGATCTACATTATCGTGGTGGCGCTGGGTGACTATCTGCTCCTGCGCGCGTTTCGCAAACTGCCCTGGACCTGGCTCTCCTTCCCCATCCTGATCGGGGTCTTTTCGGTGATTTCCTACACAGTCTTTTACAAGGGCAAACTGGGCGAAACCCGGCGCTTTGAGTACATGATTCGGGACCTTGACAGCACCGGCCGGTTCGACCGCCAGTTCTGTTTCACCTGCATCCGCCAGAACAGTCACGAGCCCACCCGCTTGCAGGTGGGCGTCACCAACCTGATCCGGCCCTGGCAGCCCGGCACAAAGCAGAAAGACAAGAATCCCCGGCAAGATGAGAAAGTCCTGGTCCGGACAACTGTTATGCCCGGCGCTCAGGAAGTCTTGATCCCGGGCCTGGTGGGCAGCTTTCGCTATTTTACGGATATTAAGCTGGGCGCCGGGTCGCCGGCATCGTTCCAGGTGGAGTTGAGTGCCAGGAGCGGCGGTGCGCTGCTCGAGGGAAAGATCACCAAAGAAAGCTCCTACCCGTTGCGGAGCGCCTTTGCAGTTTATCGCGACAAGCTGTATATAATGAAGCTGGAAAAGCTGAAGTTCCGGGGCCGGGGCCGGCCTTTGGCACAACTTCTCGACAAGCCGAAGTCAGGTCCCGGCGGCTCGCTCGGTGACTATGCTCTTAACGATCTGCTGATCAATCGGCTGTTCCCGGCCAGAACCGGGATTGCGTCGCCATTCCGGCAAAGCGGGGCAACCGGCACGATGGCCAAGGCCTTGGCCCAGGGGCACGCCGTGTTTTTCACGGTCTATGACGAGCCGCTCGAAAAAGCCGGCTGGGCCGAAAAGCGGCGGGTCTGCCTGCGCCAGGTTGTCCCGGTGCTTACCGAACGCGAATAACTTAGCCCGTCAAAGCAAAGTAAGAATAAGGATTATGATCGAGATAGCAAGGTAAAACAACGCGCCGAGTAAGACCGCCTTGCGATTAACGGCCCGCTCGTAAGCAAGGTCTCGCGGCGGGCAGGTGAAGGATTCCTCGACGGACAGTTTTGCCACCCGCCGCATGAATATGATCTCCACAACCCCCCAGACCACCAGAGGCCAACCCGCCGATAATACTATCCACCAGACCGTTTCCAGCCCGAAGATAAAAAAAACATAGCCAACCGCGGCATTAAGAAGGGTCAGAAGCACAACCTTCCACCACACCGAGTATAATCTGGCCCAACTCTGGTCCAAATACGTTGCGGCCTTCAGAAAGCGGAAGAACCTTGCCCTGTCGTAACGGTCTGAGAGTTCCCGGCTGTCCAAGGCGGCTTTCAGTTCGAGCAGAAAATCGTCTATCCCTTCAAGGAGCACGGTCAAGCGAATCGTGGCGTTCGGCGATACTATCTTTAGCCAGCCGTCGAGGCAGGGACTAGACGGGAACACTATCCGGGACATGTCATTAAACTCAATCCGCTGCTCACTGCCGCGATAGCGGTAGATAACGCCTTCATCATCAAACGACACACAAACCCCTGCCTGGCGATACGAGACATACCAAAGCAGAATGCCGAACAGGAAAATCTCCAGGAAAAGAACCAGGTAGAGAATGCTCAATTGTGCCAGCAATTCTTCTGAAAGCACCTTAAATAAGGAGGCGGAGGATTCATGCATCAGACAAAACAAAGGAGTCACGAGCATCCCAGAACAGCAGATAAAACATATTACCGGACTCACATATTGTCCCCAGCGGATGTGTTTGCGGTAACGATATTCCTTACTCATAAGCCCCTGCCTCTCAAATTGGTTCTAGCGCCGGCCATTCATCTTCGGCTAAGATACCGTGTGCCGCCCAATTTTCCTTGTCTCCTCAGTAAATTCCGAGATGAAGAAACTGCCTTGGAGGGTTCCCAATGTGCCAGCGCCATTTCGTTATTCCGGTTGTAGTCTATTCTGCCGGGAGAAGGGTGATCAGGGTGATTTCCGGCCGGGCAAAAACGCGTAGCGGCGGGCCCCAGGTGCCGGCGCCCGGGCTGACGTAGAGGCGCGCGCCTCCGGGCAGTTTGTACAGGCCGCGGAGATAGGGATGGGTCATAGCCACGAACAGGTGGAAAGGGAATATCTGCCCGCCGTGGGTATGGCCGGAAAGCTGCAAATCGAAATGGCCCAAGGAAGCCTTAACCACCCTGGGCTGGTGCTTGAGGAGGATCGTGGTCAGGCCCTTCGGGTCGCCCGCCAACGCGACGCCTTCATCTGTCATGCACTTCTGGCTCTGGCGACGCCCGGCAGGATCGTCCACGCCCGCCAGCCGCAATCCCTCGCCGATGATCACCGATTCGCCTCGTAGAACCTGGAACCCCGCCGCTTCATGAAAAGCCAATGAATCGGCCTGGCCGAGATAGAATTCATGGTTGCCGAGGACCGCGAACTTGCCGAGCGGCGGCTTTATTTCCCGGAACAGGACCGCGTAGGAGTCCAGACGATGAAACGAGGAGTCCACCAGGTCGCCGGTGCTGACCAGGAGGTCCGGCTCGGCGCCCTTGATCAGTTGGATAATTCGGCCTAGCCGCCGCTTGCCCGTGCTTACCCCCAGATGGAGGTCCGTAATCTGCACCAGCTTCAGCGGCGCCAGGCTTGCGGGCAGGTTGGGAACCGCCAGTTGCAGATTTCGGACCCGAATACTCGCGGCTTCCACGAAACCCCAGCCTAAACCCAGCACGATGAGCCCGCTGACGGCGTAAACAAAGATTCGCGGCGGCAGCACCACCGACCGGGCCCGGGGAACCGCGAGCGCGGTCGCGCCGGCCGCCAGATTCCAGAACTCGACCGCAATCCCAAAAATGAAAAACCAGAACACCACGGCCAGCCAGGTATAAGCGATAAAACCCAAGACATTGGCCAAGGTAAATTGCCGCCAGTGCTCGAGCCAGCGTACCAGCACGGGCGCCAGCACCATCAGCAACAGAAACGCGGCCAGGGCAATCCGCGCCTTGCCCAGATGCGGGAATGCGGCGCAGACCTTCCAATACAAGTAGGCGTGCATCCCTCCGTAGATACTAAAGAATACGAATAGAAAAAAATACATAGGCATCCTCTGAAGCGTTGGAGTATTGGGGTATTGGAGTATTGGAGTATTGGAGTGGTTTTCCTCACTCACATACTCACACACTCCCATACTCCCCTTTTCCGGCCCTCCGTATGGGTCAGCATTCGCCGGCGAATGCGGCGAATTCACGGTTGATCAAGTCATCGGTCAACTCGTCCCGCGACTCGATGACGATACGGTACTTGAAAGCGACGGAGCTGCCGGCCGGCAGGGCGAAGTTCAACTCGTCCTTCCCGCCACTCAGGGGCTTCTGGCCCAGCGGATTGGCGGCAAACAGGCCATAGCCCCGGGCATGCCAGTAGGTGGGATAGCCCGGGTTTTCGGGATGGTCAATGATCACCAGACTCACCGTCTCGGGGCCGATTTTGCCGGCCAGCTTGACCCAGTCCGCCCGCGTGCCCCAGACCGCGTCGCCCTCGAGCCCGGCGCGGCTGCGGTAGCGGCCGTTCGGCTCCGGCCCGGCCTCACCGGCATCCGGTCCCGGCTGCTCGAGTTCTCGGGCCACGCGAATGCCCAGCATACCTTCTTTGTCATCGGCAAACGACACGTCAACGTCCAGGGCGGTCAGGGTGGCGAGCCGGTCAATCGTTCTGCTGGTTTCCGACGCGCGAAAGATAAAGCGGGTGTCCTCACGCAGAATAGCTTGACCGTCAGGTTTCAGCCAGTCCATCGTCACGGCCAGTTCCCCCTGCTCATCGCCGCTTTTCAGCTCATTAACCTGCCGGTGACGAATCGTGCCGGACCTGTCTCTTTGCTCGGGCGCAACCGCCAGCGAGTTGTTCCAGAAATCCAGGCCATTGACGTTGCCGTAATTGAACCACAGACCCACGTGATGGGGATGGTCCTCGCGTTCGCCGGGCCGCGGCGCGAGTGGGAACCCGCGCGTTACCAGCGTGCCCCGCGCCGTCCGCAACGGATAAAGCACCGGCTTCATAATCGTGGCCGGGTAGATGTACGAGGTGAACGCCGCCCCGTCAATCATCACGTCAATCCTCTCGGCCCCCTCCTGCTCAACAATCCGAATCCTCTCATCCGCCATCATATCCTCTGTGCTTGTTTTATGTTCACTTACCCATGCCGACGCGGTCAGTATAGGTCACTTTCGCGAGCTCGTGCCGGGGCTTGTTCCGGTTGACAGGTTCACTTTACCGGGCGTGAATCGGTTGTCAATAAGGTCGGCGGCTTTCTTGAAATTTCGTCAACCAGCTATATGGGTAAACGCTGCACAGTTAAACCTGGGAATACAGGTTCGCCGCGCCTGGAATCCACGCAGGGACTAGCCATGAACACGCCCGGAACAGAGTTCGACCGCGGGAATGCCAAGGTGGATGCCGCCGCCATCCAGCCGTTCCCGAATTCGCGCAAGGTCTATGTGCCGGGCAGCCGGCCGGAGCTCCGCGTGCCGATGCGCGAGATTTCCCAAGCTGACAGCCCGGCGGGGTCCGCCAACCCGCCCATCTGGGTCTACGACACCTCCGGGCCTTACACCGATCCGGCCATCGAGATCAATATCCGTAAAGGCCTGTCGCCTTTGCGCGCGCCTTGGATCGCCGAGCGGGACGATTCCGAAGAACTCCCTTGCCAAACCTCGGAATATGGCCGGAAGCGCGCCGGCGACCCTGAACTCGAGAAACTCCGCTTCGAGCACATTCGCCCGCCGCGCCGCGCCCGGCCCGGCCGGAACGTTACCCAGATGCACTACGCCCGGCAGGGAATCATCACGCCCGAAATGGAGTTCATCGTCATTCGCGAAAATCAGCGGCTCGATGAATACAAAGACCAGGCGTTGTTGCAGCGGCATCCAGGCAGTGTTTCCGACCCCGAAGTTCCCGAGATGATTACGCCCGAGTTCGTCCGGGGCGAGGTCGCCGCCGGCCGCGCCATCATCACCGCCAACATCAACCATCCCGAATCCGAGCCGATGATCATCGGCCGCCGCTTCCTGGTGAAGATCAACGCCAATATCGGCAGTTCGCCGCTGAGTTCATCCATTGGGGAAGAGGTCGAGAAGATGACCTGGGCCGTGCGCTGGGGCGCCGACACGGTCATGGACCTGTCCACCGGCCCCAATATTCACGAGACCCGCGAGTGGATCATCCGCAACTGCCCCGTGCCGGTCGGCACCGTGCCCATCTACCAAGCGCTCGAGAAGGTCGAGGGCGACCCGGCCAAATTGTCCTGGGAACTGTTTCGCGACACCCTCATCGAACAGGCTGAACAGGGGGTTGACTTCTTCACTATTCACGCCGGCGTGCGTCTGCGCTATATCCCGCTGGCCGCTGCCCGCCTCACCGGCATCGTCTCCCGCGGCGGCGCGATCATGGCCAAGTGGTGCCTGGTACACCACTGCGAGAGCTTCCTCTACGAACATTTCGCCGACATCTGCGAAATCATGCGGCAGTACGACGTTGCCTTCAGCCTCGGCGACGGCCTGCGGCCCGGCTCGATTGCCGATGCCAACGATGCGGCCCAGTTCGCCGAACTCAACACCCTCGGTGAACTGACCAAGCTCGCCTGGGAACACGATGTCCAGGTGATGATCGAAGGGCCCGGCCACGTCCCGCTCCAGCTCATCAAGGAAAACATGGATAGAGAATTGGCCGGCTGCTTCGAGGCGCCGTTCTACACCCTCGGCCCGCTCACCACCGACATCGCGCCCGGCTACGACCACATCACCAGCGCCATCGGCGGGGCCCAGATCGGCTGGCACGGTTGCGCCATGCTCTGCTACGTCACGCCCAAGGAACACCTCGGACTGCCCGATAAGGACGACGTCAAGGCCGGCATCATCGCCTGCAAAGCCGCCGCCCACACTGCCGACCTCGCCAAGGGCCATCCTGGCGCTCAACTCCGCGACAACGCCATCTCGAAGGCCCGCGCCGAGTTCCGGTGGCAGGACCAGTTCAACCTTGCCCTCGATCCCGACCGCGCCCGCAATTACCACGATCAGACGCTTCCGGAAAGCTCCGGCAAGCTCGCCCATTTCTGCAGCATGTGCGGCCCCAGGTTCTGCTCGATGGAGCTTAACCGCGAACTCCGCGAATACGCCCGCGAACACGGCCTGGAGATTGACGACGCTGTCCGCCACGGCCTCGCGCAAAAGGCCCGCGAATTCACCAAATCCTCCGAATGATCATCCAGCCCGCCCCTGAGAAAATCTCAGGCGCGGGCCGCGCTAAGAACGTTGCCACAACATCGTGACTTCCCTCCATGTTTCGCGCCCCCAGGGCGCATTCGTAATCGTACTCGTAATCATAATCGTAATCGTCCCTGTCCTTCAGTATTCCGTGTTCAGTTCCCCATCCTGAGTACCGAATACCGAATACTGAATACCGAACACTCCTTTCCGTCTTCCGTGCCTTCCGTGCCTTCCGTGGTTCAACCTTCCCATGTCCCGAATTATTCATCGTCCATCCTGCTTAGCTGCTTTTAATGTGGGAGCGCAACGGAAAAACACCATGCCGCGATTCCGTGAGCTCTCGCGGCGCAGCCGCTCCAAAAAACAATTCCTACCCATACTATACATACATACATTAGCCATCACAAGCCCTCCTGCCAAGAAAACCTAAAATCTTTTGCGCCCACGCTCAAAATAATCCACCGATTACGCCGATTTTACGGAATACCTTGGCCATTTCAGTCGTCCCTACGGGACTGATTTGATTGCGACTCACGGACCCAGCACTGAAGTGCTGGGCTACGTTGACAGCGTCCTTTCAGGACGTCAGAACGTTTCCTGCCGCCCTCTGCGAGGGCTTGCGGGTTTATTCCAGCCCTGCCCACGGGCTAACGCCCGAGGCTACATCATGCCGTCCGCCCCCGGCGGACTTGGGATAATAATGCATCGTCCGTTTCCCTAATGTGGGAGCGGGAGACGGGCCGCAGGCCCTATGCGAGCCGCCAGGCGAGAGCGAAGCGGCAACCATCCCGCGATTCCGTGTCCTTTCCCCTTCGTAATCGTAATCATAATCGTCCGTACCCCCAATCTTTTCCCGAAAGTAGCACAGGCGTCTCGCCTGTGGCTTCCCTGCCGCCCGCGACGCGGGCGGGTCAAACGTAGCCCACTGCGGAGCTTCAGCGGAGCGGTGGGATTTAGGATGTGCCCATCATCAGCCCGCGTAGCGGGTGGATAAAAAACCGCGCCCCACT
>SDBT01014268.1_pt1 | contig 12681 bp, 11 predicted proteins | sample 2277101 | NCBI WGS metagenome assembly SDBT01 (sample SAMN10404973, study PRJNA504765) | marine sediment metagenome | isolation source: marine sediment core GS10_PC15, 103 cmbsf | place: Arctic Ocean: Southern Knipovich Ridge | collected 2010 | reverse complement strand
ACCATTCATCCAGAACTTGGCCTGCTCAATCCGGTCGACACCCTTTCTGATAGCGTCAACACCGTCAGCCATACATACCGCCAGCGCATCGCCAAAATACGTGACAATCCACTGACCTACGAAGACCAAACAATTCAAGATTACGGGCTCAAGCCAATCGAACAGCTGACCGATCAAGAGCTTGCAGAGCATACGCGTGGAATTGCATTCATCATTCCCGCATACGATGCCGTGGCACACCTGGCCGATGCAACGGCACCAAAAAATCGTTACTACACGTTCGGTTGGCTCGGCCTCATGTCAAACGGCAGCCGTAAAGAAGAGGGATTCAAATTGTACGATGCCCTGTGTGATGAACGCGCAAAGTTCGCTGTACCGCCACACATCACCATCGTCACACACAGTCACGGGGGCAATGTCGCCCTGTGGCTTGCACAAGCAGAAAAAGAGCGAAAACGCGGATTGCACATTGACTCACTGATCCTTTGGGGCACCCCAGTTCACCGCAGCACTGCCTACCACGCGCGTGCTGACATTTTTGGCCGCGTGGTTTCATTTTATTCGGATGGCGACTGGATCCAGGGAACTGACGTTTTTTCTACTCCCGAGCGCGCCTGCAAAAAGCGCTTCGGCGATTGGTACGCCACCGACACTGACCAGCCCGCGCCACAACAGGTGCACGATATCCGTCTGATGGCAAACGGCAGCAAACATCTGGTAGACCACCGCAACATGTGGTTCATGGGAAACTCAAACACAATTTTTGATTGGCTCTGGCCACTACCGCTCGTCATCCTCACACCGCTGCTCGCGCAAACAACATTGCAAACGCTCGAATTACCGGGGCAGGCTGAACTGCACATCGGCACGGATGGCGCAACGCTGACGCTAACGCTGCGTCCTGAAAATGAAGAAGCCTCACTGCACACCGTCAGCTACGGGAAAGAATTCTTTGATCTCATGCAAGAACTTGCCGAAACAACGCGACAAGACTGGCACCCAACACACCAAAACTCTGGTTCGCTGTTAAGCGCAAAAAACGGCAAGGTTTTGTGGCAAGCACTGTTTGGCTAGCTGATCGGCAGTACCTGAATACGCGCCGACGGTTCAAAAACAAATTGGTGATAATTCACAAGCGCCAGCTGGTCTCCGGTAATATTGATGCCCTCCGTAGACAGCCGATTTTTCATGGTTTCCCAATTCGCATCCCGTGCCTCGGGTGGTGGATTACCATCGTGCAGGTCAAGCACAATAAATTTACGCTCGGGTAGATCATCTTTAAACTTTGCGCTCCGGGCTCCTCGTTTGGCTTTTTTAAAATTCTCCAAGTATTTCGGCTGGTAGTGATTCAGCACCGTCTGATCGGCAAACGTGTACTCGCGACCGTCATAGGCAACAATTAACTTATCGATCTCGTTGGGGGTTCCACTTGCAGTACCAACGGCCACGCACACGCAAAAACCTTTCGCAAGCTTCTTCACTTCTATGAACGGTTCTGTAGAGCCGCCAGTAAACACCTGTATCGCAATGGGCTGTTCGGTCTGATTAAAAATCTTAACTGGCCCCGAGTTCTTGATGTCATCCGGGCAAAAACAGTAGCCCTTTTTGGTGACTGACTTAGCGGCTCTTGCCTGCAGCACAAACAAACCTGCGTAACAAACGCATACGAACAGTAGGAATAATTTCCTCATGATCCCCCCTAAAAATTCTGGTCCCCATTAGTTTTAACGTACCAAAGCGGCGGTACACAGCGCAATGATCAGCACAAAACAGGCCCCAAGCCTTTACAGAGACAATGCAATGAATTAGCCTCAGGAGAAGATCATTCTTGCCCCTGCTAGCACAAGGATCCGGCACATATGAATCAAGCCACGAAGAAACAGACGGCGACCGGCTCAGTACTGCGCGTCAGTGGCACAGTAGTTGATGTCCAGTTTCCTCGTGAATCGGCCCCAAACATTCTGAACAAACTGCGAATCGCCATTCCTGCGAACGGCGACTCACCAAAGCGTCATGCAGACGTTGAAGTAGCGCAACAGCTGGGCGATAGCGTGGTACGTTGTATTGCCCTGGAAAGCCTGCTTGGCATTCGACGTGGGCTGCCAGTAACTGACAGCGGCGCCCCCATCACTGTGCCGGTTGGCCCAGAGGTGCTTGGCCGAGTGTTCAATGTGCTGGGCGATCCAATCGACGAAGGTGCAGCCGTCAAAACGAAAGAACAGTGGGTTATTCATCGCAACCCCCCCAAACTCGTTGAGCAAAAAATCAGCAATGAAATTCAAGAGACCGGCATCAAGATCATCGATCTGCTCTGCCCCTACATCAAGGGATCGAAGATTGGCCTATTCGGTGGCGCCGGCGTTGGGAAAACCATCCTCGTGATGGAACTGATCAGAAATATCGCAATCGAACACGGTGGTGTTTCAGTGTTCACCGGCATCGGTGAACGTACCCGTGAAGGCAACGAGCTTTGGCTTGAGATGAAAGAATCAGGTGTGCTAGACAAGACTGCCCTCGTTTTTGGCCAAATGGGCGAGATGCCTGGCGCTCGTTTACGCGTGGGCATGACCGGCCTGACCATGGCTGAGTATTTCCGCGATCGTGAAAAAAAAGATGTGCTCCTGTTTGTCGACAATATTTTTCGGTTTGTTCAGGCTGGCTCAGAAGTTTCGGCGCTGCTCGGACGCATGCCGTCGGCCGTTGGCTACCAGCCAACGCTCGCTTCAGAAATGGGTGCTTTCCAAGAACGCATCGCCAACACCATCAACGGATCAATCACCTCAATTCAGGCGGTCTACGTACCAGCAGATGACATCACCGACCCGGCACCGGCAACCACATTCTTGCACCTGGATGCAAGCACGGTACTTTCACGCAAGCTTGTTGAATTAGGACTTTATCCGGCAATTGATCCACTCGCTTCAACTTCGCGCGGACTTGAGCCAGACATGGTTGGCGAACGACAGTACCAGGTGGCACGCAGTGTGCAAAATATTCTGCAGCGCTACAAAGAGCTGCAGGACATCATTGCAATTTTGGGTATGGACGAGCTTTCTGAAGAGGACCAGATCTTGGTCAAGCGCGCCAAGCGTATACAAAAATTCCTGACACAGCCACTGTTCACGGCTGAATTTGCCAGTGGTCTTGAAGGGCGCTACGTACCCCGTGAAACAACGGTCAATGATTTTGAACAACTGTTGGCTGGCGCATTCGATCATCTGCCGGAACAAGCTTTCTACATGGTTGGCGATCTTGAAGAGGCAGAGAAAAAGGCCAAAGAACTTCAAGCAGAAAGTTAACGTTGTGAATTTGATCGTCATGAGCCCAACAGCACGCGAAACCAAAGAGATTGCCTGGCTGGAAGTTGACACGCCCGACGGCAACTTTGTCATTCAGCCGGGACACGCACCAGTTCTGCTCATTCTCGCACCGGGCAAGCCGGTCACCTGCATGCTCAAAAGCGGCAGGCAAGAAATCATTGAAGCTTCTGGTGGGATTGTACACATAACCCGCACCACCGCCACCCTTCTGCTCGACGCATAGGCTATGCGAACAAAACTTGGTCACATAATTTCTGGCTCACTCAGCGAAGGGTTTTTACTTCGCCTTGACCCGCACACCGATTACGAAGGTATTCGTGCCGGCAAATTTGTGTGCATTCAGGGCGCAAAGCACCGCTTTTTTTCACTCGTAACTGATCTGACACTTCACGTTTCGCACCCAGATATTTTGCAGTTTCCACCGACCGCCAATGAACCACTGCTCACCCAGGTACTCAAAGAACGCAGCATGTACGCCACCGCACAACTACGGCCCATGCTCATGCTCGATGAACAGCAACGGGTTATGCCGGTCAAAACGATTCCACCACATTTTGCGTCGGTATTGGAGGCAACGAGCAAAGACATTGCACTCATTTTTGGCGACGAGGCACACCCCTCACGGCGATATTTTACCATCGGCAACCCAGTGGACATGGAAACTCCGATTTGTCTAAATTTGGAGCGTCTGATCGAACGGAGTAACGGCATCTTTGGCAAGACCGGAACCGGCAAAACATTTTTGACGCGCCTCGTACTCGCCGGCCTGATCAAACAGGACAAAGCGGTCAATCTGATTTTTGACATGCACAGCGAATACGGCCTGCAAGCACGCCAAGAAGGTTCAAACAAAGGATTCGTCAAAGGACTCAAAACATTGTTCCCTAGCAAAGTTGCCATTTTTTCGCTTGATCCAGCATCAACGCGCCGACGCGGCGGCTCTCCCGATGTTGAAGTACGCATTCCATACCACGCCATCAGCGTTGAAGATATCATCAGCCTGCAAAGCGAACTCAATTTGCACGCCACCGCACTGGAGGCCGCCTACCTGATCGCCGCCCGCCACAAACGAGACTGGTTGTACGCGCTGCTGACCCAAGGCGAGGATGCCAAGGAGTTCGCCGCACAGATTGGCGCGCATCCTGAATCAATCGCCGCACTCTATCGCAAACTCAAACGCATCGAACGCTTCCCATTTTTTGTTGCCGAAGCAGGAGGCGCCAAGCGCAGCAGCTCGGTGATCGATCAGATGATTGAATACCTGGATCGCGGCATTTCAGTTGTTGTTGAATTCGGCAACTACACCTCGAGCTTCTGTTACCTCCTGGTTGCCAACATCATCAGCCGCCGTATTCATGCTGCGTACGTTGCAAAAACTGAACGGTTCCTGGGATCACACAAACCGGAAGACGAACCGCGCCAGCTCATGATCACCATCGAGGAGGCCCACAAATTCCTCAATCCACAGGCCGCTCGCCAAACAATTTTTGGTACCATTGCCCGTGAGATGCGCAAATACTACGTCTGCCTCTTGGTTGTTGACCAGCGCCCCTCCGGCATCGATCCGGAAGTTTGTTCTCAAATTGGCACCAAAATTGTCGCCCAACTAAACGATGAAAAAGATCTGCAAGCGGTCCTAACCGGCGTGAACAATGCCCCGCAACTACGCTCAGTCCTGGCATGCCTGGATAGCAAAAAGCAGGTCCTCCTGTTTGGTCACGCCGTAGCCATGCCGGTGGTGGTACAAACACGTGAGTACGATGAACGATTCTACGCCGCCATGGGCCTTGAAGTTAAACCTGGTATGCGTCGCGATCAGCTGATCAACGAACTATTTTAGCGGCTTCAACAAATAAGAAAAACCGGCACCCACCAAACTGCACGCAGCGCTCAGCATTCCCTGTTTTTCAGACGTCTGAGCCTGCATCGCGCTTTGCATATTTTTCAGTTGAGTTTGGTGATCAGAAATATGCTTCTGGATGGCCTGCTGCATCTCAAAATCCAGCGAGCCCAGCCGCGCGTCATCGGCTAACCGATCAAGAGTCTGCTTCTGCGCAACAGCGCTGACCGTACCAACTCCGGGTGTCACCTGGCATCCGTCATCGCAGTAGCCAGAGATGCTGATCGTTGTTCGTGCAACTTCAAGCAGATAGGATCGCTGCTCCTCTGAAAAACTCGGCATAGGAGCTTGTGGTAATTCTGGGCTCACGCTTGCATCAAGCGCACGTTTCTGCGAAACAATCTCTGGCAACCATTGCTCCAAAAAGCGCAGCTCATATTGCGCACACTTTGCCCGCACGCTTACCTCAAAAGACTGGCGATACTCATTCTGGAAAGCGCCAGTCCTCTGACCATCGACAAATGCCCGCGTGCGATCAATCACTTCCAAGAGATGCGGCAGGGGAACCGTCCCATTCTTCGGCGTTCGCCCACAATAAATTGCGCCGAGACAACGCAGTTCACCCTCGCGGAGTTGGGACAACGGCCCACACGCTTCTCTTACTTCAGTAATCTGGTCATCCGTTAATCCAAGTTCCCCCAACTGTTGTCCATTATTTATTTCAAGCGCTTTTTGTATCTCTTGGCACTCCCGTGCGGCACACTTGCGTATCTTCTGCGTAAGTAATGCTGCAAGGCTGGACTGTACCGCATACTCGAGTTGCTTGAATTGAGGTGTTTTGCCCAGCTTCAACGCATAAGATTTGGCAGCGCTGTCTGTTTTCGATGAACCCAAAAAACGTGCCACCAGCACCGTAAAGAGAAAGTCATTGAGCGCCAAAGTACCCTGCAGATAATTAACCGGAACGTGATAATCGTACATTTTTCCCGCGCCTGTCACCACCTGTAGTTCTCCAGCGTTCTGTAGTGCTCCACCGTTGAACCACAGTGCCCGAACATTCGCGTTATGTGCCTGGCCAAAGGTGCAGAGATCGCTGTTGTCGTGCCACTCCCAGATACCAGCGTGATTACCCGCACCGTAGGCAATCAGGCAGCCATCACGCTGAAACGCCGCGGCAAAAATGGGCGCCTGTAGTCTTTTTTCCCGCAACAAACGTATCCGAGACCGCAGGATGTGTGGCTGCCGGCCACTAACATCGGCCAGTTCCGGAACTTTCAACACAACTTTGGTGGACCAAGCACCATCCCCATCAAAAACATTTTGTACGCGCGGCACAGAAAAATCCCACACGCGCAGACGTCCCTCCGCATCCCCCGACACAATGGCCGCCATATTTTGCGCGCAGCCAAGCGTGTAAACAGGGCGTTCGCCCCCAATCAGGTTGAGGAGGTGCCCAGAATTATCGCCACAGAGCTGCCAGGTACTAATCAGACCATTCGTGAACCCCACTACCGCAACGTGACGCGCCGTTTTTTGTTCTCCGTACTTCCTCTCGTAAAAGCCAAGTGCCACTGCCGAAGGCCCAGCCCCCTCGCACAAGGTTCGGTACTGCTCAAATAAGAGCAGATCATACTCGCGTTGCTCCGGCGTACCAGGCCAGTCCCCAGGCCACATTCTCCATACACGCACCGATTTGTCCACGCTAGCAGAAATGACACGCTCGCTCGGGCCGTGAATGCCAACGGCTTCTATCTTTTCATTGTGCGCACACCACACCCTCCACTCACCTGGACGGTCGGGTGATTTCCATGCCAGTTTGCCCTTGCTATCGCCGATGACATACCGGGCCCCATCACATGCAACAACCGCCGTGGCATCGCGAAGAAATTCTCGCGGCTCTCTCATTTGCATTAAAACAGCAGGGCACTCGGCCCGGTGAACGGCTACGAAAGCGGAAGTCAATTTTGCTGCTGCCTTAGTCTTCTCTGCGGGGGCAAGATGTTTTAATTGCTGCGCAAGCCAATCGCCAAAGGACTCGCCACGCCCTCCAATACTTGGTGGCAAAAATTGCATAGGCAGAACACGGGCAGCAATGGCGCGTGCACACAGATCTTCCAGCCGTGGCGGAGTGGCAAAGAGCTCCTTTGCCAACTCATCATCCATCGCAAAAACAAAAGAACTCGAACTGCAAAAAACAGCAAAAACGGCCGCCGAACATCGCCTCATGACAACCCTTTCTCATGCAAAATCTTGCGCCCTAGCCTTCGCCGAGTATAATACTACAGCTGAGTTCGGGTAGATATCAAAAGGGGAACTCATGAAGCGATTGATGTTGGCACTTGTCGTGTGCACCATGTTTGTATCGACGCTCGATGCTATGCAGGGTTATCGAGAACTGGATTACCTGGGTTGTCCAAGCAGTACGGTCAATTCTGTGCTCTACCACAGCATCAGAGATAGCAGCTTATTTCAGAATCCGGTACAAACGTGGCAAGAACAGCACCCCCCATATCTCAATCAAGACGAGCAAAACATCGTAGGCTCATGTCTGCTTGTGGCGACACTGCGCAACTTCTGTTTCCGATACAAAGATGATCCCCGCATGCATTACCGCTGGTTCACATTGCTGAACAGGATCTTGAATGAACAGTTCCGAGGCCGCATGAGTTATCGAGTTGCGTGCGCAACCGCACCGCTCCAGACAAATTTTACTCGTTCACTTCTTGAACACGACTGCCCCTACAGTCCCATCTGTGCGTTTCGCTCATTCTGCTGCTACGAAGCATTTGATAACGTATACGGCCGCAAAAATACGCTGAAACTTATCCTTCCCCCGGGATGCACGCTCTGCCCGCAGACAGAGTCACAAGGGGAAACAGAGGCTCCCATCTTTCTCGCCCAGATCAAGAATGGATTACTTCCCAGAGCAGAAACAGTTAAGAACCACCTCTACACGTTCATGCAGCTGAAGCAGATGACCCCTTTTACGCCGTCACACACTGCCCAGCAGCGTAGGATCGTGCGCAGCCCTCGACCAACACCCGGGTTAGGTAAGCATGTTTGGTTTCAATGAGTTCCTCACCCTCCTCGAATGAGACAAGCACCTGCTGCGCTTCATCAAGGTCAAGGCGCATTGCCTCGTAGGCTGCAATCGGCACGTCCGAACCGGCAAGCTCAATGAAACGGGCAAAACGATGTGCAAGAACCCAGAGCAGGTCATTGAAATCTTCGTCGAACATGTGCGGGGAATGCTCATATAGCTCATGCGTTACCTGCGCAAGTTGAATCACTGCATCCCAGAGCTGCTCATCATGCAGATCCCACGCAACATTGCTTAGCAATGTGTCAACAAAGCGTACAACGGCCAGCGTGAGATGTTCCGGCGATATTTCTTGATCACTCGTAAGCTGATCAAGATCATCGACGATACGTGATGCCAGGCGATCAAAGAAGAAATCAGGATGTGCTCTGAAACTCTCAAAGTCCTGAGCAAATGAATCATACAGCGTATTTTGAACCACTTTCTTTTGTTCGAGTCGCTCCGCATCATCATCGTAGTACCGCTCGAGCAGCTGCGTCAGCTCTTGCACGGCGGAAATTGCCATGTAACCGCTCACACATGGTGCTTGCGCGATTTTTTTCTTGAAGAGCAAGAGAATGGATTTGCAGTCGTCACGATCGGTGCCAAGCTGCAGGAGCTGCCCAAGGTGCGACAGGTCGTATGGAATGACCTCATGCGCATATCCAGGAGCGTTGTAGACCGTTTCGAGATAGTGCTGGATGCCCTCGGGAGTTGGCTCGATAGGCATGAGCAGCACGTCAATCAAGTCAGGTTCGGTTTGCCCAAATCGCCACTGTTCCGCTGCAGCGCCCAAAGAAACGCACAAGCAGCCTACAAAAACTATAAAACTTTTTATTTTCATCGCCCGCCCTCTTCTGATAGAGTTATCACATGATATCGTAAAAAAGCTTACCACGAAGCATCGTGCGAGTACAAGACATAGGAACACGGGCGCATGGCACTTTATTCCTACCAAGCGTTCAGTAAAACCGGCACAAAAGTAACAGGCACACTCGATGCCTCATCTCCCGGTGCTGCACGCGAACAACTCGGCCGTCAGGGCCTTTTGCCTATTTCTGTCACGCTCGCCTCAAAGGCAGGCGCCGGTTTTACACTCAAAAATCTGTTTGCTCGTACTGTCCCAATCAAAGACAAAATTATTTTTACCAAGCAACTAACCGTTCTGCTCAAGTCAGGGGCACCATTGCTACAGGCTCTCGAGCAGCTCGTGGACCAATTCGAGGGGAAACTCCACTCAATCCTCGTCGACCTGAAGGATGGCATCAGAGAAGGGGCCTCGCTTGCCGATGGCTTACAAAAATATCCAAAAGTTTTTCCCACTGTGTACGTTCAACTCGTGCGTGCCGGCGAGGCAACAGGAAAACTCGAAGTTATCCTGGAACGGCTGACCGAGTACCTTGAACGCACTGAGACTCTGCGGAAAAAGGTACGCGGCGCCCTCTTTCAACCGATGATGCAACTATGCATCGTCGCCCTTGTGGTGGTATTTTTGCTCACTGTCGTTGTACCAAAGATGGCACAGGCCTTCGAACGCCAAGGCGCAACGCTGCCGCGCATGACCCGTATCATGATGGGACTTTCGTCGTTTGTCCAAAATTATTATCTTTTGATCGGTATCGCCATCGTAGCTATCGTGATTCTTTTCAGCTACTGGAAATCAACGCCCCGTGGTGCCCTGCTACTCGACCGCATCAAGCTCAAGATCCCGATCGTGAAGTATTTCACCCGTATGGGGGCGGTGGTACAATTCTGCCGCACGTTGGGCATGCTTGTGGAAGGCGGCGTAAATCTCGCAGAGTCGCTCGATATCGTCTGCAAAATTATCGACAACCAAGTTTTGGCACAATCGCTCTACGAAGCGCGCGAAAAGATTATCAAGCAGGGGAAGATCGCCCAGTACTTGAAACAGTCAGAAGTATTTCCCTCAATCGCCATCTATTTGATCAGAACCGGAGAAGAAAGCGGTAAACTGGATTACATGTTGCTTACGGTTGCACAAAATTACGAAACTGAACTGCAGGAATACGCCGATGGCCTGGCAGCAGCACTTGAGCCAATCATGCTCATTGTCATGGCAGTTATCGTTGGCTTTATTGTTATGGCCATTGCTCAGCCAATCGTACAAATGACGCAATTACACAGAAGATAATGAAAGGAGGCCACATGACGCTATTAAATAAACGTAGCAATGCGCAAGAAGGCATTGCACTCATTGAACTCGCCATCTATATCGCCATCCTGGCGTTACTCGCTGTTGGTGCCTATCTCGGCTATCAGACACTTTTCGGTGAAGCGCAAGAGACGCAAACAATGACCAAACTACAAAAGATCCGTGATGGCGCCGAACGTTTTTACATGAAAACAAACCGCTATCCAACCAAGCTAAAAGATCTGCTTGTCAGACCGCAGGATGAAGGAATCGCAAAAAAATGGCGCGGTCCGTATATTGACAATCAGGATCTTGAAGATGGCTGGGGCAACAAGATGGTCTACAAACCACCACAAGCCGGACAAAAGAAATATGAGCTCTATTCCCACGGTCCCAACGGCCCGGGTTCACCAAAGGTTGAACGCGTTTCGCTCTAACACGACCGGTATCGGCCTGATACAATTGGTGATTGCCATTGCCATTATCGGTATTTTGGCAACCATCTCCTTTACGTATCTGGGGCGCCAGACACCGGAATATCGGCGCAACAACTTTGTTGCCCGGCTGAACGCCATGTTGCGAATCGCAACGCAGAATGCGCTGGCAACCAACCGCATTCACCAGGTGAACTTTGATTTTACCCGCCACACAATCTCGGTACTGGTGGATCAGGAGACGACCGGCAAAAAGGGTGAGCGTGCGTACAAACTCATGGAGGCACCCTACGCCAACACCGCCTACGAGTATGATGACACGCTTGAGACGCGCAATTTTTACATAGGCAAGGAAGATGAATTTGGCACCGGGAAAAAAGAAGAGGCATGGTTTTTCATCATGCCGGAAGGCCTGGCACAAGATGTTATCATCAACATGCGCGATACCAACGATACACAAATGCACAAGGCCGGGGCACCACTCGGCCTGGTTATGAACCCGTTTACCGTACAATTTGATGCATATGATACATTCGCCAAACCATAGCGCCACCGGCTTTGTGATAATTGAGATTGTGCTCACGCTTGCGATGATGGGCATAATCATCACTGCCCTCTTTGGCCTGCAATCATCACTCATGACTGGCACCATGGAAGCAAGCGATCAAGTGCGGCGCATCATCCACCTGCGCAATACATTTTTTGAATATGAACTCCAGCATCCTGTCTCACCCACCGAAGATGTGCAACCGCAGTCATTCAAACACGCCATTGATGACCCGCCCACGCAAATTACACGCACAACAAAAAAAATTAGTGAAGAATCATCGCTCAAGCAATTCAAGAACGTCAAGCGAGTAGTGGTGCAGGGCACATGGGAACGCGCCGGACAGCCAGAAGAGATAACACTCGTCAGTTTTGTGTACAAAAAACCAAAGAAGAAAAAGAAATCATGATGCGACCCGGCTTTTCACTCATGGAAGTCATGATTTTTGTGGCACTTGCCGCCATGCTGAGTGGTGCACTCTTTGCTGCTTTCTGGCAAATTCAGTTGAGCGCCAGCGCAATTGAAGAAACGGTCGCCATCGACACAAGCATCGCGCTTGTGTACAACCAGCTTGAAAAAGATCTGGCTGGCACATTTGTACCACAAGTAAATCTGGCCAGCACAGAAACTGACAAAAAGCCTGCCGCGCAAAAAGAAGAGCAGAAGAAACAAAAAAAACCAAAGCCTCTCAAGCCGGTTTTTATGAGCAAAAATAAACAAGACATGCTTACCATGCTCACCTTCATTACCACCAACCCGGTCACAGCCTACCGTTCAACGAAGCCCCGCTTTGTGCGGCTCATGTATCAACTCAAACCCGATCCAGACTGGCAGGATTCATTTATTCTCACCCGGCAGGAATCGGTCAATCCAGACATCAAAGTTTTTGCAAAAGAGAGCAAAGAACGGCCGCGTGAATATGAAATTGCACGCAACATCAAGCGCATGTCCAGTGAATACCTCTTTTTTAAGCAAGCAAAAAAGAAAGAAAAAGAAGAATCGCCAAAAGCGCCAGAGCTCGTGACAGTGACCGAGTGGAATCCCACAAGCAAAGATCAGCCGGGCGAGACGCCTTTGCCAGCAATGCCGCAATACATGCGCATCAAACTGGAATTATGGGACGCCCCGCACGAAACAGTTGAAGAAACAGAATTCTTGTTCTCTTTGCCCGCTTATGATCTGGCACAACTCGCATGGCCGCCCAAGAAGCAAAAAACATCCGCACAACCGACGGCTGACCAAAAACCGCAAAAAGAAGAAGATGCCTTCTACAAGCCGGGAGGTCCGCCAACCTCATCATCACCAACCA
>SDBT01014267.1_pt1 | contig 12681 bp, 11 predicted proteins | sample 2277101 | NCBI WGS metagenome assembly SDBT01 (sample SAMN10404973, study PRJNA504765) | marine sediment metagenome | isolation source: marine sediment core GS10_PC15, 103 cmbsf | place: Arctic Ocean: Southern Knipovich Ridge | collected 2010 | reverse complement strand
GTGAGTATCTGAAAGGGATTGGATTGCCTTATGGGCTGGTTGTTTTTATTTATGGGACTATTAATGTTGAATTTTTGATTGGAATTTGATAAAAACCTGTTGAGCAGAGATATTTCCAGTTGCTTGCTGCCACCGAGAAGCTGAAAGTGAAGGGGCTGGTTTGTGCCGGCTTTCTCACAGAAGGAATTGCTGATGGTTTTACTTATTTCCCCTATCCTCTTGAAGTAAACATTTTTCACATCAGAATTAACGACAGGCGCTTTGAATCGCAACCAGGGATGTGCATAATTCTGGTCTTTCCAGACAGATGAGTAAGATTCGACACTCACATTGGTAATGTCCACGCCTCCCTTTACGGCATTTCCCAGGTTTATTTCGACACCTGCGCTCCAGCTTGAACTGGTGTTTCGTACTTCAGGGTCGAACACAAAGCCGACCTCGTTGCGATAAGCCCTATAGGTTCCTCCGATACCCTGGGCGCCTACATTGAAAATATCGTAAGTTAGGTAGGTGAGCGGCAGGTTGGGTTTACCGGGGGGGAAAGCGGCGTCTTTTTCGCGGTTGAAATCCAACAGGGCAGAGGGATTGTTCTGTCCGTTCTCAAGGTATACGTACCCGTAAGCAGGGCGTTGTTCACTATTTACTTCCAACTCCTGTTTGGAAAAATATCCTGTTGCAACACCTGCCAACTCAACCGGGAGGATTTTGCCTCCTACCTTGGCGGAAAATGTCATCCCTTTTGTGCGAAATGGCAGGTCAAATTTTGGTGTGAAGGTGACAGGTCCGTAAAGTTGTGTAAAGCCGTGATATTGATAATTAAGACGTTTCAATGATGAAGATACGTTTGAGATAGCCGCAGAATTTGGAAAATTAATATTGGGTGATAAAGTACGTTCCTGTAAGCCGGTACGGGAATTAAATCTTAATCCGTAACCGCAGCTTATTCCCAATGAAGCATTTTTCTTTCCGGTTATTTGAGTGCTAAAGGAAAGAGAGGGTTGAATATTCAAGCCATCACTGCCAGAACCGATTGAAAGTTTGGCAGATCCCAAAAAGCTTGTTGAGCCGCTTTTAGCGCTTCCCCCTATACTAAAGGAAGGGGAGATGGTTTGCCCTAAGGAAAAGCCGGTATAATTATTGTATTTTAAATCAATTGAATAACCCACTCCGACTTCGCCAACGAGCTTGCCGATCTCGAGTCCTGCAATTTCAACATCAGCGCCCACAACACCCCCAACAGTGAGGTTTGGTTTTATATTAAATTCTTTTTTAATGGGATCGCCATTAAAATCATCTGGCAGTCCTCGCAGTGTACGGTTGATAACCCCAATATTGAGGTTCCATCCCAGACCGACCCAACTGGCTTCCTGGTCCATAGTTACATTAGAGCTGTAGCTAAGGTTGATGGGGTAGTCGCCTATTTTCAGTAAAGGGATATTGTAGGAAAAGTCGCCTGTAAAAGGGTCAACCAATTGAGTTGCTTCAACCGAACTGAATCCCGATGCTTCGGGCTGGGATGGTCCAGATGTGAGGGCGTAGGATAGCGGAACAAATGAGGTCTGGATCACCAAAAGAGGGGAAATAATGATCGCAAGGAATTTGAGAATTTTGCTCTTTCGGAGCTTAAGGAATATGCCTTTTTGTTTTTTCATTTGCTTGTTTTTATTATGTCGCCCCTTCGGGGCTTGGTCTTGGGGGCTCTCGCCCTTCTCTCATGGCTTACGTCATGAGTAGTATGGTGTCGCTCCTACGGAGCTTTTCACTTCACTGTGTCACCCCTTCGGAGCTTCTTCTTGGGGCTTTCGCCCTGTCTCGTGGCTCACGCTACTATTCAGGGTTAAAACCCGAAGGGTTGACATAATATGGCAAGAGGGCGTAAGCCCCTTGCCACAAGGAACACAAAACATCCAAGCCCCGCCAGCTGGCGGGGCGATATCAAGTGACTCATGGCGCGAGCCATGAGACATGGCGCCAGCCCCCCCCAATAAGCCCCGAAGGGGCGATATCAAGCGACTCATGGCGTGAGCCATGAGACATAGCGCCAGTCCTCCCAATAAGCCCCGAAGGGGCGATATCAAGCGACTCGTGGCGTGAGCCATGAGACATGGCGCCAGCCCTCCCAATAAGCCCCGAAGGGGCGACATCAATCCCACAGGTATCTCTCATCATAATCAATCCCATGTTCCTCAAGAAGCCGGATCAATTCTTTCTTAAATGTTAATTTTTGATGATGCTCTTTCTGATTTTGTATATAACGCCTGACATTGGGTATTTGAAATTCGCTCACGGTAAATGCTGCATATTTTATCTGCCACCTGAACCTCTTCACATAGTCTGGTTGTTCATTTACCCATTTGGATGAGTTCGATTTGATAAATCGCAGCATATCCGAAACACTTATTACAGGTGGTATCACTGCCAGTATATGAATATGATCGGATATTCCACCAATTTCAAGTAGAACACCGCCTTTGTTTTTTATAATTCCACCGATATATCTATACAGCTCCGGCTCAAGCTGGGGTGTGATAAGGTCTTTCCTGTATTTTGTGCCGAACACGATATGATATACAAGGTTTGTATATGCCATGATTATTGGTTTTAGTTAGTTATTGTGTTGTGTCACCTGTCACCTCTCATGGCTGACGCCATGAGTAGTATGGTGTCGCTCCTACGGAGCTTTACTACTACTTAGTTAGTTATTGTGTTGTGTCACCTCTCATGGCTGACGCCATGAGTCATATGGTGTCGCTCCTACGGAGCTTTACTTACTGTGTACCGAAAACGCAAATAATATCTCTTATTCTTTTCATTCTTGATTACCAGCGAATAATTACCCTGACTAAGTTCTGATATATCAATTCCATAAGCGTTGTTTCCTTTGACAACAGATAATGGGTTGGTCTTTCCTGATAATACCATGCTATTGTCAAATTCATCATAAATTGAATAGTTCAACGAGGCATCAACATCGTTATAGGTTTCGTTATATTTAAATGATAAGGTCTCTGCGTCTATACTATAAAATGGCATCCCGGGGTCTTTTGACAGAGACATCCACATCCATATTGAAGGTTTACTAGTGAATTTATATTTCGGCGCTTGTTCACTAAATAGAAATGACCATACAGGCGAATAACCCACTATGTTTCGTGAGTTAAAAGCCACCACCTGCCATGCATATCTCACCCCTGGTGTTAAAAGGCGTGCATCTCCAGGGTATGCAAACTGGGTAAACTCTATCCCTTGTGCAGAAAAAAATAATGGATTAGAAGTCATAGCCGGTATTGGTTCCTGCCCCTTCAATACTTCAGTCATCCTCAGCTCATAAGTTATCAGTTGTCCGGGATAAATCGGGAAGGGAGGCACCCATGTAAAAACTACAGGTTCGGCATTTATCGTGTCATTATCAAAAGGGAATAAAAGGGTTGGTGGATACATCATCTTGATAGATTTCAAGTAAGATGCAACTGCTACAAGCTTACCTGCTGTCACGCAGTCATAAGTAGTCTGGATCAATTGGTAAGTGATCTTGTATTCGCCAGGCGGGAAAAGTCCTCCGGTTACGGTCATCTTTTCATACCACGATTCATGGGAAAAAATCACATCAACCGGCTCAAGAGCTGATAGGTTCCCGGGAGTGATCCAATAAGGTGAGGATGTAATCCGGAAAGTATATGAACGGGCTTTCCATAAAGTTAATGACTGGTTATCGCTAACCGTGATCTCAAGAAAATACCAGGCAGAAGAATGAACCGGCTCTGTAATAATGTTTACATTCCATAGATACTCATAATGCATCAGGTATCCGGGTGGCTGAACCGGATAAATAGTGATGTTTGTTTGAGCAAAGCTGCAGGTAATCCAACATATCACCAAACTATAAACCTTCAAGCTTAGGCAAAAGAACCAATGTGCCTGTTTCCTCCAGTTGATATAGTTTTTAATCTCTACCATACTGCCGATAATTTAGATGTAATGAATAAAGTGTCTTCCGGCATTGATTGTATTATCTCATCACCATCAATAATACTTATGATCCTGTTATATTCAGCCCTTAATGTAAGTGAGAATCGTTTAAAAAACTTCAATGATGTTTCGTAATGAATGCCTGTTCTTTGCTTGCTCACACTGTTGTGATATAAACTTATTCCCAAGCCGTTTCTCCATTGTTTAAAAAAAGTATAACGCGGTGTGATCCTTAAACTGTAAATTGAAGTAGCCGGAGAACCGGTTGATGTACGGTTAAAATAAGTGCCGTTGGCTGAAAGCTGGAAATTTAAGGGCGCCTGGATAAATGCCTGGAATGAGACCGTATGGGAATTGAAAGAGGGAATACTTACATAATCGGATTGTAAATCGGCTTTACTTGATTGGTTGGAATAGATTGCAGAATACTGGCTTCTCCACTGGTTTCTTATCACGGGCAAGACAGCTTGTACTATCCATGAATTAATATATACCGGCATTTCACTCATCTGGTATATAGGGCTGTACATTAATGTCACGGAAGGCAAACGCGGCAAATTCATCCTCATAGATGCCGTGTAGCGACGCCAGTCAGTAGTATAGGGTTTCAGGTTTTCAAGGTTATCTGAATAGTATGACATTGAACCTGAAATAGTAATGCGGTTATACCAAAGGGATTGTTCCAAGCCGCTTTCAAAGCCGGAAACATCATTTGGAAGAAAAGGAACTCCAAACGATTGGTAAAAAGGATCAATGTGGCGTATGCTGCCTTTAACCACTGGTCCTTTACGTACGGGTTGGATCATAACATTTCCGGTATAGGCATAGCCCGTTGAAAAATTCAAGCTATTCTTTCTTTGCTTTAAAACATTGGACATCCATTCTGAAGGGTCGTCGGGTCTTGGAATAGCTGCCTGCCCGACATAAAGACTAGGGTGCGACATTTGCTGATTGTATGTGGTTTGAGAACCGGCTAAGGAAGAATGAATATTTATCTTGCCTTTGAGTAGGCTTAAATTTATCAAAGCATTCATCACATAATTGCCTTTTTGGGAAGGATTAATTCCCAGGTCGGCAGAAGCAGCTCCATCTTTAAATTGTAAAACATTAACCCTGAAATGATTGGCTGCCGATGAGCCATAACCCACACTTGCCCCGATAATTGACCTTGTTTGCTCCACACTATCCTGTAAAAATCCATAAGCTTGCACAGGGTAGATCATTCCGGCAACAGCCCCTGCATAAACATTTGCAGGCGCTACAGCCACCTCAATTCCATCCATTGTGGTTCCGTTAAGTGTTAACTCAGACCAATAAGGCAGTATTCGCCCAAATTGAAAACGCTCTACCCATAAACCCGCATCTTCCCATTTACTTATCAAATGGGCAGAATTTAGTTTTTCTTTCAGGTGCTTGGGGTTATCAAGTAAATCATAATTGTTTTTGAGATTAACAGGTGTTTTTTCATATCGGTTGAACTTTTTCCGTAAGCTGTCTATCTCTGTTTTTCTATTTATCAGTGATTCGTAGACATGACGCTTAGATTCGACCTGTTCAAAATCTTTGAGTTTCTGCTCAAGGTCTGTGATCTGCTCATTGCTTAGCTCCCCGCGTTTTTCATCCAAAACCTGGCGAATAGAATCTGATCGTTCTAATAGTTGAAGCTCTTGAATTACCTGGGGATGGGATAGGATGGCATCTAATTTCTCTTTATCCGAACCAAGTGACTTAATGCGTATTAAGGTCTCTTCATTTGCCAGCAGTTTTCTCTTTATCTGCTCTTTTTTTATTCTTTCTGGGCGTGCCCCCGCACATAATTTTTTTAATCTACATACACATCTCTTCTTCTTCCCGGCTGCCGTACGGATAAACGGCAATCTATCCTCATCAACAAAAAAAATTATGTGCGGGGTCGGGCTGTCCGCTATATCTTTTGTCTGCCTGGCAAGTTTTGTAAAAATTTTTCGTGGCTCCCCTGTCGCCTCTTAAAATTAACAAAACTAAGCCAGCCAGCCAAAAGGATGCCGCTTCCATCCCTCACGCATTCTGTAACAAACCTCAGTAACAAATTCCGCAGGGGAAAAAGAACAGTAACTCTAATAAACTTCAGTAACCCCTGCGGCTCTCCAATCGGCAGAATGCCTGTTAATCAAAAAAAGGTCATAAAGTTAACCGCTATTGGAATGATAAAAATTACTAAATTTGCAACCCTGATAAATTCTAATTCAGGAAAAAAATGACAAACAAAATTTGGTATGAGCTTGTTGACATAAAATATGGTGATACATATCTATCGCTATATCTCGGACGACAACACACATTTAAAAAGACTTTCAAAATATTAACGCTAGTTTTTTCTGGCGGTGGACTTATGGGATGGAAAATTTGGGAACCGATTGCCTGGATTGCATTTTCACTTATTGCAATCGTACAACTCGTTGGACTAATAGAAAATCAGCTTATACGGTCAGACAAGGAAATAGAACAAATAGCTGACTTGCGGACAATGTACACTCGATATTTTAATAAAATCGAAAAACTTTGGATTAAGCACCAAAATGATTCAACAGACGAACAGACCGCTATTGACGAGTTTTTCAAAATCCGCAAATCAGACTGGGAAAAAATAGAATCACTTGACAACAAACTCAACATAAGAGGATATAAAAAATTAGAAACAAACGCGAACAAATTAACCCGTGATTATTTAACTAAATATCATTCATAACATGGCAAAGAAAACGACATCTAAAACACCTAAAGCGACACCAAAAAACAACCCAGGTGTAGGTGAAATTATTATTAAAGGCAGTGTTCCTAAAATGGAAAATCCTCCTCCCCCTCCTCCAAAAAAGAAGGGTTAAACATTACTGTCCATTAGCCATACGATATGAGCGCAATTAAAAAGGAATGAAATTATTGATAGACAATTTGAATATTATTCTTCCTATTGCAATACTGATTTTGGCATTTTTGTTGAAATTATTTATTGACAGAAATGTAGAAATTCCACTTATAATTAGGTCTATTTATGAGCTACCAGTGGACATAATTTTTCTATCTATTTCATTTATTGCTGCATTTACAATTTCAACAGGAATAGAAAAAAATGAAGGTTTATTTTATTGTTTTGTTTATTTAATAGTTGCCATTATCAATGTTATTATTTGGCGTAGAACAATAAAATTGTTTGAAAGGGGTAAAACATTTTGGTCGATAATTCTTACATTAGTAAATTTTTTTATAACTATATAATGTTTGAATTTGAGTGTTGGATTATTAATAAAGTAATATGCAAGATATAATTAAAATATTAGAACAGGAGAGTCTCATTTCTGTGATACTTTCTACATTAGGTATCGCTTCAATTATATTTGTGCTTTCTAGATATATAATTAAATCTAAATATGATGCCATACGAAGTAGGGCACTTCTTGAAGGAATGAGAAGTTCATTTGAAAAAGAAATGTATGCATTAAATGAACGACTAATAAGTTCCGAAGAAAGATGGAAAGATGTTAACCATTTGTTATTAAGAAAAGAGTACTTGCCCATAGGTGAAGAAGAATTCCGTTCTAAAGAAATTGAATTAAATGATTTTTTAAAAGCAAATGGAATAACAAAAAAGGACTTGAAGATTGATTCTAAGTTAATATTTGTACTAACGCCTTTTCACTCTAAATATGAAAATGACTTTTTAATAATAAAACAAGTTTGTGATTCGGTTGGTTTAAAATGTATTAGAGGTGATGAAGAATTCTTTTCTTCAGGAATATTTGCCCACATATTAAGAAACATTGTTAAATCCATCTTAATAATTGCAAATATTAACGGGCGAAGTCCAAACGTTCTTTATGAACTAGGCATCGCGCAGGCATTGGATAAACCTACTATATTAATTTCAAAAACAATTGCAGAATTACCTGTTGATATAAAATCAAAAAAATTCATCATCTATAAAACGAATAAAGAATTAAATAGCAAATTAAAAGATGAATTGATTAGAGTATTGACAAAAAGGCTTACAGAAGACAAAATAAAGAAGACAGAAAAATCTGAATTTATCAAAATAGACAATTATGAAACATTAGAAGAAAATTTTGATTTCTTCGCATATTCTGCACCAATTGGTTATCCTAATCGGAATGATCATTTTTATGAAAAGGAAATTTTCGATTTCCATAAAATAGATTTTGCAATTGATATTCTGCCTGAAAATAATACGAAGTTCTGGCGATTTGGTTTTACGTTTTCTAAAAACAATGAATTTCCACCATTAAAAGGGAAAAGAAATAATGTATCAGGATATGATGACATTCTTATCTGTATTGATGATGAATCTACTGCTAGCGATGATTTAAATAGCATTAAACTAGGTAAATATCCGGTAGAGAAAAGAATTGCTAAACTTCCACGATATGAAAACTACGATAACACTTTAGTTACAATATTTTTCACAACTAAAAATTCTATTTCAGAAATTAGTGTTATCCATAATTCTTCGGAAATTATATCAGCATCATTTGATCTAAGTGAATATAAAAAATGTAGAATTTCTGCATGGGCTGATCATCATTCTAAATTCAAATTAAATGCTAAAATAAAAGTAAAAAGAAAAAACTAACGTGAAAACATCAACAAATAACAATAGCAGGTTTTTTTTATCCCATTTGAAGAAAAGCCAAGGTGTAAAACGAGAACGAAATTGTTAGTATTAAAATAACAACATAAAAAAGAAAAAGTACAGAATGGCAAGAATTGCGACTAACAAATTTTTACACAAAGCAAAGAAGGCAAAAAACGATGAGTTCTACACAGTCCTTTCCGACATAGAAAATGAGCTTAGACACTACAAAGGACACTTCAAGAACAAAGTGGTGTTTTGCAATTGTGATGACCCGCGTGTCAGTAATTTCTTTCATTATTTCTCGTACAACTTTGAGAAATTAGGATTGAAAAAACTGATTACTACATGCTACAAAAATCAAAATTGGGAATTATTCAGCCAACACGATTCAGAAAAAGCAATCTATCTTGAATATGAAGGGGATAAAAACGGGAATAACATACCCGATGCAGAGGAAATCGGTATAAACAAACTGAAAGCGGATGGTGATTTTCGCTCTAAAGAATGTATTGAACTGCTGAAACAAGCTGATATTGTTGTAACCAATCCGCCCTTTTCATTATTCAGAGAGTATGTGGCGCAACTTATAGAGTACGACAAAATGTTCCTAATTGTCGGAACTTGGAATGTAATTACATACAAAGAAATTTTTCCTCTGATAAAGGGAAATAAAATCTGGATTGGTGTAAATAGCAATCGTAACTTTTCAGGTTTTATCGTGCCGAAACATTACCCCATGCATGGAACAGAAGCACGAATTGATGAAGATGGAAACAGAATAGTTTCCTCTAATAACACTTGTTGGTTTACAAATCTTGATAATGCAAAGCGTCACGAAGAACTGATTCTATATAAAAAATATAAATCTGAAGAATTTCCCACCTACGACAATTATACCGCAATTGAAGTTTCAAAAACCAATGATATCCCGATTGATTATAAAGGTGTAATGGGTGTTCCGATTACTTTTATGAATAAATATAATCCAGAACAATTTGAAATTTTAGGGGCTACACAAAGAGGTTGTCATGATGAAGTTCCTGATACAAAAAAGTATGGTGATTATTGGGAAGTAAGACAAAATGGTGAAAAGACTGGTTCATCTGGCGGTAAAACAAATGAAAATGCAAACTTAGTCGGCAATGACGGGAAAAAGAATTATTTTATCAATAAGGATGGCACGATAATCCAGTCTGCATATCAAAGAATATTTATTAAACATAAGAGGCTTTAGGTTATGAATATAGAACTCAAAGAAATTACAATCGCTGAATTAGCAAAGGATTATAACGATAACGATGAAGGCGGTGTAGTAGGCTTCGGAGGCAAATTAGATATTCGCCCGCCCTACCAGAGAGAATTCATTTATGGCGAAAAAGAACGTAACGCTGTTATTGATACCGTTACAAAAGATTTTCCATTAAACGTAATGTACTGGGCAGTGCGGGAAGATGGAAATTTTGAAATAATAGACGGGCAACAACGTACAATTTCGGTTTGTCAATATGTAAATGGTGATTTTTCAGTAGATGGCTTAGCCATTCATAATCTTCCTAAAGACAAAAAAGAACAAATTCTTAATTATGAGCTTTCGGTCTATCTATGCAGCGGATTAGACAGCGAAAGATTAGAGTGGTTTAAGACGATAAATATAGCAGGCAAAGTACTTACCAACCAAGAAATGCGAAATGCAGTTTATTCAGGTTCTTGGGTTTCTGATGCCAAACGCTATTTCAGTAAATCGACTGGTCCTGCCTATGGTTTAGCAAGCGATTATCTCAGCGGTTCAGCAAACCGTCAGGAATATTTGGAAACCGCCATTAACTGGATTTCTGAAGATGATACCATTAAAGATTATATGTCAAAGCACCAGAAAGATAAAAACGCTGAAGAATTGTGGGAATACTTTAAAGATGTGATTGCATGGATTGAAGCTACTTTCACAAAAAAGAGGAGATTTATGAAAGGAGTGGACTGGGGTACGCTTTACAACAAATACAAAGACAAAAAACAAAATCCAACAGCAATAGAAAAAGAAACTGCTAAACTCATTCTTGATGATGATGTAACCAAAAACAGCGGCATTTATCCTTATATTCTAACAGGTGATGAAAAATACCTCTCCATTCGTTCATTCACTCCTGCTATGAAACAAAAAGTGTATGAAAAACAAAAAGGGATATGTGTGGTATGTGGTGACCATTTTGAATTAAGTGGTATGGAAGCCGACCACATAGACCCTTGGAAAGATGGTGGCAAAACAATAGAAGAAAATTGCCAGATGTTATGCAAAGAGGATAATCGTACTAAATCCGGAAAATAAAAACGACATACAACAAAGCATAAAGGCAAAAGCGGCTCAGGAATGGAAAAAAACCTGCAAAAAAACTTCACAACATTATTCCCATCAAATTCATTATCTTTGAGGTCATATAAGAAAAATAACGCACATAATTTACTTTAGCCCTTCGTCAGACTGTCGTTAGCTGCAAGTAGAAGACGCTAAATCGAAAGAAGAAAAGAAAATTTAAAAGACAATTAGTAATTTATGACAACAGGGATACTTATTTCAATCTTGGGTGCGTTTTCAGCAATATTTGTTTCTGTTATTGGAGCTTGGTTGGCAAACAGAAATAGCATGATTTTGCAGACAAGAAAATTAAAGGAAAATCATTATGTCGCATACATTGAAGCATTGCATAATCTTGCAGCAGAAAATAGTAAGAAAGCAACTACAAACTACGTATTTGCAAGAGATAAACTTTTCTTAATTGCAAGTGAAAATGTAATAAGGAAGATGTTGAAATATGAAGAAGAAGCGGTAGGAAAACCTAATAATTTACACGATAAATATTTAACCGAACTGATAAAATCTATAAGAAGTGATTTGAAATTAAAAGATAAGAACTTCCCTGGAATTTATTTAAAAAAGAGTTGATCAAATAAAAATAAATTAAAACCAACAGCTAAAAAATATAAGCAATAGCTTCCTACCGTCAGCTACAACTCATATTAAAACCGTTGTATCCCCCCTTCACCCTTCAGGGAGGGGTCGGGGGAGGGGCTATTATAACAGGTTTTTTTTCTTCCATTCCTTCGCCTGTTTGCCTTAATCTAAATGTTTTTTTTCACGGGTCATTAACCGTTATTGCAGTTCAATACTTTTAGGAGTAACGGCAAACTGTGTAAAGCAGATTCAGGAATAAGACATACAGTTGTAAACTAAAAACAGGAATAGAGTAATTAAATGTAAATACAAATCAGGAATAAGCACAAAACCTGTCAAGTTGAATCAGGAATAAACACAAATTCTGTAATCTCTTTTTAGGAATAAGAAAATAAGTTGTAAGTTTGCTTTAGGATTATCTATAAATCCTGTAAAACACTTTTAGTAATTACCTCAAAAAGTGTCAAGTTTTTTTAGGAAGGTACACATTCCATCACCCAAAGCATCAATTCCATCACCCAGAGACTCAATTTCACCACCCAGAGACTCAATTTCACCACCCAGAGACTCAATTCCATCACCCAGAGACTCAATTCCATCACCCAGAGACTCAATTCCATCACCCAGAGACTCAATTCCATCACCCAGAGACTCAATTTCACTACCCAGAGACTCAATTTCATCACCCCGAGCTGTAATTATGGCAGTCCACTCTGTAATTATGGCAGTCGGAGTATCAATTCCATCACCCGAAGCATCAATTCCATCACCCAGAGACTCAATTCCATCACCCGAAGCATCAATTCCATCACCTAAAGCATCAATTCCAGCACAGCCAGACTCAATTCCAGCACTCTGGGCATCCACAATGATAACAGGCTTCTCTGTAATGATCTCTGTAATTTGAATAGTTTCAGAAGTTGCAGGACATCCGAATTTATCATAGGCGGTAACGAAATAATCCCCGGCTACATTTACATATATAAATGTATCCCACTCGCCATTGGACCAACTGTAAGAATAACCAGGGATTGGGTTCAGTGATAGTAAGACACTATCATCAACACTGCAAAAAGCAGTAGTATCATCAACACTGATAACAGGTTTTTCGGTAATGATCTCTGTAATTTGAACGGTA
>SDBT01014266.1_pt1 | contig 12682 bp, 22 predicted proteins | sample 2277101 | NCBI WGS metagenome assembly SDBT01 (sample SAMN10404973, study PRJNA504765) | marine sediment metagenome | isolation source: marine sediment core GS10_PC15, 103 cmbsf | place: Arctic Ocean: Southern Knipovich Ridge | collected 2010 | reverse complement strand
TATATATTCTTTCAAGTCTCTTTTCAGCATCTAAAATCGTTTCTCCGTTGAATCCAATAAGGACATAACAGCGTTTTTGCCAAATCTTATAATCGCTCATCAAATCGCATACTTTTGGCATATATTTTTCATCTTCTGGCGTATCGCAAGAAAACCAGAAATGCCTGACTTTTAGTTTTTCAAATTCCCAAATATGCCAATCTTTTAGGAACTCAGGGTCCAGGCCACCATTGAAATCTATTTGTTTTGGTTGCCTTTGGAGCATTTCAAAAACAGATCTTTGATGGGATGCAGAGCAACCTAAAAGGTTATTATCTTGTACGATCCATCCATCTTTTATCGGATACTCCCTTATTCTGCCCTCTCGTTTGGGGATAAAACAGTAGGGGCACTTCTTAGGACACCCCCGACTCGTTATCGTTACACCCTTTTTTAGAAATCGACCTGGATAGAATTCATCTCCTGGATCTTTAAAAGCTGGCCCTCCGATACGGACATCTGGATAAAACCTCAACCATGATCGAGCCAGCCTTTGACATTCAGCTTTATCCCAGGTGAAAGTACAGGAGATATAGACTTGTTGCTTAGGGGGTCTCCATAAAAGCGGATCTCCCACAAAAGCCAAGTTATCAGCCGGCGTCCATTTGGTACGCCTTGGAAATACCCGTATCATAATCTTCCCAATAAAAAACCGCCTATGAAGATTGCTTCCGGTACGTTAGTAACCGCCCCAGGCGTTACCGCACTGAGGTATCATCATAAGCGGTCTAATTAGCTTTTTTATTTCTAACATCCCGAAGCTTAATCTCACTATAACACCCACTTTCCACCATGTCAATATTTTGACACATATTTATTTTTAATTATTTTAAAAATAGCTTGACTTTCTCATGAAAGGGATTTATAATCCCTGTATGTCTTCAATCTCTTAACAAGCCCCGGTCTAACAACAGGCCGGGGTTTTCGCATTACTTATCTTTTTGAGATCCCCTTCTATATGCTAATTCCATGTTTCCAATTACCTCTTGGATTGACTTAAACATTCGATAGAGTACTCCAGGATTACTTTCACCCTTTCCTGCCAGTAAGTCTTTTATATCATCAGGTAAATCTTTCCTCTGCCTTATTGATGCTCTAACAGCAATCTGAATATGAGTTAATGTCAGTTCTCCAGAAACGAGGTCCTCTACTAATTGGCTGAATTTGTCCGTTGGGATCCTTTTTGGCTCGATAACAGAACTAGATGGTATAGTTTCATGTAGTTCTTGTTGAGCACGATGAAGTCCGCGAAATCGTAATTTCCCTCTTGGCATTCTACCTCCTTATTACTTGAAGCTTAAAACAACGATCAATGCGACTGAGGTGGTTTCCATTTATTTTCTTGGTCATGGCATCTTACTCCATCTCCCCAGAACATAAGCCCCTCAAATCATAATAATCCTTTAAAATCCCATTTATGTACTCTTCGCTTTTCTCCCCGTAGTAGAATGTCAGGGCCGTTACAACATCCCCATGCGCCTTATTTAATTTAAACTCCCATATAAACTCTGTGGCCTTTATGCCGATAGGTATTTCAAAAATATCCCGCATTTTAGTGAGAATACCTGCTTTTATCAATTTCGCTTCGTGATGATACATAACCTGGCCCAATCCCATAGCCCCCAATTCAGAAACTGCGGTGGGAATAAAATGGCTCTCGGTCTTCATCAGTGCCAGCAAAAGCAGGGGATATTTCGTGCGACATGCTCCCTCTACTATCTGCGTTGCCATGTTACGGGATATCATAGAGCGCTTATATACCCATTCTGATAGGGCAGGCTTAATGCTTCTGTTTGTCCATTCTATCAGTTTTAGGTTCTGCCCAGGGACTAATAGAGTGCTTTCTAACTTGTTTATCTCCATCAAATATCTCCATTTCTGCCAACTACCCAATTCCTTTTGCGCTATACCGCTCAGGGTGTCACCCCTTTGCACTACATGAAAATTGGCAGGGAGGACATCGGGCGGGAAGATAAATAGGAATATTATCCATAGCAAAAGCAGGATGAACCAGGCTGTATATGGGATTGTCTCGGGGAGTTTCATTATATACTCCGACTGTAGAGATATATTTGTGAGTTGGGATGGCTCCTTTTAGTGGGTGGTTTTTTAATCAACATTTTTAGTGGCTGTAAAGGTTGATTGAAAGTCAAAACTGATAAATAAATTCTGCCTGTTACTGCTACTCGAAGTCGCTCAAAAAAAGATAAGCCCCAGCAAGATGTAACCTCTCCATCATCTGACTTGTGAGCCGGCAATGATAAATATTCAGGCTGATTTTCGGCATAAGTGATATTACATTCTTTAAATTTTATGATTTTCATGGGTTAGCTCCAAAGAAAGTTAGCCCTGGGTAGCTCCGATGGATTTCCCAGAGCGGTTGAGAAAGGAGGCCCAGCGTGCAAGTATATTTTACACTCCGCGCAAGCTGGGAAAGCTCCGGTCGCCAGTACTCGAGAGCACATACTGACTGTGAGCTAAGAGTATGAAAGCGGAGCAACCTCTGTAGGATAGTTAAAGTTATACATCCAGACTGTCAATCATCTTTTCAATTTCAAGAATAAGTGAATTTAAGGTCTCCTTCGCCTCTTCTTGCGATAAAGATTCATCGCCAAACAATTCTTTAATAGCCTCTAAAGCCTTGTCATAAAGATTTTCCATGTGATTTCTCCTTGTTAGAGGTTAATATTTGCTTTACCAATTTAGAAGTATGCGATTTCCCATGTGACTGTTTCATAATCAATCTCCACGCCTCATCCCCGATGTCCAAGGCTCGGCGTCTGCGGGCTCTCATAGCATAAATTTTTTTGTAGAGCAAAAGTATATCTATTATGAGCGCCACGATTATTATGATTAGGCTGGTAGTGATTACATATATGAGATCCATATTATGCCTCCCCATTTAAAGAGTATCCAACCACTCCCTCAAAACAAGCGCATTTGCTCGCCTTGTGGGAGGGTATTATAATGTTTTTCCATATTACATCGTAAATGTGCTAACTGCACATTATTATATGTATGGGTGCCGCCTTTATTCATAGGCACTATATGATCTAAACTTGCGCTCATAGGATTAGGATGTTTAAATTTCTTGTCTACTCGTTTATGGCAGATTTGGCATATCCAGCCATCCCGCATAAAGACTATCTTTTCGTTTATGGACTCAACTTGCGTTTTGTATTTTAGGGCACGACGTTTGCGTGACGCATTTCGCACTATTTCTGGATTATTTTTACAATATGCTTTAATCTGCATTTTTCGCTTTTCCTTATTAGCCTTATACCAAGCTTTTCGCCGTGCTGTTGCTTTTACCTTGTTAACCTTATACCAAGCCCTAGCACGAGCTTTGCTTTGCTTTTTATGGGTTTCATAGTAAGCCTTGATTTGCTCTTTATGAGTCTCGTAATAACGTTTATATATTACCTTTTCCTTTTCTTTATTAGCTTTACGCCAAGCCTTCCTGCTTGCTTTGATTTGTTTCTTATGAGTACTTCGATAAAGATTAGTATATAATCTTTGTTTTTCTTTATTTCTGGGCATTTATAAACCATCAAGCCATTTTATGCCCCTAACATATATCTCATCATACCTAGGCTTTGTGTATTGCTTCTTCGGGGGCGGCTGAATTGGCTTGTTAGATTTTTTGCTTTCTTGCCATTCTTTTTCTGCACACTCATCACACATTGGAGCATCGCTGGACATAATATCATCGTAAGAAAATGTTTTACCGCATACTGAACATATTAGATAGAAATCTATATTACTCATTGCTGTTTTACCTCCGAAATCTACGCCCTGATCAATCGCCCGCTTCCTGCGGTCAGCTGCATTGCCTTGTCAGCCCTTATGCTTGCGTCATAACAGATCTGGGTACAATAACGACACAACCTCCCTGGATTGAGGTGATAGGGAGAGCTCGGCCCAAATCGCCGAATCCAACATGGGGCTTTTAATTTGCCACCACAAAAATCACAATTACCTTTCATTTCAACATCCTCCCCTGAAACTCCAGATGATCCATATGGGCCACAGCGACAGAGAAGGCCCTCCAAAAGTGATATCCTCTCCCTTGCAATCCATAAGTAAAGCCAGGCGACTCCTTAGTCCCTGGCTCACCAAATCTTTGAATTAAAACAGCCCTTATCCCGGGATCGTTTTGCGCCCCTAAAGCCTTCCTCACAACATGCACTGGCACAAACTCTTTTTCTCCTTGCCAAACTTGATAAAACCGGCCAGCCCATAGCAGGGTATCAACTATTGATTTACCTCCCATTGTGACGTGCACCATGCTCTCTATGGTCAAGATTGAATCACGCCATGCATAACCAAGTTTTTGTAAAAGCCTCTCATTGGGCAGAATGCCTTTATCAAGGATCTTTTTGCCGTCCCAGAGTACGAAGCAACTGTGTTCGCTTCCTGGATCTAGGCCAATGACAGTTTTCATTTAATATCCTCCCAAATCACTTTCAGAATAATGTGCTTTCTTTTTACAATCATCGCACCTGGTGATAAAGCGACTTGCTCGCAGAAAAATCTTACGGCATTTGGCGCATCTGTATGGTTTTTCATATCGGCCTTTGGTTTTAGGGAGCCCGGCCAGAAATTGTCTCCGTTCCTTCTGGCATGCACGGCAATTTTTTTGCAGCCCGTCTTTCATGTATCTATTTCGGGCGAAGGCCGCTCTGGGCTGTGGTTCGGGGTTGCAATCGTTTCCGCAGAGCTTTTCAGGGAATAGAGCGGCTAAGGCTATTTCGGTGTAATCTGTCATTTCCATTCAATCACCTCTTGGCTGAGCCGTTTAGCAGCTATCGCACAGTATTTCTCTTCAATCTCTATGCCTATGCTTTTTCTGCCTAATTGTTTGGCAGCGACGAGAGTGGTGCCGGAGCCCATGAGAGGGTCGAGTATAATATCAGCAATTTCAAATCTATCTATTAATGAAATAAATTGACTAGTTTCTTGCCCCCATACATGGTTTTCTTTACCCTTTTGATAGCCCCCCTTTGCTGAAATTACATCATATTTCCAAGGTCTAAATTTATTAAAACCCTTTCCATATATTAAAAATGGCTTCCACGCAGACGAAATACCACGTGGCCATATACTTGTTGCCATTTGTCTTTGTTCAAAATTGCCCATCCATAAATATTCCCAAGATTCAGGAAAACTAGCTATTACATCTGGTAAACAATATTGACCAACCATAATAAAACAAACACCTGGATTTTTAAGAATATTATCACAACCTAACCACCATTTCTTATACAAAGGAATATATTCTTTAGGATATGGAGGGTCAGTTATCACAGAATCCACCAGCTCAAGCTCAGGCATTATCTCCAAGCAGTCTCCCAAATATATCGTTGCGTAGTTATCTTGGTAATAGGATTTAATCATTTTTTTAACGTCAAAATCAGCCGCCGGAGATTAAGGGCATATGAATAGGGCAATCCTCTTTGATGTCTGTGATAGTACAACCAGTACATTTGGCACCAGTTATATCCGGTCGGCTGCATTGACTTGTTAGGTGACGCATAGCCCTTAACCATCCAGCTTCAAAGCAATAGCGTAATTTACCACGCTCAGTTAAAGGCAGAGCGCAATTTTCAAAGAAATCTTGTTTTGCATTTTGGCAATCTTTAAGATAATATTTAGTCATAAAGGCACCTAACAGTAGGATAGACGAAATATTTTCCCCCTACCCTGATAATAAGGTTTAATCATTCCCCCTCTCCTCTCCGCTCCACTACGCTCTAATCTCTCTCACCATCTCCAACACCCGCGCCCGCACCAACAAATGAATATGATAGACAGCCCGGCCAATATCATCACCCTCTATGTTGCGGGCCTCGGCTATAAGGAGCTTTGCTATGCCTCGTACAGCTTTATCTTGTTTGATATCATTATTCATCAACTATCCTCTTTTTGCTTATCGGGCATATTCCTCCCATCCCATATTTTTCCATATAATCCAAATACTTCTCACAATGAAGAATAATTTTCCTAACCTCAGTTAATTTACCCGTGAAATCCTTTTTTAATACCCATAAACTTTCATGTCTATTTTGCATCTCCAAGATTAGTTTCTGTATTTGCACTAGCCTCATGTCAAAGTCATTCATCAGCGATCCTCTCCAATCAAATATTCCCTCTGAGATTTACTTAATTCGCTATGCTGCGCGAATATGTCGTTGAAATTGCCACTAATGTACCTTTTCAGGATTACACGGGTTCCGCATACCGGACAATTCATTAATATCTCCCAATGATTGCAGCCTGTGATATCCAGGGTTGCAGAGCATCCATCGGCAGGACACCGGAACCATTTCCTAACATCCATAATGTTGAAAAGCCCCTATTTGACGGGGTTGGGTAAAAAAAGAGTTGTCTTTATTTGCCATTTCTATGTGCCCATTCATACCAAGCTTTTGCTATCTTTTTTATACCTTCCAGATTAATAGGATCATATAGTTTTTCGCCTTTAGGTAATTTTTCGCTTTTCGGGCCGATTAATAATGCCTTAGTTGGTATATTTGGTTTGGGACCCCATATAACAAGCGTATGATTTCCCTGTGAAGCCCAAGATTGAAATGCTATTTTTTGACCTTTTGGAATAGGCTTACCTTCTGGTTTGCCTTCAAGAAATATGGTATGTCCATTATGTTCAACAAAACCATCGATATCGGACGCCCTAATCAATCCTGGAAAACAAGTATCTAAAAAGCCCCAATCCCATAAAGCAGCCACAAAGGCTTTGAGATTATTTATTGTCATAAACTTTCAGCACAATTCCGAATTGTGAAAATACCTCCTTAAATTTCTTTTTATTATTGCCCAGATAGAATATTGCTTGACCTTGCCTTGTGGCCAATGGTTTGCCATTGGGCTGCCAAAAAGGGATTCTTCCAAGTGTGAAGCAAACAGGATATTTTGTTAAGAGATTATGACACCATTGAGTGTCTGTAGAATTATTTGTTAAAACAATTGCCTCGAGCACTTCCCCTGCATCAAATTCGTCAATTAACTTTTGTATAAATTTTTCTATTACTGGCATACTAAAAGGTGGATTTAACCAAACTCTTCCATGCCAGTTTTTATTTAAACCATCGTCTTCTTTAGTAAAATATTCAGTAGCTTGGATTTGTTCTTGCGCATACTTATTGGTGGCAGGGTCAAGATCTATAGTTCCCATTACTGCTCGAGCAGCTTCGATATATTCTAAAGGGGTACACCATTCATAGCTATCATCTGAGATATGGATATGTTCTTCTTTAACAAGGAATTTGGGGGGGCGGCCTGCACATTCTCGTTTACCGCCCCACTTGATTTCTTGATTTCCCTCAATTTCCTTGTCAAATTGAGGGGTTATGTCACTACGGACATTTGTCCGTATTCGCTGTGCCCTTTTCTCAATAGTTGAGGGTTCTATCCTTGCCTGAAATACCTTCTGTATCCATTCAGCAACTTCTTTGCCGATAAGATAAGCCGTCTTGCCTTTCTCTAATCCTTCCTCGATTTCCTGCTCAATGAATAATTGACAGGCCTCTTGTTTGGCTAATTTCTCCATGTTTACCTCCCAAACTGCACAGAATAAGATCTTATGAGTTTTTCCAAAGGCTTGCCAATATGGTTTCCTTTCTGACAATTCTCCACATGCCGAACTGTAATGCCCAAGAGATGGGCAACTGCCTTTTTGGAACCATACTGGTCAATTAATATATTGATTTCTTTTTTCATGGCAATAAGGGTATCAGAGAAAAATATATCTGTCAATGAAATTATTTCCATAAAAAGCGAAAAGATTTCCTTGACATTCCCATTTGCTTGTGGTAGTCTGGCTCAAAATCAACCATCAAATAAAAAGGAGGCAAAATGGAAGAAATAATAGAAGGACAAATAGCCAGGACACCGAATGGAAGAATAGTTATTCCAGGAGATATGTTGGCACATGTTATTTGTAACGCAATTGAAGAGGGAATCTGTGACAGACTCGTTGAAGAGCTAAAAGACATAGATCTAATTGTCGAGCCTAACAATACATTACATATTGTAAGAACGGTTCCTATGGTTGCTTAACTTAAAAAAGTTTTGCTATTTAACTGGCCCCTTCTCTCACCCCTGGCCCGGATCACTCTGTACCTGTGGACATGAGAGGGCCAAACGCCTACCCGCTCTCAACACGACCGACAGCAGACCCTCTGGGAGAGCTTAGAAGGTTCTGGGAGCCGATGGTGTGAGGAAAGAAAGGAGCATGAAAGTACAACTTGAAACAGGTGTATGGCTTGCAGATGGTGACGGTGATCCATCCCGAACATTAATCGAAGAAAATGCTAAGGAATTTGATAGCAAGAAGGAGGCGCTTATAGCCTTGACTAAGGCAAGGAAATATAGCCCATTCAAAAACGCAGTATTGCAAGAAGATTTATTTTAAAGTTAATCAGTTTGCTGGCAGCGGTACGGGGGTAACGTACCTGCGTTGAGTGGCATTGACGCAAAAATCCAAGTAGGCGAAATCCGAAAGGGACGGATAAAGAGGGAAGTATCTTTGTCTGAGAAAAACTTGTTATAGCCAATTGTATGATTTACCCTGTCGGTGAAAAACCGATCTGCCAGCTCCCTAATAGAAGTTAGGTACCGATGTAGATCAGCAGGTTGATCGGGGGCGCGCGCATAGAGAGTGACCCAGACGCTGGTTCGAGTCCAGCCATCGGTATCTAAACACCAGCGAGCCGTCAGGAGTGGCCTACAGACAGAAAGGCCACCAAAAAGACTGGGTGAATGGGAGCCAACAAAGAGGTGTTCTGCATAGCTACTGGAAAGCATAGCAGTATAGGTTGCCAGGAGGTTGGTGGCTCGCTTTTAAATCTCACTTGTCATAGGTACATTATGGATCATTCAAAAGAATTGCGGTTAATAGCAGCCGATATTGTGAAAACTGAAGCAGGTGGGCTGAATAATAGTCAATACTGGGGGATGCGTCTACGAGTGTTAGCAGATATACTTGAAAGTGGGGATGCACCTATAACAGACCAATCCAGCCGACCAGATAAATGCTCGGCAGAATCACATGCACTGAAAAGAATGGGCGGTTATTCGGTATGCCCTGATTGTGATGAGGATATATATTTGACCCTCACCTAATAGCCAGCAGGCCGTGTCGCCGTGTAAGGGGGGATGATGAGGCCAAAGGCCGGGCGATCTAAGCGCACCCCCGCCTGTTGGTTATCTGGGGGATATTATGATTTGTTGGTACTGCGGCGAAAAGTTCCTGGTTACCAAAGAGACGGTAAAATGCAAAATAGATGGAAGGATTATATCGGCGGACATTTTGCTCAGCAAAAGAACCTATAATGATTGCCCTGTAGAGCCAATAAAAGAGGAGAATAAACATGGCTGAATGGAAAAATATATATGAGGATGAAAATCTTAAAATTGGTATGTGGCTGGGGTCTGAACGAGTATATTTTACATATTCTACTCCTTTGGAAGATATGAAGGAACTTGAATTTATGGTTTTGATCCGGGACTTAAAGCAAGTTGTGAACAATGCTGAGATGTATGAGAAAGAAGGAGGGAGACCCTTAAAGGGAAGGAAGGCATGAAGTGGACTTCAACATCTACGATTTCCTAGGCAATCCTCGCCCAGTTAAAGGGGAAAAAGAAGAATGGTGTGAAACCTGTCTTATGTATACGCCGACCAATCAGCATTTGGGGACATGCGACATTTGTGGCGAAAAGAAGGAGAAGGAAGATGCCTAAAGAACTAAAAGAAATAAAAGAACCAACCAAAGAGATAGTTAAATTCGATATAACTACAGCAGAAATAACAGAGATGAGTAGTCAGTATATGAAACTGACTATCAAGAGCATTGCTGATAAAAAGGGCTTTGGAATTGTCCATGATGCCCGCATGGACGTGAAGGGAAAGCGAGTTGCGGTTGAAAAACAGCGAGTAAAATATAAAGCCAAGATCTTGGAAGTTGGCCGAGAAATTGATTCTGATGCCAATACAATCTTTACCCTGTTGGAACCGATTGAATCTCATCTTCAGAGGGAAGAGCAGGCAATAAGTGATGAGAAAGCTCGAGTAGCGGCCGAAAAAGACCGCCTGGAAGAAGAGCGTGTCGAGGACATTAGGGCAAAAATCCATAAAATTCAGGAGTCGGTCATGCCTACTGTCCTCGGCACGATGGCCCTGGAAAATCTACGGGAATTAAGCAGTAGGCTTGAGGATATGGAAATCAAGGAGACTGAATATATGGAGTTCACCAAGCAGGCCGAAGAGACCTTAGATAATGCATACAATGCCTGTCAAGACGCCATCACCGCCCGAATCAAGCTCGATAAGGAGGCGAAGGATAGGCAGTTGGAAGATGCCCGGTTAGAGAAAGTCCGATTAGATCAAGAAGCTGCTCGAAAGTTGATTAATGAAGCAGCGGCAAGACATCAAGCCAAGATTGATAAGGACAACCTGAAGATAAGATTGGCCCAGAAGAAGATAGATGATGATAAGGCTGAGCTGGCTGCTGAAAAGCAAGCGGATGCGGATAGGAAGGCAAAAGAGGAATTTGAAAAAGAAGCCACAAAGAAGGCCGAGGCCGAGGCCGCCCAGAAGGTCTTAGATGATAATAGAGAGAAAGAAGAGAAAAAAAAGGCAGATGAGGTGGAGAAGGAAAGAAAGGAAAAACTAAAACCTGATCGAAGCAAAATGGAAGACTTTGCCAATTACCTACAAGAAAATATCCCATACCCAGAGCTTCAACTGGATGAGTTTAGAGACCTGCTTAAATCAGTCAGGACACAAATCTATGACATAGGAAATGAGATTTTGGAAGCCTTAGAAGGCTGAGGAATTATAATGAAAATAAAGCTTGTATTTGACGACTGGCGAAGAGAAGGAAGAAGCATTTGCAGATCACCTGAAAGCATCGAATTGACAAAGTGTGATTTCCATAGCGGATCAACCTTTGACGCCAGGATTGATGTTGATGCCTGGCAAGAAAAAGAGTTACGAGATGCCTTGAAAAAAGGATATCAGCCTGTTTTTTGGGTGACTAAACATTAATTGGAGGTGAAAATGTCAGAAGAAATTAAGACTGGCTTTAAATTTAGACAGTCATTATTTGACTATATCAAAGGCGAAGGAATAAACAGATCTTTCCTCCATGAAATGATCGACTATTCACCAGGTCACGCAAAATGGAAACAGGATAATCCTGAGAGTACCGATTCTTTTAGGGTAGGAGATGCCACACATGCCGCAGTTCTGGAACCTGAGCGGTTTGCAAAGGAATATGTGACTCTACCTCTTGACTGCAAACCCGGCAGTGGCACAGGAATGAAAACTCGAAAAGAAGCATTTGAATTTGGGGCCACGGAGAAAGGCCAGACAATAATCCAACCCGCCGATCATCAGAATATCAGGGAGATGCAAGCTGTCATCCAGGCGGATCAAAAAGCCATGGATTTACTTTCTAATGGCGAATCGGAGATATCGGGCTACTATGTAGATCCTGATTATCCACACATTCTGCAAAAAATTCGACTTGACTGGATCAATAAAGAGGAGCGAATCATAGTTGATTTGAAAACTTCCACCGATGTCCGCTTTGGTCCATTTCGTGCATCTGTCTATAAGTATGGCTACGATATACAAGCATATATGGGCTTATACGGCGCCACCCAGATCACCGGGGAGGCGCACGCCGAATTTAGATTTATCTGCATTGAAAGTAAAGCCCTCAAGAAATGTTATCATGGCTTGAAGATCTACCGGGCTGATGACGAGATGCTTAACACCGGCTACAAGAAATACCAGCAGGCCATGAAACTCTATTCGGAATGCCTTGAAAAAGATGAATGGCCTGGCTACAATTCCGAGTGTGAAGACATGGGAACACCTGAGTACGGTAAGGAGAAGAGGGATATGGTTATTTGGGACTGATTAACCTTTAAAATAGGAGTTTAAACAATGGAAGCAACAAGCGACAATTTTATGCCCCCAGCACAAAGCCAAGGAGCCCTGGTCGAAATAGAATCCGCCCGGGCAATTCAAGAGGTACAAGCGGCGATGACAATTGCGAAGAGATTTCCTCGCGATCAAAATGAAGCACACACCAAAATCATGAAAGCCTGCGAGAGATTCTCTCTTGCAGACAAGGCTACCTATGCTTATCCTCGTGGAGGCAAAACAGTCAAAGGCCCTTCTATCAGGCTTGCTGAAGTTATTGCACAAAATTGGGATAATCTTTATTTTGGGATTAGAGAACTTTCTCAAACCGTTGGAAGGAGTGAGGCTGAAGCATTTGCCTGGGATATGGAAAATAATACTAAACAGACCAAAATCTTTCAGGTGCCTCACATAAGATACACAAAAGATAAAGGAAATACCAAACTTACAGATCCAAGAGATATCTATGAATATGTAGCCAATCTTGGAGCCAGAAGAATGAGAGCATGTATTCTGGGCTTAATCCCTGGCGATATCGTTGAGGATGCACTTGATCAGTGTGAAAAGACAGTTCGGGAGGGCAACAAAAAGAAACCTCTTCAAGACAGGATCAGGCTTATGCTTAAATCCTTTTCAGATATCGGCATCAATCAGGAAATGATAGAGAATCGGTTGGGTCATCAAATCGATACT
>SDBT01014265.1_pt1 | contig 12684 bp, 11 predicted proteins | sample 2277101 | NCBI WGS metagenome assembly SDBT01 (sample SAMN10404973, study PRJNA504765) | marine sediment metagenome | isolation source: marine sediment core GS10_PC15, 103 cmbsf | place: Arctic Ocean: Southern Knipovich Ridge | collected 2010 | reverse complement strand
CTTCTTTCACCCCTTCGGGGTTCCATTGTGGGGTGTGCCCCTGTTCCGGGGGCTCCCGCCCCCGGCTAAAATCTCTCGGCCCTTCGGGCCTATCTCATCACCGTCCGGCGTCAAATCAACCCAAGCCCCAAAGGGGCTGGAAGATCTTAGCCGGGCCCGGAAGGGCCCGGAAACCGGACTCCACCCACCCTAGAGCCCCGAAGGGGCGACAGATGCCAAGCTACAATCTATCGACCCTTCGGGCCTATCTCCACGCCGCCAAGCTGAGGGGTTGCCTCCTGGTGGATAAGTCTCCCGGTCGGAGATTGTCCTATGCATTCGTCAGTTGGCAAGGCCAAGTGGTCGGAGATATGTCGCCCGATCTTGAGGTAATGTTCCGTGAATTCGAGACCGTGTCCATCCGGCTTCGCAACGGCCAATCAAGTTGCCTATTGGCCACAACAGACAAGTATGGAAATGGATTGTGACGACGAGATAGGAAGGAGAAAACAGTCATGACGATCACAAGGACGACGCAGAATCCCCGGCAAAGATACAAGACTACGAGGCCCGCGGGCTTGGCCCTGGTGGTGTTGCTGCTTGCGGGGTTTGTCTGCTCTGTAGCGGCCAGGGGGCCTTCAAGTGAATCGGCAGATCCGCCAGCCCTCGAGGAGATGCCGGTCCCAGAAGAACTGTGGGACGAGTTCGTCCGCACTGTGAAGGATAGGCCCTATTTCAAGGTCTTCAAGGCCTTGGAACCGGAGACCGTCAAGAAAGCCGCAGCCCAGTGGGCACAGGAGCTTGGCCTGCCTGTGGAGGTCAGAACCCAGCGGCTCGCATACTTTCTAAGCGAGTTGCGCCACCCTATTGCAGTGAGACATCCCGATGGCGGTCAGGTCTTGGCTGGGCTCCTTACTGGGGGTAATCGCCCACATACTAGGCTTCATCGCCCACGGAGGGGATCTATTTTCGCGCTTGAGGTCACACGCAGGGAGGGGCGTGTCGCCCTCGGGGAGCGGCGTGTCCCCCCCGAAGACCGGCGCCCTGTCGGGGAGTGGCCGGGAATCTACAGCGTGACAGCCTCTCAGTTAGCTGAGCTTGAGATCGAAGTGGTGCTGGGCCTGAGAATCAAGGATCCAGTCCACACGTTCCTTGGAGAATTCTCAGCCAAGGACAAGAACTTACTTGAGTTGTTTGAAATGCTCTGCGACATGGGCAAGCTCGGCTTTTCGGTCCGTTCTGATGCGGTTGGGCAGGCCGCAGTGTCACTACGCCTTCATGACGTCACGTTGGGGCAGTGCCTCAGTTACGCCGCGGAAGCGGCCGGATGGGAGGTTCATTACAGGCTGCCTAACGACACGGACCAGGATTTTGTATCGGATAGGTCCGCGGGTATCTACGTGTCTTGGTGGCCTAGTGACTTCTATTCACGGCGGCTTAGACACTTCGATTCAGGGTGGCGTAGTTACTTCGATTCAGGTGGGTCACTTGAGGACTTGCCCGAGCCACCCATCGAGTCGGTCCGAAAGGAGGTCTTCAGGCAAGCCAAGAAGATCCTAACCAACCGGCCAGTCGTGGTTCTCAGGCCTATGAGCAAGTAGCCGACATACCTGTAATGCCGCCCACCCCCGCTCCTGGCCTTCCGCGGCGGCGAGGGATCAGCTGTGGCGTCAATGAGCAGTCCGTCTGGTCGGACCGCAGGAAGGCGGAGTTGCCCCAGTCGGCCTCGTCAAACTCCGGGCCGTCCTCATAGCGGAACAGACCCATCGCTTCGGGACCTGAGAAGCTCTGAGTCCTTCTGCAAATGCCTCTTTCATTACTCCGATGCTTTCTCGACTTACCTGAATAACCTCGCTCGGTTTTCGACCGAACGGGTCGGCGTCCTCAGCCGGAAGGCCCGGTGACCCGCCTGGCGTGCCAGCCTGGCGTCAGGCATGTAAGAGAGGCTTGCAACCGGGCCGTGGGCGGCGTATAACGTCGGCCATGTTGGGAAGGTCATCTCTCAGGGATAAGGAAGGTGCGTCATGAAGGTCATCGCCCAGACGGCTGCTTTGCAGGAAGCCCTTTCGCTGGCCGGAAGCATTGTGGCGACGCGTACGCCCAAGCCCGTTCTCCAATGCGTCAAGCTCATCGCGGCGGATAATGTCCTCACGGTCTTGGCGACGGACTTGGAAGTGGGCGCCCGTTACCAGGTTACGGCCGTGCAGATCGAGGAGGAGGGCGAGGCGCTCGTGCCGGCCGATCGGCTCAACGGGATTGTCCGCGAGTCGACCGACGAGGAAAGCCTGACAATCGAAACCGAGAAAGAGGCTTGTCACGTCCGCGGCGCCGGCAGCCACTTCAAGATATTCGGTTACGATCCGGGCGAGTACCCGGCGGTGGCCGAGTTTACTGAAAAAGGCGATTTTCAGATCTCCGCCGAGATGCTGGGATCGATGATCGGCAAGACGCTCTTCGCCACGGCCAAGGCCCACAGCCACTATGCGATCTCCGGTGTCCTGTGGGAGGCCGGCGGCAAGAAGTTGCAGCTGGTCGCGACGGACGGCCACCGGCTCGCCCAGGCCAAAGGCTCGCTGCCCAAGGCCTCGGCCCGAGAAGTCCAGGCGATCGTGCCAAACAAGCTGATGGGCCTCATCCAGCGCGTCGCCGGGGATGGGGAGGAGATGCTTGAGGTGAAGATCGAGGAAAACCAGATTCTTCTCCGCACCGCCCGGGCGATCCTCGTCAGCACACTGGTCCAGGGCAATTTCCCCAAGTATGCCGATGTGATCCCAAAGGAATGCGACCGCAAGGCCGCCCTTAACACCCACGTTTTCGAACATCGGATTCGCCAGGCGGCCCTGCTGACCAATGAGGAGTCGCGAGGCGTTCGATTGAGTTTCAAGCCCGACGGGCTGACCCTTTCCAGCCGCGCTCCGGAAGCAGGGGAGGCTGAATTGGCCTGCCCGATGACGTTCGAGGGCGAGCCGGTGGAAATCGCCTTCAACCCGGCCTTCCTGATCGACGCCTTGCGTGTCATCGAGGCGGATGAGGTTGTCTTGGAGATGAGCTCGCCGAATAAGCCGGCCGTCATCAAGGTGGGCAATGATTTCCTCTACGTCCTCATGCCGGTGGACGTCGGTTAGCGGGATTTCGGTGGCTGATGCATTTGGCCCAAGCCGTGGCCCGGGGGGGAAATGCGGCATGGGGCAGGCTGGTTTGAAGTTTTTTGCTGGAAGAGAACGATTGGAATGATAGGCTGATTGCCTGCGGTTCTCCGCCGGCATCCGCCCGCAGGAACCAGGACAAAGAAGCAGGTCATGGATGACGCTCAACTCCAGACGGTCTGGCAGCAAAGGCAGTTTCGCGACTCTATCGCCCCGCTGGGTGATCCTCTCGCCACGTTGATGAATCGCAAGCTCGCCAAGCGTGTCCGGCAGCTTGCCGCGCTGGCGACGATCTGGGACCAGACCCTCCCGGAAGAAATTCGACAGCACACCGCCCTGGAGAGTTTCTCGCGCGGGGTGCTCACGGTGATGGTGGACTCGGCCGCCCACCGCTTCCAGTTGCGCACGCTCTTGGACGGAGGACTGCTGCGACACCTCCAAGAACATTTCCAGGGCGCGCTGAATAAGGTGCGTCTTGTCCCCGGGCAGTTCTACTCGATAGACGCCAGCGGCAGCGCCCGCTATGTGCTCTAGATGGCCGGCTTGGGACGGTTGGCGAACGGCCCCAGGAGGGCTCGACGGAAGTCCAGTTGGTTTTGCCGCCCATGGTCTCTTGCTCGATCAGGCGTCGATGCGATGGTCTTGAAACCGCGTGCCGTTATGAGGATAATTCCGGCGCCTTCACTTTGAAGGCTGGTGACCTCCAACTCAGCGGAAAGGGGCACGAAGGATGGCCAGCACGTTAGCCTGCATCGCGGGCGAGGAAATTCACCGTCAGTGGAACAGCGGCGTGATAAATGGCAAGAAGCTGGGCCCGCGATCGACGCCGTTCGGTCCCAGCGGCGAGCTTTTTCAAGTCGAAGGCTCGGGGCGGAGCTTCTACCTGCTCTCCCGTCACGGCGCCGACATGGACAAGACCGCCCCTTTCAAGGTCAACTACCGCGCTAACATGTACGCGCTGAAAGACATAGGTGTTCAAGACGTCCTGGCCTGGGGCGCGGCCGGCGCCATCACCCACACCTTCGCCGTGGGCGATCTGGTCATTCTCGAAGATATCATCGACCGGACCCACCTCAGGCCGGGAACGTTCTTTGAGAACTCTCCGCTGGGTTTCCTGAGGCAGTTCCCGGTTTTCTGTCCCACGCTCCGTCAGGCCATGGAGAACGTGCTGGAAGAGATGCAACTGAGCCATCACAAGGCCGGCACGGCGATGATCTGCGAGGGCCCGCGCCTGGAGACGCCGGCGGAGGTGCGGATATGGGCCTCGCTCGGCGCCGAGGTGGTCTCGCACACGTTCGCGCCGGAGAACTTTTTGGCCAAGGAGCTGGAGCTTTGCTACGCGGCGGTCTGCTACGTGGTCAACTATGCCGAAACGGGAAGCCGACATCGCCCCTTCGCCGCCGGCGACCTCTTTGGGGGGCTCGTGCGGGATTCCGGGCGGGAAAGACTGGCTGCCACCCTCGCGGCGATGATTCCCATCGCCGAAGGCCTGGCCGATGCCATCGACCGCGATCCGAAGATCTGTGAGTGCGACAAGACACTCGCCCACAGCGTCGAAAAGTATGGCCTGGGCCAAGACTGGCGGCAGTGGCTGGGCTAGGCCCTGTCTGAGAATGCCCGCTCGGCGCAGCCAACTTGCCGTTGATGCCGCCCGTTGGGGCTGATGTGGGGAGTGGGGAGGACGGTCTTTGGGGCGCTGCCCGGTCGTCCGATCGCCAGAAACCCTACAGGTTTTCCAGCATGTGCCCGAGCTTGTCCCGCTTGGTCCTCAGATAGTCGCGGTTGCCGTCGTGGGCCGGAATCTCCAGCGACACGCGCTCGACGATCTGCAGGCCGAAGCCCTGCAGCCCGTGAATCTTACGCGGGTTGTTGGTCAGCAGGCGCAGCTTCCTGAGGCCCAGGTCACGCAGGATCTGGTTGCCGATGCCGTAATCGCGGCGATCCGGGCCGAAGCCCAGGTGGACATTGGCCTCGACAGTGTCCATGCCTTGCTCGATCTGAAGCTTATAGGCCTTGAGCTTGTTGATCAGGCCGATGCCCCTGCCCTCTTGGCGGACGTAGACGACCGCTCCCTTGCCGGCTTGGGCGACCCGCTGAAGTGCGACATTCAGCTGCGGGCCGCAGTCGCACCGCAACGAGCCGAAAACGTCGCCGGTGAGGCATTCGCTGTGAACTCGCACCAAGACGGGCTCATCGTGGACGACCGGCTGACCCTGAGGGTCGAGTTGCCCGACACCGCCAAGGCACAGGGCGATGTGCGGCTCGGGGTCTACAACCGAGGTGTAGGCGATCAGGCGAAAGTTGCCCTCTTCCAAAGGCAGGTCGATCTCGACAGCCCGCTCGATAAGGCGTTCGCTGCGCAGGCGATATCGGATCAGATCGGCCACGGTGCACATTTTCAGGTCGTGAGCGGCGCAGAACTGCTCCAGGTCGTTCCGCCGGGCCATCGTGCCGTCGTCATTCATTACCTCGCAGATGACGGCCATGGCCTTGATCCCCGCCAGGCGGCAGAGGTCGACCGCGCCCTCGGTCTGTCCGGCCCGGACCAGCGCCCCCCCGTCGCGTGCCCGCAGCGGAAAGACATGCCCCGGGCGGGCCAAGTCCCCCGGGCCTGTGCGTTCGTCCACGGCCAGTTGGATGGTGTGCGCCCGGTCGGCGGCGGAGATGCCCGTGGAGATGCCCGTCGCGGCGTCGATGGAGACGGTAAAGGCCGTCCCGAACCGCGCGGTGTTGTCCATCACCTGCGGCGGCAGGGCCAGTTCGTCGGCGCGGGCTTGGGTCATCGGCAGGCAGATCAGGCCCCGCCCAAACCGGGCCATGAAGTTGATCGTCTCGGGGGTGACCTTCTCGGCGGCACAGACGAGATCGCCCTCATTCTCCCGGGATTCATCGTCGATCAGGACGACCATCCTCCCGGCCTTGATGTCCTCCAGGATTTCCTCAATCGGGTTCATCTAGTCGCTTCTCTTGCTTGCTGTTTTCCAGGGGCTTAGCTTCTTCGATAACGAAGCTCAGACCCATTCTAGTATAGCTGATGATCGCCAGCACGCACAAGGCGGCTACGGCCCAGCCGGCCACCGAGGCCATCCAGGAGCCGAGCCCGGCCAACACTTGGTTCATCTCCGGCGCCAACAGAACAGAGACGACCATGATGACCTGCCCCACCGTGCAGGCCTTGCCAAGAAAACTGGGACGGATCCGGAATCGGTCTGTGACCAAGTATACCACCACGAAACCGACGATGACCCAAAGGTCCTTGCCGACGATGGCCACGACCACCCAATCCGGCAGGCGCCCCCCGGGCGGGGCGTACTCCGGCAGCGACAGCAGCACGGCCGCCGAAATAATCATGAGCTTATCGGCCAGTGGATCAAGGATCGCCCCCAGACGGGTCCGGGCGCGGAGTCTCCTGGCCAGAACGCCGTCGAGGACATCCGAAAGGGCCATCAGCAGAAAGATGCCCAGGGCTGCATACCGTGAGGCACTTTCTCCCGGCTGGCGAAGCAGCAGCACGATGAACGGCGGCAGCAGCGCCAGGCGCAGGAGTGTGATGCGATTGGGCCAATTCAAGGCCCGCCAGAGGGCGAATCTGTTCTCGCCTGTTCTGAGATGCCAAGAGATCATCCACTACGGCCTTCGGTTATCGAATCGTCGAGCCGTGCCCATGGCTGCCAGCTCGCCGCTGCCCTGGTAGCCCGTGGTGAAAGTCATTCCGGCTGTGAGCGAGCCAATTGCCCGGGCCTCGTCGTCGCGAAAACTCGACAAATCGACGGTTCTGCCTGCGTTTCGCTCCTCAATCCCGAGCAGAATCCTGTGCTCTGGGCGACGGAGCACTTTTACCACGGCCTGCTATTCGAGCCTTACGCAGCCAAGCCCCCGCCGCGTATAATGTTTCCAGAAGTTTACAAGATCTGTCATTGTTCTGACTATCTCTTTCTCGCGAAGGTCGACCTCATGAACATTCGCCATCCGCTCCGCGCGGGAAGCTTCTACGAAGCTTCGCCCAGTTCCTGCCGACACCACGCCGAAAAGCTCATCGAGACGGCCGAGATACCCGGTGATCTGCCCGAGAAGCTCGTTGGCGGGATTGTGCCGCACGCCGGATGGTTGTACTCCGGAAGGCTGGCCGCCAAGACCCTCAAGACCCTTTGCCAGGGGGGCAAGATCGACACCTTTGTCCTTCTAGGCGCCGACCACACTGGCATGGTGCAACAAGGGGAGGTCTACGATTCAGGCACCTGGCAGACGCCGCTGGGTGAAGTCGCCGTGGATGAGTCATTGGCCTCGGCCATTCTCTCTGCCGGCGGGCCGTTTCGCTCGAACCCCGAGGCCCACACGGAGGAGCATTCCATCGAAGTGCAGGTCCCGCTGATCCAGGTGCTCGCGCCCTCGGCGAAGATTCTTCCGATTGCCGTCCCCCCGACGGACCTGGCGGTCCAGATCGGCCGACGCATCGGCAAGGTGCTAACCGAATACGCCGGCAAGGCCGTGGTCGTCGGGAGCACGGATCTGACCCACCACGGCGGGCGTTTCCCCGCTCCCGGGGGCCGGGGCGAGACGGGCATGCACTGGACGGTCAAGAACGATGCCCGCATGCTTGACCTTATCGAGGCCATGAACGCCGAGGGCGTCGTCCCCGAGGCCGAGGTCCACCACAACGCCTGTGGTGCGGGGGCAGCCGCCGCCGCCATCGCCGCTTGCAGGGAAATCGGCGCCACAGAGGGCATCTGCCTGGAATACACCAACAGCTATCAGGTCACTCACGCCCTGTATCCCCAGGAGCCCGACGATACGACCGTCGGCTATGCCTCGGTGGTTTTCGCCTGAGCCGGTCCCGGCGATTGACGCCGGGGCTTCTGGAGCATTCCGCATGGAGAAAACGGTATGAAGCTTGCGATGATCGGCTCCTATGGGCACACGGGTTTTGTTCTTCAGTCGCTGCCGAAGTTGAAGGATGTCGAGCTGGCGGCGGTGGCGAAGTACGGGCCGGACGATCCGCTAAGGTTTGTCGGAAAGCACCCGGCCGCGGCGAAGGAGACGCCCGTCTATGACGACTACCGACGGATGCTCGATGAGGTCCGGCCGGACATCGTCAGCATCTGCATGCCGCTTTATCGCAACGCCGAGGCGTCCATTGCCGCCGCCCGGCACGGCTGCCATATCTTCAGTGAGAAGCCCCTGGCCACGAATCTGGCGGACCTCGCCTCCTTGCGCCAGGCCGTCGCGGACAACGGCGTGCGCATCGCGGCGATGTTCGGCACGCGCTGCGAGCCGGCTTTCCAGACGGCGCGTAAGGTCGTCGCCGACGGGGGAATCGGCCGGCCCATCCTCGCCAGCGCCCAGAAGTCCTATCCGCTCGGCCGGCGCGACGATTACTACAAGAAGCATCAGACCTACGGCGGATCGATTCCCTGGCAGGCCATCCACGCCCTGGAATTCGTCAGCTATTGCACCGGAAGGGACTATCGGCGAGTGACGGCGATGCAGTCCAACGAGGCTGCGGCCGAATACCCCGAAATGGAGGACAACGGCGGCATCCTCCTGGAGCTTTCCGGTGGCGGGCACGCAGTGGTCTGGTTTGATTATCTTCGCCCCAAGGCCGAGGGCGTCAAACGCGGCCACGGCGACGACCGCCTGCGAATCGCCGGGTCAGAGGGAATCGTCGAGGTCGTCGAGGAGGGCACCCGCGTGTCGTTGATGACGCCGAGGGAGGTGCTCGATGTGCCGCTGGAACCGGCGCGAGACCTATTTGGGGAGTTCGTCGCCTCGATAGGGGGGACGGGGAAATGCATCGTCACGCCGGCCGAGGCCTTTCGGATCACCGAGGTGGCGCTGATGGCTCGCCAGGCCGCCGACGAAGGCATTGTGGTTGACTTGTAGGCGGGGTCTGCAAAAAAAAGGCCCGCGCTGTTGCGCGGGCGCCGGCTATCAAGATGTGCCCGGGACTGGATTCGAACCAGCACTGACTGTAAAGCCAACTAGGCCCTCAACCTAGCGCGTCTGCCAATTCCGCCACCCGGGCAAGAGAGCACAAACCACCTTACGTCGCCCGTCGTCGCCTGTCAAGCTCCACCGTCTCGGACCTACCGTTTTGATCGCTTGGGTCGTTCAGCTTTACGCCGGCTGCCTGGGGCTGAAAGGAGTTCTCGCAGTTCACGCTGGGCGCGTTTCCTTAGGCCACCGCCCTTGCCGGTGGATCGCTCCCGTTCCAGCCGGGCCAGCAGCCGATCCATGGCCGCGGCGTCTACGGGCAACTCGACCGCCTTGTTGCCAAACCCCGCCAGGTACATCGCGTTGGACAGTTCCAGCTCGTTGATAGCCTCGGGGCCGGGGGCGATCATCTTCGAGCCGCGAAGCAGGTGACGGGCAAAAGCCCGAACGACCTCCAAGTGCCCTTCCGAGCCCGCTGCGGGCGTCACGTCCCGCCAGGTCAGCTTCTGGGCGTGCTTGGCGTCGGCCCAGGCCTCCCCGGACATGTGGATGTACTTGGTGATGGGCGTGGGGAGCTTGCCGAGTCTGAGCTTGCCGCCGTCGCAGACTAGCGTGCCTTTCTCCCCGGTGACGGTGAAGTGCTCGCCGCCGGGCAGCTCGGCGGTAGTCGCGTAGAGATAGCCCACCTTACCCTCGCCGTAGTCGCACAGGAAGTTGGCGGTGTCTTCCACCTCGATCTTATGCGCGCGCGTGCCGACCAGGCCCAGGACGCGCTTTGGCATGCCGCCGATCCACTGGAAGAGGTCCAGGTGGTGCGGCGCCTGGTTGATCAGCACGCCGCCGCCTTCGCCGTCCCACGTGCCGCGCCATTCGCCGCTGTCGTAGTAGGCCTGCGTGCGGAACCAGTTGGAGCAGACCAGCGAGACGCGAAACACCTCCCCGATCGCGCCGGTGTCGACCAGTTGCTTCATCTTGATCATGATCTTCCGCGTGCGCTGCTGGAGCATTCCCCCCAAGGCGACCTTGCGCTTCTTGCACTCGGCGATCATGGCCCTGGCCGGTCCGACCGCCGAGGCCAGGGGTTTCTCGCAGAGCACGTGCAGGCCGGCTCGGGCCGCCCGGATCGCCAGCGGCGCGTGCCAGTAATGCGGCGTGGCGATGATCACCGCGTCGCACAATCCCGAATCGTACATCGCCTGGGCGTCAGTAAAGGCCGGCACGTCGTGGGTGGCGCCGAGGGCCTCGGCCCGGTCCCGTCGAATGTCGCACACCGCCGAAAGGCGGAAATCTCGACTGTGCGATCCGCCTATGTTTCGGCAGTGCAAGCCGCCGATAGTTCCTGTCCCAACCACTCCAAAACGCACTTTCCTCATCGCCAGGCTCCGAAAAGAGTAGGTGATCGTCCCTGAGGGGGGGACTCTAAGGCCACACCCCTGGCATTGCAAGGGCCGGAGCGTCAGGCTATAGTGCGCGCATGCAACGCGTGCGGATCAAGATCGAAGGTTTGCGCGACCCGATGACGGCTTTGACGATTGCCCAGATGGGCGCCGACGCCATCGGGATGGTCTTCGCGGAATCTCCGCGGTGGGTCTCGCCGGAACAGGCCCGGGCGATTATCGACGTCCTGCCGCCCTGGGTGGCGACGGTGGGGGTCTTTGTCAATGCCGACGCCACGACGATCAACCACGTGGTGGAGCGTGCGCACATAGGCTACGTGCAGCTTCACGGGGATGAGCCGCCGGGGATCCTCTCGCAAATTCACGCGCCCTGCATCAAGGCGTTTCGTGTGCGCGACGAGGGCTGGCTGGGCGAGCTGCGCGAGTGGCTCGACGCGCTGACGGTGCGGACCAACCTGGCTGCCATCCTGCTGGACACCTACAGCCCGGAGGCTCGGGGCGGAACCGGAAAACGGTTCAACTGGGATATGGTCGCCGACGCCCGCGCCGCGGGGGCATTGGCCGGAATCGACCCGATTATCTTGGCCGGCGGGCTCAATGCCAACTGCGTCGGCAGCGCGATCGACCTGGTCAAGCCCTGGGCGGTGGACGTGGCCTCGGGGGTGGAAAAGGAACCGGGGGTCAAGGATCTGCGAAAAGTCGAGGCCTTCATCCGCGCGACGCGCGAGGGGGAAGAGCTCAAGAGCGAATTCTGGCTCTAAGAGCCCCTTACAAAATGACGCTGCATTCGGCCGGCTTGTTTGCCCGCTGGCGGCGTCGGGCTGCATCGACAACCCCACGGGGTTGCCTGCTTCCCCCTCCTGGCCGGCTGACAAACCGCTCAGCCTCGGTGCGACGCTTCATTTTGCTAGGGACTCTAAGACCTGGCCCTGCGCCCGGCGCTATGGCCACGGTTCCTTGCAGGCCGACGCTTCGGCCGCTAACATCGCCGACCTCAACGAGTTTTCTTCCGGAAGGAGTTGTCGATGCAATATCGCAAGCTGGGACGGACGGACATGGAGGTCTCGGTGGTTTGCCTGGGCTGCTGGGCGTTTTCCGGCGATTTTGCCTGGGGGCCGCAACAGGAGAAGGACTCAATCGCCACGGTCCACGCGGCGCTGGATGCGGGCGTGAATTTCTTCGACAACGCCGAGGCCTACGGCGACGGCCTCTGCGAAGAGGTTTTGGCCAAGGCCCTGGGCGGCCGGCGGAAGGATGTGATCATCGCGACCAAGGCCAACCAAGGACACCTCACGGCCGGGAACGTCAAGGCCAGTTGCGAAGCAAGCCTGCGCCGGCTGAAGACCGACGTGATCGACCTCTACCAGGCGCACTTCCCCAACAAGACGGTCCCCCTGGACGAGACCTTCGGCGCGCTGGAGGAGCTCAAGGCCGAGGGCAAGATTCGAGCCATCGGCGTGTCCAACTTCGGCATCAGCTTTCTCAATGAGCTCTTGCCGGCCCATCAGATCGCCAGTAACCAGGTGGCCTACAGCCTGCTGTGGCGGGCGATCGAACACGAGATTCTGCCCCTCTGCCGGGAGCATCAGGTGGGTATCCTTCCCTATAGCTCGATCTGCCAGGGGCTGCTGACGGGCAAGTTTGCCTCCCCCGATGAGGTGCCCGAGGGGCGGGCGCGGTCGAGGCTGTTCTCGAAGGATCGGCCACTCTCGCGCCATAGCGAGCCGGGCTGCGAGACGGAGACCTTCGAGGCGATCGATCGCATCCGGGAAATCTGCGAATCCATCGGTCAGCCGATGGGGCAGATGGCCTTGGCCTGGCTGCTCGCCCAGGATGGGGTAACGTCGGTGATAGCCGGGGCCCGCAACGCCGATCAGGCCGCCGAGAACGCCAAGGCGGGCGACCTCCAGCTCGATGCCGACGTGCTGACCCGGCTTGATGAGGCCACCGGCAAGGTCAAGGAGATCATCGGGCCCAACGCGGACATGTGGCAGACCGACAGCCGGCTGGACAGGTAGGCAAAATGGCCAAGCGACCCACAAGAGCTGATCCCGGGCGGTTGGAGCTGATCGCACCGGACCCGCGTCTCCATGGCGAGGCGATGATCGACCTGATCGCCAAGTGCTTCGGCAACTATTTCCGCATGCGCGACGACTGCCGGAAGGGCTACGTCCGCAACAGCCATTACGACTGGCAGGTCTCTCGTATCGGCCTGATCGACGGGCGGATCG
>SDBT01014264.1_pt1 | contig 12684 bp, 6 predicted proteins | sample 2277101 | NCBI WGS metagenome assembly SDBT01 (sample SAMN10404973, study PRJNA504765) | marine sediment metagenome | isolation source: marine sediment core GS10_PC15, 103 cmbsf | place: Arctic Ocean: Southern Knipovich Ridge | collected 2010 | reverse complement strand
TTCTGCGAGCAGAAGCATGCCACCCGCCCGTTTTCTACACTTTGGCCTCTGAGATTTCCATAAGTTTTGAGAGCCGACCATCCCCGACCATTTTTCCGGTGCAGGGTCAACCTATTGATCGGCAATGGCCGAACCTACAAACTGACTCCTGCGGCGCAGTATCGCCAGTCCGCCCAAGGCCAACAGCCCCAGCGTGGCGGGTTCGGGGACGGGAATCGACCCCATCCCTGCCGTGGCGCCGAAGTGGGACTGCACGGAAGCGTAGTCATCCGCCGAAACTACGCGGTCTTGATTAGTATCACCGAGCAGGCTAGTACCAGGAGCACCGGTATTGCCAAAGTTGGCCTGCACGCTAGCATAATCGTCGGCCGAAACAAGACCGTCACCGTTAGCGTCGCCGGGGAGCACGGGGATGGGTGTTAACAAGAATAAACCTTCCTGGCCGCCAATGGACCCGACGCCGAGAATTTGTCCATTTTCATTTATGTCAACCGCCTTCGATAAGGTATCGGATGCGGGGTCTATGGGCAGCAGATCATTGAGGTCAATCATCTCGCCGTTTTCCCAAAGAAACGCTCGTTCGTCACTTTCTCCGACTATCTGCCGAAGGTCATTGATCGCGTACGCATTCGCAGACAGAGACGATACCCCAAGATAGCCAAGATCAATTAGCTCGCCGTTCTGCCAAAGAACAGCCTGCTGCCCATAATAGCCGATTACCTGCCCGGCAGTATTTATAATATGCCTGGGGTAATAGGGGGCATTGTAATAATTCAGTGTCAGTCCGTTAAGATATGTAACCCAACCATCCTCCCAAAGATATGCCCTGCCTCCCGTCGACGATAATGTGCTGACGATTTGTTCTCCATCATTTATGGCTTGGAAATACCAATCATTTTCCAGCCGAAGCACGCCGTCCTGCAATAAGAAGCTGAGCGCGGGGCGCGTGCCGTAGGAGGAGTACTGCCCCACGATCTGTCCGACATTGTTAATCGCACTGATCACAGGAAAAGTCTCCGTGCCAAGTTGATCTTCCAATATCGTGAACCTGCCATTTTGCCAAAGAAACGTCTTGTTGAGCATAACAACGCTGCCCACGATTTGTCCGGTGTCGTTAATATCAACAGGTTTCATGTCCGGCCCCAGGTCCGTCCATAGTCCGTCCTCCCACAGAAAACCATGCGCCGGTATCGAGCTTACGCCTACTACTTGTCCGGCATTGTTCAAAATACTACTGGATAATGTGGGTGCGGGAAAAGTCCGGGCGATATATGTGAGCGAATAACTGGCGTCGCCCAAGGCGGGCGCGGCAAGCCACAGAATAGAAGAAACAACGGTCACAGCCCAGGCTCTCGGATTGTTTAGTCGAGTATTCATCGTTTTCTCCTTCTTGGAAAGTCTCTCTCCGTTTCGCACCGTTAGGAAAAGCCCCAATCAGTCGGGGAACAGAATACCACAAAACCCCCATTTTGCCAAGAGCTAATGTCAATTATTGAACTGGGGTGTCTTTCTGGTTGGTTTCTGGTTCCCGGCCGGTAAAGAACCGCTCGCTCGCGTCCTGCGGTGAGCTTTGTCGAACTGTCGCGGCTAGCAAGAGAGGGACGGTCGTTGTATTGCCTCCTGACTTCTGCCTCCTGACTTCTGACTTCTGTCTCCTGACTTCTGTCTCCTGACTTCTGTCTCCTGACTTCTGTCTCCTGACTTCTGCCTTCTGACTCCCGCCTAGATTTCCTTCCCCGCGAACCCGAGGTACTCATCGAGCCAGTCGTCGTTTTTGAGCACGCCTTTGCGCTGCCGCAGTGCATGTCGCTGGGCCTTTCGCTGTGCGAAGTCGAACAACTGCCGCGTCCAGGGGGAAGATACCTTCCGCAAGGTCTGTCCGCATCGGCGTCGCAGCAGGGCGGAGGGCAGCGGGGTGTGCCGGGCGACCAGTTCGTCTTGAAGGGAGACGATGGCCTGTGCGCTTCCGGGGTCGCCCTGGCGGGCACAGCGGCCGAAGAGTTGGCGGTCGATTCGCCCGGCTTCGTGGCGTTCGGTGGCTATAACGTGCAGCCCGCCCATGTCCGCTATGCCCCGTCCGAGTTTGATGTCCGTACCGCGGCCGGCCATGTTCGTCGCAACGGTGATCTTTCCGCCTTGCCCGGCCTGGGCGACGATGTGTGCTTCCTCGGCGTGGCGGACGGCGTTGAGGATTTGATGGTCCAGTTCTTTTTCGGCGAGCAGTTTCCCGAGGTGCTCGCTGGCGCGGACGCTGCGGGTCCCGATCAGGATGGGTCGGCCGTTCTGGTGGAGTCGTTCTATTTCCTCCACGATTGCGTTCCACTTGACCTGCTCGCCGGCGAAGACGCAGTCGGGCAGCATCTGGCGGATGCACGGGCGATTGGTGGGGACTACGACTACCGGCATGTGATAGATCTGCCAGAACTCCGGGCGGGCCTCGACGGCGGTGCCCGTCATCCCGCACAGGTTGCGATACATGCGGAAAAATCGCTGAAAACTGATCCGGGCGTAGGTGTCTTTGGGGGGCTGGATTTCCAGGTTTTCCTTGGCGGAGACGGCTTGGTGCAGCCCGTCGCGCCATTCCCGGTCGGGCATGAGTCGCCCGGTGAATTCGTCCACGATGACGACCTTGTCCTCCTGAATCACGTACTGCTTTTCGAGCAGATAAAATTCCCTCGCCGTCAGCGCCTGGGTTACGAATTCCTCCCGTCTGCGCGTCCCCCGCCAGATGCCCCCCATGGTTTCGGACAATTCCGCTGCGTGTTCCTTTCCCGCCGCCGTCAGCTCGCCCTCGCGATATCGCCTATTGATCTTGTAGTGCAGTGAAGGGGCCAATTGTTTTACTATTTCGGCCGCCTCCCCGAAGGCTTCAACCTGTTCTTCGTTGGGCGCATCTCCGGAGATAATCAGTGGCGTGACGGCTTCATCGATCAGGATGGAATCCACCTCATCGACGATGGCGAAATGCAACCCGCGCTGGACCAGGCGATCCGTGCCCGCCCCGGCGCCTCTGGCGATCTTGGCCAGGAGGGCCTCGCTGAGAGATCGCAATCGCCCCATCGCCAGGCGGTCCCGCAGGAAGTCAGCCGTTACCTCCTTGTTGGTGCAGTAGGTGATGTCGGAATGGTAAGCGCTGCGTCTATCGGGTGGGGGCATACCCTGCTCGATGTGTGCGGACCGCAACCCGCAAAAACGATAGACGCCCTGCATTTCCTCGGCGTCGCGTTTGGCGAGGTAATCGTTGACGGTCACGATGTGGCAGCCTCGCCCCCGCCAACCTGCGATGGTGGCGGGAATGGTGGCGGTCAGCGTCTTGCCTTCACCGGTCGCCATTTCGGCGATGCACCCACTTTGCATCACCAGCGCCCCGGCGATCTGGACGGCGAAGGGTTTCAGGCCGGTCTGTCTGAAAGCCACTTCCCGGATAAGGGCGCAGGCGCTGTTCAGGTCGGCGGGCGTATCGCGGCCTCGACGAAACAACTGACGATATTCCAACGCCGCCTCGTGGAGTTTGGGGTCCGTCAGATCGCGGAACTGCTTCTCCATGTCCACTATCAGCGCGGCGCGGCGGAGGAATCGCCGGGTGTAAAACCCGGCGCGGAGAAGAACCCCCGATAAGCAATCCCACGCCGCGTCCAGCCCCTTGGGCAGCGGGGCGCCGCCCGATGACTGCGAGAGCATCTGCCACGTTGTACTGGGAACACCCGACACGTCAGATGTTGAACCTCCGCTGGACCAGTTGGAGTATCGAATGCCACCACTGCGTCAATAACGGCTGGGAGGGCATCGTGAAGCGGACCATAACTCGCTGCCCATCCAGCAGGCGGATATTCTTTTTTGCATCGCCCTCCGGGGCCACCACGATTTCAAAAAGTCGCTCCGCTGCTTTGGTTCCCTTCGAGTCGTCCGTTTCCGTTCGGATGGTACCGCCGGCCTGGATCCCCAGGGCCTGCGAACGCAACTCTTTCGTGCCCGCCGAGAGGATATTCACAATCCTCCCCCTCAGGTGCAGATCGGGGCGCCCTTTGATGCGGATCTCTACGTTATTCCAGTCGGCTTCGTTGATTATGGTACCGGCGATCCGCTGGGTGGCGGTGGCGCGAATGCGTACCTCGCTGAGGTCGGCGACCACACCGACCGGTTTGCCTCGCTGAAGGTACACACCCTTGTATCGCTCCGCGTCGGGCGCGATCCAGGTTCCGTCCAGCGAGGGGCGTATTATCAGGGCATCCAGCCGGTTTTTCAGATGCCGTATCTGCCCGTCCAGTGTTTCGATCCGCTGTGCGTAGATCTGGACGGCGGCTTCTTCACGCGTCATGGCGACACGGTGCTGAACCTCCAGGCGGCGGCGCTCGGCGAGAAGCTGCTCGTGTCTGGTTGAAAGTTCGCGATTTTCGCACTCCAGCAGCGGTTCGCCGTCCTTCCTTACCCGCCTGCCGGTGGGAAGTACGCTCTGGACGAATCCATCTTCGGTGGCATAGACGATCGCCATGTGGACCGGTTCGACGATTCCTTCAGCCCGGGAGTGGCGCGGCGCTTTGATGGCCCCGATCGCGATGAATAATACCGCGAAGAACAGACCGGTCGTCAGCAGCGCGCGAGGACGAACGCGCGACAGCTCCCTGTTGGTGAAAAGGTACCGAATGAATTTTCCCAGCGGTACAAGGCCCCAGGTAACGACGGCGACGACGGCCAGGATCGTTCCCAGCAGGAAGAATTTGTCGGCTATGAACAGCAGAATCGCCGTGCAGATAAAAACGCGATAAATTGTCGAGGCGATTCCGTAGATCGGGAACCAGAACCGCTCTCCGGAGCTGTGAGCCGGGCTGTGGGCCCCACGGACGCCCCAGATGTATTTCTTGACCAGGTAATAAATGTACTGCCGACTCCGTTGGGCCAGGTTGGGAATCTCCAGCAGATCAGACAGGATGTAATACCCGTCGTACCGCAGCAGGGGATTCCCGTTGAATAGAAGCGTAGAGACGCTCGCGATGAACATGATGTTGTAGCAGATGGCGTGTGTGGTTCCTGTGGTCGTGTTAGCCCAGACGATGGCTGCCACCGCTGCAATCGCCAGTTCAACGAACATCCCACCTGTTCCCACGACGATCCGCTGCCACTTGCTCCGCAGGGCCCAGGCGCTGGAGGCGTCCACGTATGGCATGGGGGTGAAGACCAGGAACATGATGCCCATAGTGTGGACCTCCCCGCCGCCGGAGGACAGCCCGAACTTCTTGCAGGCGAACGCGTGCCCGAACTCGTGAAATATCTTCACAAATGTGAAGCTCAGATACAGCAGCACGAGATTGTCCGAATCCAGAATTCCCGAGGCCCGGTCGGCCAGTTCCCCGACGCGCCCGCCCACGAAATACAGACCCGTCCCCACCAACGCCACCCAGAGAATCAACGCGGGTTTTGTAAACGCCTGTCCGAGAATCCCCACCCAACGGTTTAGAAACGCGTCCGGGTCGAACAGAGGGATGCGGATAAACAGCAGATTCATCATGTAACCCTGCACTTCTCTGGTGCGGCGTTTGTGATGGCGCCGCAGCAGTCCTTCGGCGTCGGGGGGCAAGTCGGCCTGAAGAAGATTCGAGGCGTACAATTGTCCCAACAGTTGGATAACCTCTCCCTGGGTGGGTGCATTGTCTTCGAGTCGATCGTTACAGGCCTTCCAGACCTCCCCTACGCTGCGCCGCCCGTCGAGCATGGCGATGAATTGATATGCAGAGTTGTTCAGGCGGAAAAACTGATTGGTCCCGGGGTCTTGCAAGACGTGCCACATCTGGCCGCGGTAATGCTGGCGGTACACCTGCACCGAAGAGCGCAGGGCGGGGTGAAGGTCAACCACCCGATACCACGATTCACTGAATGTAGGACGTTCTACCGGCACGGGCAAGTCCCCGAGCTAAGTTACTTTGAAAAATGGTTGCACAATGTAAAATGTAAAAAAGCTGAAAGCTAAAAGCTGAAAAAGAAAGAAAAGTGCGAGTGTGCAATCATTCTTGCTTGCAACCTATTTTTTAGATCCACAATTTCATACGAATCCAGTTTACCAGTTTTCGCGTCCACAGCCACGCGTATGGCCGTCGGCCGATGTCGATCTTGGCCAGGCCCTCCATTCCCGGGCGCATCCAGGGATGTCGGGCAAACAGGCGGACGCGAACCTTAAAGACGTTCTTCTGGTCGCTGATTTCGGCTATGGGGAAGATCTTTTCAACCACAAATCGAACGCGCCATTCGGGTTCAGGATACGTCGCCACAGCCAGTTCTCCCTCCTGTCCGACCTTGACTTCGACGATTTCATCCTCCGGTACGGACAATTCCGCCCGCAGCGACTCCAGTGGGGCAATCTCGAACAGCAGGTCTCCGGTCTTTACCGGTGCGCCAATTTGTCGCATCAGGTCCCCGACAATCACAACCCCGGAGATGGGCGCAACGATCCGGGCCTTTTCGATGTGATGTTTCAGAAGGGCGATTTTAGCCATTACCTGCTCCCCCTGTGCCTTTGCTTTCTGCGCCTCTCCCGTTTCATTATCTTGCCAGGCTGCCTTCTCTACCGTCTCGTAGCCCAGGTACTCCTTTTGGGCTTCCAGCAATTTCAATTGCAAGTCGGCGTCGTCCAGTTCAGCCAAAACCGTCTCGCCGCCTACCACCGCCTTGTCCGGTTCGACGAAGACAGTCTTGAGAAACCCGTCAAACGGCGCAGGGACGACCCGTCGTTGCGTGGGTTCCAGCGTGAACGGCGCCTCGGCCCGATAATCGCCCTTGGCGAAGATCAAAAAGGCCGCTAAGCCCAGGATCAACATCGCCGCGATCTTCAACCACGTGTGCTTCGGACCGATCACCGCGGCGCAGGTCTTTCGCATCGCACGGGCGATCTTGGCACCGAACCACCGGTCGCGCTCGTAGAGGTTCATCAGCCTGGCGATGGTAAGGTCACTCACCAGACGAAGCGTTTCGAGTTCTTCCGGTTGCACGGGTTTCTCGGTCGGCCTTTCGATAGTCAACACCGCCACCGGCTCGCCGGATTGACGCAAGGGAAGGCTTGTGATTGCGTTGGGTCCGTGGTGCTTCGACAGGTCGGCGGCGGAGCGGGAGACGTAGGTGGCGTCCGGGGGAGAGGGATACAGTATTTCAATGTCCTGGTCGAGGCATTCTTCCATTGCCCCTTCTACCTCCTGGACCAGTTTCATCTTTCGGCTGAACTTCTCGGTATGGCTCATTGCCTTCAGATGAACGTACCGGCCCTTGAGGATGCCGAATCCGACGCGGTCGCACCCCCAGCGGGTGGTGACTTCGTTGCACAGCGCCATCGCCGCTCCTGTAAATCGCTGTTGCGTATTGATTGCGGAGAGAACCCCCATGGCGCGCTGGAGTCGTTCCAGGTCGACTCCCCGCTTTTGCAGCAGCAACCGCATCTCATACAGACTGAGCAGACTGGCCGTCAGCTCCAGCTTCTCCCTGCCCGCGTCAATGGCGGCCTGATCGGTGTTCTCCAGCACAAACGCCGCCAATCCCTCCACCTTCTGGAGGCGCTTGATCGGGAGGATCACAAGATATCGGGAGGGGGGTTGGCCGTACAGGTCATCCGTCTGGTGAAGCGGTTTCACCGCCGTCGTGCCGCTTTTTAAGACCGACTTGCCCGATTCCACCGCCTGCGCTAACCAGACCGGAGGCGCCGGTGCGTCCTTCGGGAGGGGCGGAAAGGCGGCGGGGATCTCGACTTGTCCGTTGGGTTTCGGACGAATCACCGCCCCGCATACCGCCGAGGCCAGTTGACACTGCACCGCGAGCAGATTGAACAGGAACTCGTTGGGAGCACCTTCAAAACAACTAAGGTGTTCAATCAAGTCCGCCGTCGTCGGTGCGGTCTGACCCGATTGAAGCTGCTCGAATTGCACTTTATCAGCCATTCTGTCCTGCACGCTGGTGCGACACGGTTGCTCAGGTTGTCTGGGGTGTCTGGGGTGTCTGGGGCTTCTGGCGTTTGCTCATGTCCATTTCCAGTTCGCCGAATTGATCTTCATGGCGGCGAATCAACTGGCTGAGCGTAATGGCCAGGCGTTTGGCTGAATAATAGTTCATGATAACCCGCTCGTTGACCTGGAAGATGATCTCCGGTTGTTGCTTTTCCTGTTGCGCCGATTGCGCCGAGGCGGGATTCAGGAGGTTCAGCCCGAAATCCAGCATGACCTCCTCGGCCGTCCCGTTGGTTCTGAAGGCGTTGGCGTAGGATGTGGTCATGTTCCGTTCGTCCATGCGAAGTCGAATCTGCTGCTGCCCTGTCTGCTCGCGAGCCTGCTCCTCGATCGGCTTCTCATCATTCGTCTTTTTATCGGCCATCAATTTATTCTCCTTATTTCGCCTGATTGGGGTTCTTATTGACCTTGGATGGGGATTTTGCGCCCCGAAAGACATTTTTCTCGGGAAATGATACTCGCACGGTCTCGCCCGTGGGTCGTTTTGAGGGGTTGGGAACTTCCACGCGGACCCGGAGGGTATCGATTTCGGCGTCGGAGGCAATGTGGATGATTTTTCCCGTCGCCGTCTTGTTATCTCCCAGTCTAAAGGTAATCCTGGCGGCCTGGCCGAGTTTGAGGTGCCTCACCTGCGATAATGGTACCCTCACCTCGACCCACATCGGATCGATGCTGATGACGCGCATCACGGGTTTCGTCTGCGAATCGACGGATTCTCCCTCGTTCACGAATATGGTTTCCACCGTCCCGTCGATGGGACTCTTTAGTTTCATTCGTTCGAGTTGCTTCTTCGCCACCTCGAAACTCAACTGGTCGACTTTGTTGCGCTCGAATTTCGCCAGTGCCAATTCTGCCTTTGCGAAAAGAACCTGCAATTGAGCCTTCTGGACTTCCAGGTCCGTCGCGACATCGTTTTTTTTTGCAACTTCTTTGAGTTTTAGTTCGAACTTGGCCTGGTCGAGGGCGGCTTGGCGGGCTTTGATGCGCGTCATATCCTCCGCTTTTGCCCTGAGTTGTTCTAATTGCACTTGCTCGGCCAAGTCTTCGAGCTTCGCCAAAACCTGATCCTTGCGGATGTCGTCGCCTTCCTTGACCCGCATCTCTGCGATCAGCCCCGGGCGAATGAAGGAAATCGTCCTGTCCTTGCTGGGTATTGTTACGTGCCTGATGCCCTCAGCCCCCGCGACCCAACTGCAAAGCAGCAGGACACAAACCGCCCCTACGAATGTCTTCAGATAATTCATATTTGTCATAATCCGTTCCTGCTCCGCTCCTGACGATATGCCATTTTATGCTCTGTTCTCCGCGTAGCAATTATAATTATTCCCACAAATTTCATGACATGGAACCGCACCTTGTCTAAACCCAAAGGAGAATACAACTTACCTCGGTCCTACCAAAGAAATTACGTCAATTTATTTTGAAATAGTCTTGCTTTGAAGTGTGGAAGAAGGTTAAAGTATATAGTTAGTGTAGTGTGTACCTCGACCCGAGAGATTGGGAATAGTTGATGGGCAAGAATGAGGTTATCCCCGTGCCCGCCAAATGGTCGATAGATACTAAGTAACATGGCAGGCACGCCTTCCGTGGGCTTTGCTCCCGTTTCTTGTAAAGTAAAACTGGAGGCAGATTGTCATTGGAGACAAGTTAATGCCCGACCACAGGCCTTTATTTGAGGGTTTAGAACCGAGGTTGATGCTGACGACGCTCTTCGGCGGCGAGGTCTTTGAATACCAGGACGCCAACGAGAATATCATCCGCATAGCGCTCGACGGGGACATCATCGCCGAGTTCATCGCAGCGGATCTTAACCCTCTTAACCAACTCATTCTTGGTGATATACCGGGGCTTATTACCTCCAGCACAACCGGGCGGACGGGCGGCGAAATCCTGGGCGGAATCGGTGGGGCGGACGGGGTGGAGTTGATCGGTCCCATCGTCGGGGTGGATATTCCCGCTGACCCGGATGAGCTTTCTCTTCAGGCGTTGGCGAGTATGGGCGCGCTGGACAACGGCGCGACGTACGCCTTCAACATCGGAACGATCGGCGGAATAATTACGATTCAAGTGCTGAAATTGAACCCGCCTGCAGTGATCCCCGGCCCCGTGAACACGACCGCCGAAGCGCTGCTTCAGCAGTCGTCGTTGGGGGCCGACGTCATGTCCACTCTCAACGGCGCGGTAATTACTGGGGTTCCACTCGCCTTCGCCGTTCACCCAACTACCGGGATAGCGTATGTGGCTGGGGTTGACCTGGCTACCGGGCTCTGCGAGTTGTACTCTATCAACCGCATATCCGGTCTCGTGACGGAGATCACCGATGGACTCGCCGGGCGACCGGACAGCATTGCCGGGGGGACCATTTTGGGCATTCAGGCGATGGAGTTCGACTCGGGGGGGAACTTGTATGTCATTGGACTGAATGCTGCGATAACCGACTCGTACTTGGGTAGGATTGACCCGACGAGCGGTGATCTGTGGGGAGGTCCGGGCACCGAGGTCCAGATCACGCTGGGCGGAGCGAGCTTTCCGGCAATCTTTTCCTCTATGGTCTTTGACGCCTCGGATGGGCTATACGTCGTCCAGCAAGGACTTGATGCGGATGGGAATATGGCCTCCGCGCTACACACCCTGAACGTCACCGGAGCACTGATATTAGGTCCGTTAATTGAGGTGGACCCTGACACTGGGGGCGACGGTGAGAATACGGCCATTGAAGGTCTGGCTTTCGCGAGGGATTCTGAGGACAATATCATCCTTGTGGGGGTGGACCATGGGCAGATAGACGACGATACGGGAGCGGTCCTTCCGCGCCTGGTCAGCATCAGCACGTTCACAGGCGCGGCCGTACTGCTGTCCGAACCCGGCACCGCGGCGCCTGTGTACGGGCTGAGCAGTTTCACCGAAGCCGGGGATGCCCGCCCGCTTCTATTCACCACGAATGGTGGAAGCCTCATCCGCGGTGCGGCGCCCAAGCTCCCGACAACCGACGGCGTGAGCATAGTCGATTCCATTCTTGGCGCCGACTTCAGACCCCGAACACCCGCCGCCGTCGACGGGTTGCTCTATTTTGTCGTTCGATATACCCCAGCGGCTACAGGTAGCGTTGAATCCGACAGGCTCTACACCATCGACGTAACCAAGCCCAGCCCCTCGGGCATCCAAAACACGGTGACCCCCGTGGGGTTCATCAACTCCGCGAGCGCAGACACCGTCACGTCCATCGCCTGGGAACAGAGCGCCGCCAATACGGTCACGCTTTACGGATTCCGTGTCTCCGGGGGTGCTACGGGGCAAATTATAACCATTAACGCAGCTACCGGTGCCCCCACTGTCGTGACGACCGTAACCCTCGCCGGAGTTAGCATTACGGACATCAGCGGGATTGAGTTTTCCGCGGATGATCCGACCGCCGCCGAGGCTTATATCTATGCGGTCCAGAACAACGGGAACGACAGCCAATTACTGCGAATAACCCTCGCCGACGGGTTAACCTATATACTCGGTCCCCTGAGCGATCCGGACGACACGGTCGATCCCATCCGAGGCGAGGACCTTGGCGGACTGGCGTGGAATCCGATCCTCCTCAGCCCGTTTACCGGCGAACCCGGGGTGCTGATCGGGACGGACGTCGAGTCCGACGAACTGGTCTTTATCGATTCCCGGCCTCGCTTTCCCACCGCCGACGTCTTTGCAATCTACGTCTCCCAGACAAGTGATACCGCCTCTATTTCGATATCCCGCGTCCCGGACCTCGGCCCGGGTGATCGCCCCATGCTGCCGTTTGTTGGCGATGCGGGCAGTCTGCGAATTACACCCGCCAATGGTACCGTGACGGTCATCGGGGTACCGGGCGGTACCGGGGAGGTGTACATCGGGGCCAGAACCGAGGATGTCGATCCGAGTGTCACCACCGAAGATTTGATTCCGATTATCCAAGCGGCATTTCATAAGGCCATCGGCGTTCGCGCGGAAAATGTCGATGATTTTCTTCCTGATCCACCAATACCTCCTCCTCCTGATCCTCCCCCTATTGACTATGACCTCTCGGCCGGGGTGGTTGTGGCGGAGAGTCTGCTGGACTACGTCTCCATTGATCCTTTTCTGGTCAATCGGCTGCTCGGTCAGAACCTCGACATGGTTCACGAGATCGCCGTTCACCGCGACGGGTCGATTGTGGTGGTGGATACTGATCTTAAAGACGCAACTGGCCTACTGGTAAACGGGGATGAGATCGCATCAATCAGTCCGACCACCGGGTTGGCCGACACCCTGTTACCACCGATGCTCGTTACGGATTCCATTACCGGCCTGCCGCTGCTCTATATCAGCGGGCTGGACTACGGCGACCACGATCCCACTTCGCCCCTCACTACCGACTGGATGAGCGGCGCTGGCGGCAACCAGGAGCTCTTTGCGATTTACAACATAGAAGATCCCCGCCCGGTCGACACGATCGGCGGGAATCTGATCAACGTCACGACGAACCCCGCCGGTGACTGGAACATCGTGGGTCTGACGGTAACGGTCGGCGGCGTGATGTACGCCATTGATAATCGCGGCGGGGCCGGAACAAACTACGACCTCTACCGCATCGACCGGGATCTTACCGGCGCCGTGGATACGAACGGCATGACACGGATAGGCGAGATACAGGCGAACCAAACTCCATCTACCCCCGTCAATCTGGTTACGGGCATTT
>SDBT01014263.1_pt1 | contig 12684 bp, 9 predicted proteins | sample 2277101 | NCBI WGS metagenome assembly SDBT01 (sample SAMN10404973, study PRJNA504765) | marine sediment metagenome | isolation source: marine sediment core GS10_PC15, 103 cmbsf | place: Arctic Ocean: Southern Knipovich Ridge | collected 2010 | reverse complement strand
TGTCCTCAATGAAGTGGCGACATCGATGTCGTTTCAGCGTAACGGGTTGTAACTGATGGTGAAATGGGCAAAGGTTGCACAAATTTGAAAAGCTCTCACAAGCCGCAAAGGCGTTGGCCGAAGAGTCCCCGAACTTCGGGTTTCTGGCCTTGCATGAAGCCCGCCTGATCCAGGCGGCTATGGCGGCGGAGAGGAACGTCGTCTCGGATCCGGTCATGGCCCCGATGCGCCTTCGGTGCAGCTCGGCGAGATGCTGGCTGCGCAGACCGCGGCGCAGATCGGGGATTTTTGCGCAGTCTTTTTACACCATTTACGCCTTGTATTACACTCATTTACGCGGAAACGACATCGATGTCGTTTCCACGTAAGGGGGGGCGGCGGGGAGGTAAAACTGATTGCGAAATGGGCGAAGTATGCGCAGCCGGATCCCCGCCCGGATCGCTCCCTGGATCCGCTCCGGGATCGATGACCGCATCCACGCCCCACACACAGCCTTTCTCCCTTTCCCAACCCGTGGTCGTGGACGTGGACGTAGACACGCTTGCTCTTGAGTCTCGAAACCCCAGCGCCAAGTAAGGCGAATAGTTGGCTGATCATGACTATTGAGCATGATGGGTTGGCGACGAAAGGTCAACGGTTTCGACTTCTACGAGGTTTTGAGAAGGGACAGGCACCAGAAGGGCGATTGACAACTGAACATCCGTCCACGTATAACCACTGTCAGACCCAGGTGTTACGATGTTTTCAAGTCGGGCTAGGACATTGGCTTCGCCCGCAAATACATGAGGGAGTGGCTGGCCAAGAAAGATAGGTTGATTCATGGCCAAGAAGAAGAAAACGAAAAGAAAGAACGAGATGCCCGGCGAACGTATTCTCTACGACACCGACCAGGAAGAGCTGTGGGAAGTGAGGGGAGGTTTTCTTTACGCTCGGATGACACTGGGCGTGAAGAAGTGGATGGGAATCATCGAGTTTCCGGAAGCCCCCAAGCTGCCCTCGGACGTGGTGATATTCCTGAGCGGTGTGAAGAACGACTTGAAGTTCGGCATCGGCATGTGCACACAGGCGCCACTACGCAGACAGAAACTCGGGGTAATTCTCCTTGACGATCTGGATCCTGAATTCGTCCGGGAGGTCAACGGCATGATGCGACGTCATGTCCCCAAGACCTACACTCCCAAACTGCTCAGGAATGTATGGGACGCCTACCTCATGCACACCTTCCTCCACGAACTGGGGCACTGGAAGAATATCCGGAAGAACGGCAACCGCGGGTCCGAAGAACGCCACGAGCAGGCGGCCGAGCGCTTCGCCTGGCGATGGATGGAGCGCATCTATGCCCCGAAGATCGTATCAGGTGTTATGGGCCTGAACTGGGTGCTGGATTTAGTGCTGGGGGCGGAGTAGTAGTTGGAATACTAATGAGTGAAGGCTTGAACCAATGACTCGAATCGCAATCATCGCCGACATACACGCCGACTTTCATGCTCTTGAGGATGCCCTCGACAAGATTGACCAACTCGGGTGCGACCTCGTTGTCTGCGCTGGCGACGTGATCGGCTGGGGCAAGTTTCCGGAGCAGACGATCTCCCTGGTGCGGGAGCGCGATATCACATGCATCCGAGGAAACCATGAGAACTGGGCGCTGCAAGGAGAATTGCACGACGATCCCGACCTCTTGCTGAAGCCCCAGACGCTCAAGTTCCTGCGCTCGCTTCCCCAGAGCTGGTCTGGAGTATTCGACGGCGTTCGTGTGGCCGTGTGGCATGCGCGTCCTGGCTCGGACATGGACGGAATCCACCCAGACATGATCAAAGGCTCCGAGCTTAGACGAATGCTTGAGGAGGCCGAGGCAGACGTTCTGGTTGTTGGGCACAACCACATACCATTCTTCATTTCTGTGCCTGGCGGCGGCATCGTTGTCAACCCGGGGGCATTGCTCCGCGACCCAGCCGTCAAGCTTGAATACCCGTGGATCTTGGATCCCAAGACCGGCAGTTTCACACAGGCCCAACATGTCGAGCGCGGGACTTTCGGCGTCCTGGAGACTCCCGCGGTGCGGTTCAGGGTATGCCGTGCGGAGGATGGTGTGGCGATTGATGGATACTCTGGGGATTTCTCGTAGGCAGATGATGCTGCAACACTATTCCGCTCGATCGGCCAGACCATGGCAGATATTGTCCTACTTGGAGGTGACATCGGCATTTCCTTAATAAATCATGGTCCCAATAAGTCGTTTTCAATCCTCCACTCTTGAGCCACTAGATGAGCTTCCCTGATGCGGTCGAGAATGCCGTGGACATGATGCTTGATGTTGGGATCAAGAATCTCCATGCGATCATAGATAGGCCAGCCATCGCTGGCGCCAAGGCTGTCTACCAGGATACAGGGAGTCGTGTCCTCCACCTCCTCGCGGAATTCCAGGTACTCAGCCCAGGACTCACTTGTCAAAGTGCTCCGGTCTACGATCGCTACAAAATAGGGGATGGCGAAGATGTCCGGCGAGAATGGCTCGCCGTGGTAGATGTCGCAGCCGATCCTCCGGGCGTATGCACCGACATCAGACAGAAGTCCCGGATCTCCGAACTGACAGAAGATCGTGGTCTGCCAAGCAAAACATTTCGGTACTTCACGAACCTCGTCGTCGCAGGACTTGGCGAGTGCTCCTGTGCTGGTGTCTTCCCACATTCCAAGGGCTACACCTCCGGCCAAGAACCCTTTGAGGAACTTCCTTCGGTTATGCATTGTGGCATCCTCCTATCCAGTACTCTCGATTACCTGGAACAAGGTTAACATGACGGGCTGACACTCTACGAGCGAAGCAGGACAATGCGTAAATGGCTGTAGTTACGAGGATTTGTCTTAACGCGTTGGAATATCCGGCGCTCACTCCGGCCGAACTGTGACGTGCTCGCTTCCAGGCAAGCAAACGATAGGTGGAATCGACCGGGGAACCGATCCGGGACTCGTTGCCGCTTTCCTATCTCTCGAATCCTTCCAAGTCCGCCAGCGGCCTTGACACCACTTAGTCCAGGCCAGCCATATCCACCGACCTGCCGCGCTCCTGAGCCCCTGGAATCGCTTCGAAGGCCCCGGGCCATGACTGGGCCAGGCGTGCCTTGGGCTGTCTTGGGCGTCCGGTCGCGCTTCACTGTCTCCGGCTGGTGAATCGCACTTGACACCATCGCGGTTCGGCGGGAGAACTCGGCCAATTACTGCCCGGTTGTACCCGGTCAGCCCCAATATCCAGGCGATCCGGCCAGTCGTGCATCTTTTATTCACTGCACGCTTGACATTTTCTCGGGATTCCTGCAAAAAAAGGATGGAGACCCGCTCGCGGTGTTGTATGTTAACCTCCGCGAACACACTGGAGCGATCTTGTTGGCGATCGAATTTCGAGGAGTTTGGCAACCTTCGAGCAGCCTCTTGGTTGGTACGCGGGGCGTCTGCCTGATCGGTCTGGGTCTCCATCCAGTGTCGCCGTGCTCTCTCCCTGCATGCCTTTTCTTTTGCCCTCCGTGGGTAGGTAGCGCAGTAGAGGAAAGAGACAGTACGTACAAACCCTAGAGGTGCAAGATGAAAAGACTGATAGTTTCTTTGACGTTTGTATTCCTTTCCGGATGGACATCATTGGGTTGTGGAAGTGGCGGGGAAGACTGCACACCATACGCACGGACGATTTGCAGGAAGGGAGTCACTTACTGGATAGATAGCTGCGGCAACCAGGGAGATGTCGCCGAAACATGCGAATGCGAATGTAACCTAGACTATTCTGGCTGTGAAAGTGACTGTGGGTGTACGCCCGATTGCATAGGTAAGGAATGTGGACCAGATGGATGTGGAGGAAATTGTACCCCTGGATGCAGTGGCGGCGCAACATGCAATGAGGCGAATGGCCAGTGTGAGCATCAGTGCAATCCGTCATGCGACAACAAGGAGTGTGGTCCAGATGGCTGTGGCGGCACTTGTTCGCCTGGATGCAGTGGCGGGGAAACATGCAATGATGTATCAGGACAATGCAGCGATGTCTGTAATCCAGCATGTAGTGGTAGGGAGTGTGGACCAGATGGATGTGGAGGAAGTTGTACCCCCGGATGCAGTGGCGACGAAACATGCAATGAGGCGAATGGCCTGTGTGAGTATCAGTGCAATTCGTCATGCGACAACAAGGAGTGTGGTCCAGATGGCTGTGGCGGCACTTGTTCGCCTGGCTGTGAAACAGGTGAAACGTGCAACGAGTCAACAGGCCAGTGCGAGCTAGAAAACCAGTTCGGTTCCTGTACGATGGTTGAGACTTGTTCTACGAGTTCAGATTGTTGCCCAGATCCCATGCCAGGTACATACGTATGCAACCAGGATTACCCATACATATATTCATGTGACAATGGAGAGTGCGCCAGTTCAGGTTGCTCTTCAGACTCTGACTGCACCACTTACTTTGAGCAGATGAGCGCAGTACTCCCAGACAACTGGAGTTATGATGGCTGTGTATCCGGTTCCTGTACGATGGTTGAGACTTGTTCTACGAGTTCAGATTGTTGCCCAGATCCCATGCCAGGTACATACGTATGCAACCAGGATTACCCATACATATATTCATGTGACAATGGAGGGTGCGCCAGTTCAGGTTGCTCTTCAGATTCTGACTGCACCACTTACTTTGAGCAGATGAGCGCCGTACTCCCAGACAACTGGAGGTATGATGGCTGTGCCTCCGGTTCCTGTACGATGGTTGAGACTTGTTCTACGAGTTCAGATTGTTGCCCAGATCCCATGCCAGGTACATACGTATGCAACCAGGATTACCCATACAAATATTCATGTGATAATGGAGAGTGCGCCAGTTCAGGTTGCTCTTCAGATTCTGACTGCACCACTTACTTTGAGCAAATGAGCGCCGTACTCCCAGAGAACTGGAGGTATGATGGCTGTGTCTTCTACTAGGAGATCTTCAGCTTTCCAATTGGGGATTTCAGATTGGGAGCGAATGGAAATGCCGATTCTGGGGTATTGAGCGCTTGTTATTCCTATACGTGACTACATGTTAGGGGGAGGCAGAGTGTCAAGGGAGCTCGTACTTGAACAGTCACAGCAGCAACTGCAGACGTTCCTGGATGAACTGAAGAACGGCACCACCAACTACAGGACCATCTCCAGCCTCGATGGCCAGGTGGCACAGGAGTATGCCGGTCGCTGTGTCTTAGAACTCCTGCAAAACGCGCACGACGCCCTTCGGGAGGCCCCGGAGGGTGACGCCCACCGCATCGCCTTCGTACTTTCGACCGGAGCCCGACCGACCCTACTCGTCGCCAACACCGGTGTGCCCTTCCGGCCGAGCGACTTCGAAGGCATCTCCCGACTCGGACAAAGCCACAAGGATCCGAATGAGTCAGTTGGTAACAAAGGGCTCGGGTTTCGCAGTGTCCTAGATGTCTGCTCGTCTCCAGCTATCTGGTCTACGCCCTGGAACTGCAAAGGTGAGGGGTTCCGCTTCCGCTTCGAGCCTGGAGTGAGGGACGAGATCGTTCAGGCCATATCCCAGTTGATCAAACAGGGACTCTCAACGACCGCACCCTGGGGTGCTGGCCGACCCCTGGTAGACTGGTCGCCCGACCAACTCGGCCGCCTCCGGGAGCGTATCAAAGACGAACAGTTCGATCCCGCCGAACAGGCACAGCGGTATCTCTCGCCGTACCAGTTCCCCCTTCCTGCAGTCGATCCGCCGCCCGACGTCGCTCGGCTCCTAGATTGTGGGTACGCAACCGTGGTCCGGTTGGAACTCGACGGGGGAGAACACGGTTCAACCGACGCGGCGGCCGAGTCCATCGCCGACCAACTCGCCGACCTCGATGGCCGTTCGATGGTCTTCCTTGAGCACCTCAAAGAGGTCGTGATCGAGATCGACGAAGCCGAGCGCCGTTTGAACCGCGAGGTCGAGAGCCTCCCCGCCCAGAGCGTCGACGAGATTCGCGTTCGTAGTGTTCTGGTCGCCGAGGGCGGCGCCCTCAGGCTGTTCCTGGTGTGGACACGCGAACTTGGCGGAGCTTCGGATCCAAATGGTTCAGAAAGAATTCGAGCTGCCACGATCGACCTGCCTGGACGCTGGCCGGAACTCCGTCGAGTCGAGGTGGGCGTCGCCATCGAAGAGACTGAGACTCCCACGCCGGGGGTTTTTGTGATCTTCCTGCCGACCACCCTCGGCACGGGTTGTGCCTCGCTGCTGAATGGTCCCTTCTACGGATCTCTGAACCGCACTTCAGTTCCATTGGCGCACCCCTACAACGAGCTGCTCCTGCAAGAGCAAGCGGACATCACGATCGACGCTGTCCGATGGTTGCTCACCTTCGAAGACCAGAAGACGGCTGCAAGGGCGATCGTCGACCTGGTTTCCTCCACCGACACGATCGCGGGGAGCAGCGATCGGTGGATGGACCGCGTCCGCGCCCGCGCGACAGAGCGCGGGAACTGCCTCGAAGCCCAACCGCTCGTACTCTGCGAGCGGGGGTGGAGGCAGCCCACCCAGGTTCGTCTCTTGCCGCAGTTCGGGGAGGAAGACCGACTCGGCGAGGCGCGCTGGCGCGAGTTCGCGGCCTACGAACTCGCTGTGGCCGAGTTAGATTCGCGGCGTGACGCCCTGACCGAACTAATCAACGGGCTCAACGGATCGCCGAGCCCCGCTCCCAACGAGTGGAGTAGGACCCTCGAGGACCTCAGCACGGCACGCAACTCCGGTACTCTGGAAGTCGACTGGAACGATCTCCTCACGAGCCTCGTTGCAGCACTCCCAGCGAAGCTCCGAGAGACCCCAAAACACGTGGACCCTCTCGCGACCTGCCAGTTCATCCCTTCCGAGGATGGCCGCGTCCTTTCTGCAGAGGCCTCAACCCGCGTGTTCTTCCGCCCGGTGAGGGTCTCCAATGAAGAGGAGGACCGTACCAGCGGTCTCCCTTCGAGCCTCCAGGACCGAGTCGCATTCCTGCACCCAGAGGTGAGGACGCAGGAGGGCCCAAAGCGGACGAACACCTTGGTCCAAAAGTTTCTCGATGGTCGCTTTGCTCAACCTTTCGACCGTCGGGCGTTGATAAGAGAGGTCGTGGTCCCGGCAATCCCGCACCAGCCCATTGGCCACAACACCGACCAGGCGGCAGCGTGCCGGGAGATCCTGACATGGGCCATCAAGCTAATCGGCACCGACGAACTCACCTCGGTTGAGTCCCACCTTGGGAAGCTGCCAGTCCCTTGCTACGGCGGGTGGTTCCCGATGGCGAGAGCCGTCTTCGGGCCTGGCTGGAAAGAGTTAGGAGACGATCTTTGGCTGGTCGCCGACGCGCTGCCGACCTCCGTTGGGGAGGAACTGAGGGCATCGTCACTCGTACCACCGGACGACCCGAGATGGCCACCCGGTATGGAGGAGCGGACAGATCTGCTCGAGCGCGGCGGCGTGATTGCCGGCCTGCGATTGCAGTCTCCTCCGTCGACCTGGGCACCTCAGTGGGAAATGGAAGGGTATGGGGTGCACAAACTGCACCCGGAGGCCCCCCCTGCGGTTCCCAAGGTCGATTGGAACAGTTGGCGGGAGGATCAGCGCGAGGCGGCCAAGCCCTACTACGACGGGTTGCACCCATATGAACTCAAGAAGCTCTTGCTACTCCCGGCGCTCCACCACCTCGAAAATCTGCCGGCTGATGCAGCGCAAGCTCTAAGTCGACTGCTGCTGGCCTCGATTCCGAGTTGGTCCTCGGGCTGGAAAGAGGTTGAGCAGTGGAAGATCAAGGGCCATGAAGACCGAAAAAGCCTCGATTCACCCCTGGCCTTCTTGCTCCGGGACAAACCCTGGCTCCGGGATAAAAGGGACGTCAAAAAACGACTTGCCGATCGGTGGCTCGTGCCGGACTCAATGCTTCGCGGCCAGAAGGAGCGCTTCGCCCACTTGGATCCCCTTTCCATCGATCTCGCACGGAGACTCTACGAAGACAGCACGTTGCGAAGCGAACTCTATACGCTTGGCCTCAACGAGTACCCATACGAAGGGACGAAGGGTGGCCCAGCGCTCCTGGACGCGTTGGCTCGAGCATGGAAAGCGAAACGGGTACCGCCCGCTCGAATTGATATCTTTATCGGACAGCTCCGCAACGCTTGGACACACCTCAACGTCGACAAGCCGCTCCCAGGCCAGTTCGTGATCAGGACCGGCCGGCGCACATTCGAGGTGCGCCAGGCGGAGGAGTTGGTGGACGTCTTCCTGCCGGACAACCAGGAGCGCACCCAATCTCTTAGAAACCACAGCAAGCCGCTGCTGGAAATGAACACCGCAGACGCCATCCAGCATCGGGACAGGCTAACAGCCGCAAGTAACATCCAGTTGGCCTCAGCGCTCCAGGAGGAGGTCACGGTCGATAACAGTTCGATCGCTGAGGTCGATGAACGGTCGACGCCAATCCAGGAAACGGAACTGGCGTGGCTCTCCCCTGTGCTTCTTGCCCTCGCTGCGCACGGCGGTCCGAACCCGGCCGGCGCTGACACCAAATCGTGGCACGAGGCAGCCCTGCGCCTTCGCCGGGCCAGGGTGTCGTGGTGCGAGTACATCTCATTGCGACTGGTTCACGGCGATGAAATAGTCGCTAGGAATGAGCCATCGGCTGTATGGTATGCAGAGCGCGACCTACTCATCCTCGCCCGAAACGCCCATGGGCGGTACGACTCCCTGGCCGAAGCCACGATGGTCATACTCGACCGGCGCAACCTCCTACCTTACCTGCGCCTAGTCCTGGGCGCCTTGAACGGGATCGGCGCACCGAGTGACGACGATTTGAAGGCTGCCCTTGAGCGCGGGGATGTCGACGCCTCGCTCCTCGCCGACATCCGATACCGCTGGGCTGGCTCGATCATCGTCCAGGTTGATCGACTGCGCCCCGTCCTTCACCTGCTGGGCACTCCACTGGACGGACTTGAGACGGCTTCAATGGGCGAAGATCGGCTTGGGGAGTGGTTGCAAAAGCGCCTCACGGGATGGCCAGCAGAAGCCCTACTTCGAGAGGCCCGGCTGTCCCGAGACGACGGAGCGATGGGTCGAGCGGTGCACAAACTTCTCGGCGAACGAGCCCAGCTTCCCGCATGGAATGAAGCCCTCAAGGCGGTCGGGTATGATCGTGTCTCAAACAGACGAGTTCGAAAGCAGGCGAAGAAGCAATTCGAATCCGTAGCGTTTCTATTGCGATGCCTCGCGGCACACCTCGCTCGGCTGGAGAGACATGACGACCTTGTTCTTGAGTTGTTGGAGCAACTAACACGGTTCGAGGAGCCTAAGGCTTGGGCAGAAGCCTGGTGGGAGGTGCCCTGCTCAGCGGTCATCACCCATGCAATCGAAAACTGGCCGCTCGAAGCCTTCAGAGCATACCTCAGCGATAGCGACTTGGACGGACCATCGGCGATGCGGGCGAAACTCTTTAATGTCGGAGTCGATCTCACACGCGACCCGTGGGAACTCGCCCAATTGAATCGCTCTGCTCTGGTCGCCATGTTGGAGCGCGTGCAGGACCTCCACTGCGCCTGGCTGGAGTCAGTGGACTGCCCGGAGGAGTTAACGGGGACTACCGATGCTCTGATCGGAGCACTGGAAGGCGACGCCTACCTAACGCCATGGGACTCACAAGAACTGTTGGCTCGCTCCCTTAGGTTGCTTGGCGACTCCGCGTTCACGGAACGCTGCGAAGGCTGTAACACGTCCACCGAAATCCAGGAGCAACTCAAGCTCTCCCCGACTGAGGTCGAGGAGCGACGGAAGCAGCGACAGGAGGAACAGCGCAGACGTGAGAGGGCGAAGAGGACATTCGATGTTGCTGGACAGCAATTCGAAATCGGGGCCGACAGCTTCGATAAACTCTGGACCCACTTTTTAGACCTGTCTGGACCTAAGGGTCCCGATGCCCGGAACGACCGGACGACGCCCCTCGACAAGGTGAAGGTAGAAACCGGCGGCGTAAGAGGTGCTGGCAGAGGCGGTGGCACACCTCCGAACTCGTCGCCACAGGCCCGTGAGTTCGTCGGCAAGGTTGGCGAGATGCATGCATGGAGATTCCTGCGAGTGTCCTTCGGCGAAGAGATCGTGACCCTCTCGGCCTGGGTCTCCGGGATCCGGCTCGAGGTCCGTCCTCCGGTGCCCGGAGAGCCTCACGTCTGCAGCGATGGGCTGGGCTACGATTTCACCTTCGAGTGCGATGGAAAGACCTGGTACGTTGAGGTCAAGGCCACGGCGGGCGACGACGAACAATTCCAGCTCGGGGTGAGCGAAATCGAGGCTGCGAGCCGGTTCACAGGCGATCCGAAGCGCCTCTGGCGCATCCTACGGGTTCGAAGGGCGCTATCGGCGGAGCCCATCTTCGAGTGGCTGCCCAACCCATTTGAAGAGGGATTCCGTGACCACTTCCGGCTCAAGAAGGCAAGCCTTCGGGTCTGGTATCGCAGGGCTTGAATGTCGTCGTGGTCAAGCAGCACATGCACTTTCACGCCTCCCTTGGCTCGGCGGAACTTGGCCCACGGGAAGATCGACAGGCACAGCGAGATGGTGGTCGAGTCCAACGACAACAGCTTTTTGCGGAACCGGAACTTGGTCTTGCGTGTGCCCAACCCGCCTCGTTGGCGGAATCTCTGCATGGTCGACCAGAACAGATCCTCGAACAGCGATGCTGGTCGATGCTCGTTGGCATAGGACAAGGTGGACTTGTTGGGAGGTTTTGAGACGCCCAGGTGGAGTAACTTGCCCAGACAACAGGCCAGTCCGCTGCAGATCTCCCGCAGTGAGTCGGCCCTGGCAAGCTGGCAGAAAAGCATGGCGACGAACTGCGTCCAGCAGGTGAATCCCTTGGCATGTCGTTCAGCTTTGTGTTTGCGGACCAACGATGCGAATTCTGTGCGCGGAACGTGCCTGAGGAGTTGACTGAAGAGCCTGGCTACCCGTACCATGATATGGCCCTCCTTGTTGGAGCAGAAAACGGTGTTTCGCAACTCGTATTCTGCCACTCTTCGAGGAGGGCGTCTTGTTATTTAATCACACGTCAATTCTATAACACGTCAATTCGAGATCTTATTTTGGACAAGAGTGTTTTAAAATCTAGGTTGAATGACTCGGATAGCTTGTCGGTAACCAGTTGATCAACGTCTGAATAGGTCATCTCACCCGTGTTTAAGTAAATCATTGGTGCCTCCTTTTGAGGACCGTCAGCCATCCTGACTCTAAGTGTTAATGGTTCGCATTCATTTGTCTACTAGATCGCCTGGATAACACAGCCTTCCCAGTAGAAGATAAAGACTACCACTTCCCTTCTTCCCACTCCAGTATGTCCCTCTCTTCTTCCCAACATCGCTCGTCAATGCAACCTTCACATAGGTAGAACGTCACCCAATTATGCTTCCCAAGCAATTCACCGTCCTCTTTAAGTTCATCTATGAAGTAGATATCTCCGCAATCGTTGCATTCAGCAGTATCGTAACAGTCACCACATACAAAACAGGTGTTGATATCATCCTGGACAACAAAAGCATCAAGCGCACAGGAAGGGCAATTCCAAACGTTGGTCTTGTCGATTTCCTCTGCTTCAAACCTGGCATCCAATCGCCCTAGGAGCTGCTTCGCATAGTTTACTATCCCAACCGTCTTCATGAGAACGACTGGGTCTTCGATTAGTTCTGAGAGCTCAAGGTCGAGTTCTCTGTTCGCAAACTCGGCCAAGAATCCAAGGAGCCTTGAGAAGTTCGCTTTAGACGCTTCAGCGTTCAACTCGAACTCATAGTGAACAATACGGTTTCGAAGTCGAAGAGCTCTCCTTACCGCTGTCTTGTCGCCCTTCTTGAAACTCACCTTGGCGATTGATTCAAGTCGGCGTTCAGCATGTGACAATGTCACTGTGAGACCTTGCTTGTCGACATTCGAATAGACTAAAGACGGGTGTTCTTGAGAAAGTCGTTGCTTGAAGAGTAGCTCTATTGTTTGCACCAAGTGCAGGATGGCGAATTTCCATTCCTCGGGTTTATCGTCTGCATCATGAGCTTTCAGTAGTGATTCAAGAAGAAAACTCTTGGCATTCTCCATTAGGTTCATCTTGACGACTGTCAAAGCTGCCTCCCGGACACAACAAAATCGAATTCTTAATTACAAGAATCGACATTGTCTACTGGCGGAAGAGGGGAATCGAACCCCTCCTTGACCCTATTCGCAAACCAAAGCTTGGCTCTCTACCACTGTTAGCGCCTTGCGGTCCCAGAACGAGTCAAACCAGACTTCCGCCAATAGGGCCACCGTTAAGGATACCACACCTGCGAATATCGCTTTCAGACGCATAGTTACCTCCAATTTTACGAAGATGTCCATGGGACCGAAAAGCGCTCCACAAATGGCGAGGATGTCAAGCCTCAGGTTAGCGCGATTTCAAAGAGCAGTTTCTTGAGCCGAATACAACCAGAAGACAAACCAAGTCCTAGATTTTGCCGTCGTAAACCAAATGCCAGAAATATCGACCAAGTAGAGTTAGACGGCAAGCCTTCGAGTTCATAACTGCATAGTACATCATTGCTGTCCGGTTAACTTCCCCCTAGTCGCTGTAACCTAGTGTAATACTTACTGATAACCGGCGTGCCAATTTCTGAGATAAGATTTTCTGCTACTACCAGGTTCAATAATATCAAGTA
>SDBT01014262.1_pt1 | contig 12684 bp, 10 predicted proteins | sample 2277101 | NCBI WGS metagenome assembly SDBT01 (sample SAMN10404973, study PRJNA504765) | marine sediment metagenome | isolation source: marine sediment core GS10_PC15, 103 cmbsf | place: Arctic Ocean: Southern Knipovich Ridge | collected 2010 | reverse complement strand
CAAAAATTTAATCCCTTTCGTCGTTGCACTGGCTGGCATAAGTGAACCCTGAACCGTCCATTCGGTAGGGCTTGAAGCAGGAGTATTATTAAGGTTATCGTTAGCCAAAGATACATAGATTATCCCTACATCGACAATATGATCATCGATCTGATAAAGCACAAGACTACTATAAATCGTAACGGCTCTATTCAAATCAAGACTTAAATTTACATCAATTTGCCTGATTAGAATATCATCAGCTCCGTCATATATAAAGACGTTCCATATCGGAGCTAAACTGATGTCAAGCCAAATTGTACCAGCCTGAGCATAAGCCGGACGTAAATTATTAATTGTGACTGAAGCGCCTGGAGCTTCAATAGTTAAAGGGCCGTCAACTGTAAGCTGATCGCCTGAAAAAGCAGTTACTTTAAATATTCCATTATTAGCCCCTGTCCCGAAACCTGCCGTCCTGATCGTCTGGTTTACTAGAAAAGTCAGACCGTGACCTGGTGGTAGCTCAATAATGTTACTTGCCAGCACTTCAATATCACTGGAATTAAAATCAATTGTTCCGGTATGAAGAGAATTTAAGGCATCTCTCCATTTACCCGGGCCGCTAAAGTCATCGGCTAATTCAGTTCCGGTTTTAATCAGAGCGTTTATCAGACCAAAATCAAATTGTGACAATTTTAACCTCCTTCAAAGCCATAACCTCTTGCTAAAAAATCAAAAGTACGGGATATCGAACTATCCCCTGAATCAAAAAATTCTATTTTAAATCCTGATACCGTTTTCAACGTTATTCTATGATAGTCCCCTGTGTCTAAGTCCTGACCGTCTGGAACTACAGCAGGCAAAGCATTGAAAGCGGGATCATAATTGATTGTTATGCCGCCTATAGGACAAGTCAGATTGTCACCACCTGCCAACCTGTCAGGCATATCGATTGTAACTTCAAGTCTGGATATCTGGACTGTAACAGCCGGATTAAAACTCTCAACCTGCAAACGAAACTCAAAAGCCCTTGCTGTATAGTCTCCGACTACTAAAGGTTCAAAAGGTGTGAATACAGGCGATCCGCTGGGATCGTCGTTCGTTGTTCTAACTTCGATTGTAACATCCCATTCTGAACTTTCAAACCCTGTCTGAACATCAAAACCGACCGCTTCAATTACCGTCGTTAATCGTGAAGAAAATACACTTCCAAGATCGACAGTATTAAAAAATTCATAAAGCCCTGTCGGGGAAAACCCCCCTGAAGCTAAAGGAATTGCGGACGAAAGCGGAGTCCAATCGGCCATTACATCACTTTCTTGTAATTGAAGGATGGTTCCGATAACAGTAAGATTAGTTTTTATTCCTTCAAATAGCGGTTGTTCCTGTATTTGTTCGACGACATTAAACCCAACAAGTCCGATAATCTCAGAAACGATTAAAGCCGCATTAACACTTTCAACCCCGGATAAATCAACCGCTTTTATAAAATATGTTCCTACAAAAGCAGGTGTCGTTACTTGTGTTTCTTTAGTCTGCTTGACAATTACTTGTGCCGTTTCCCAGGTAGCACCGCTTAAAAGATTGGAATATCTTAAAGTATAAAAATCTAAGTCCAAGTCCGTGACAATATCCCAAGTCAATATAGCGTTTCCACTAACTACTTGTATAGTGAAGTTTTCAACGTCTGATGGTGGAGCACCCAAACCTTGAATATCGATATTTGTTTCAAAAAAATCGCCTGTCGCTCCTAAAGAATCAAGAACTCTGACTTTTAAACCATATGTTCCAGCTTGAATATTGAATAGATCAGTTGTCGGCGAAGAAGTGGTCTTGATTATAGTGAATGAGACTTCTCCAGGTAATTTGATCTGACTTTCAAAAAAAGCAACTCTAGGATCATCCGGAAAAGCCCAGGAAAAAACAGCACCAGACAAAACCGCCGCACCATCTTTAAACAGAAATTCCTTTGTATCTATTGCTGTGATTACAGGTAGTATCCCGGTTGGCAGGATATTAAAAACAATTTCTTCTAAAACCAGACCATCTTCTATCCGACTGAACTTGTTCACATCATGAAAGATTGCAGAGATATCATATAGATTCTTTGCGCTTTCGGTTATAGAAAGAACTCTAAAAGGTCTTGCAGCTACATTCGATGCATTGATTGACCACATAGCATTTGTGTCTGGAAGTACAGAAAACACAATATCTATAGTCAATACTGTAATATCTGTTCCGGCTACATTTGTTATGTTTTTGGTAACGATCCCACCGCTGGGAATAACAACCGATATCGAATACGTTTCAGCGACCTCAAGCTCTATCGGGGCGTCAATGGTTACACTTCCGGTTGTTCTGGCTACGATTCGACCACCAAAGCGAACCCCCGCAAAAGCGTCATCATTTATTGAAATAATGTCACCGGGCCGGATATCGACATGATCCATTGATGCCTGATATGTCACCCTTTCAGGCTCAAATTTTTCAGAATCCAGAACCCACCGCCCGAATCTTGCTGCTTGCCCTTGGCTTGTTGTTCCATAGGCTACAACATCCAAAGATTTGAATCCGAAGTCCTGTATTAATTCAGGGTCTTCAACTACTTCGACAACAGCTTTATAACCGTCTTCAGGATCGTTCCAGGTGACAGAGATAGCTGAATGTCTATCCTTTAAAGCTGATCCTGAATAATTAAAAACTCCATCAATGACATTAGAAGGACTAACCAATTTAACCGGGTCTGAATTCTTATCAATAGAAAAATCAATTGTTCCGCTTGCCCAAAAAATCATTCCATGAAAAACAGATACGATTGAGTTTAAAACACCGTAAGCGTCTGTCTGACTATTGATAACACCATTGAAAACGTACCGAGGTTCCTGACCTCCGAATCCGTCATCGACTAAAACGTCGCAAAACTGAGCAATATCGAATAAAGCGAACTTATCAACGACTGAAGTGTCAATATTGTTTCCTAGACCATATCTTTTCTCTACCAAAAGATCATAAAGAACCCATGCCGGATTATCTGAAAATTCAGTTTTGAATGTACCGTCCCACATTCCCGTGTAAATCCTGGTTACAGGATCGTAATTTGTGGGTATCTGGAGTTTTATTCCTTTGATTTCATATCCACGCCTGGGAACTGAACCCCCGAACTGTTCGGCGCTGGCAGTTAGCGCAATTAAAGCAGTGTCAGGATATGAAAGTTTTACGTCTGTAATTTCAGTATAAGCCTGAAAAAAAGTTGAATTGATCAAAAGAGAGTTTGTGCTATCCGGGGTAATCCGTCTGACTCTGATATCCCAGGGATTACCGCCTTTTGTTAATTCAAGCCTATATGCCCTTTCATATCGACTGGTTGTTTTTCCAACGATTGAAGTACTTTTTACCTCGACAAAACCGCCTCCGTCGTCTTGAACATCAAAAGCAAAAAAAACACTGGTTCCGTTTAAATCTCCCGAAGTCAGACTTCGGAACGACAGTCCATCAAGCCGGATTTTAATTCTTACCGCATCAACTTGTGCGTCTGTTATTGTCCTGACGACAGGTGTGGCAAACAAAACCTCTGCGTTGACATTGATTTCAGTTTCAATTTCAGCCACTCCAGGAACATGATCTTGAACAGGTGATCCGATTCTTTCAGAAATTTCAATTCCGTTGAAATTAAAAGATGGTGTCTCGATTACGATATCGTTTCCTAAAGCTTCGTCGACTAATGAAGTTGTCAGAGAAAGAAAATCACCGAATAAAGAAAAAACGATTTTGTTTCCGTTATTCGTTCCATTAGAGAACCCTGAAACGATTATCGATTGATTAAGGCTATACGCCTGACCATGACCGGAAGGCAATAAATAAGCTTGCGGATCACTATTAACCACAACATCATTGTCGTCTTCAGTAGTCAACCCTTCCGCAACTGTAATTGAACTTGAATTTGAAGAAACGATCGTATGGAGACCATTATTATTTGATGCTGAAAAACCTGAAACATTGATTTGTTTTCCTGGAATAAGTGATAAGTTGTGAGGTGCGGTAAATTGATAGGTTTTTGTGTCATGGGTTGCTTGTGTACCGGATGGAGCATTAAAAACTTCCGGCCCTATCGCTGATATCTGGTCAGAATTAAAAAATGCAGACGGATTTTTCAGTCTTGTATCATCAAAAAATACGGATTCCAGACCATTGACAAGCCCTTCGATTTCGCCTTCACTGATAACGTCGACAAGCCTAATAGTGTTGACACTTTGCAATGTATTAGGAGCTTCAACAGGTGTTCTTGCTGAATCTCCACCTTTGCCTCCACCGGCTCCTTTTATGTCATTATAAGTTTTCATACCTCTTCAGTATTTATCCCTGCTGAAACTACAACTGATCCTGTCCGCATTTTCCCATAGACCAGCGGAACCGCTACGCCTTGCGTCGATACATTTTTTGCACCATTAAACAAAAAACTATTTCGTTGATCCGGTGGGGTGAATTCATCCGCACTGGATAATTTCGGATAAAAAAAGTCTCCAATCGGATTTCCAAGAACGACATTAACAGCAAAAACAGCCGCAAAAATCAGCAACCCGGTTGCATTCCCGGCCAACCCTGGAGCTATAATCAAGACTTCTTTACTTAAAGCAAGATTTAATGTCTTCTCTGTAATCTCAACTTCATTTCTGAAAATAGAATAATTCCCTTCCTTAAAATCTTTCGGAAAGCCTTTCAGTTGATAGAATAACCCTTTTAGAGCTTGGACAGGTGTCTTTACATCAAAGTAAAATTCTTTTCCATATTTAGCCCCTAGAGCGCCTTTTATCAAAACTTTTTTCATTAATGCCTTAGTGTTTTCTGCAAAAACTTAATCCAACGGTTTACAGGCTCCCTAATCGAAAGCTTGCTTGGATCATATCCTTTATCAGAGCTTGGGTGATGAAGTATTAAGTCATCGCCTAAATAAACAGCGGCATGATTTATAACCTTCGATCTTACTTTAAACAATAATAAGTCCCCACGTTCTAACGGTTCGTTTATCACCTCTTCAAATCCTGCTTTTGAATAACTTTCAAGATATAAATCTTTGCCGTTTTTCCACCATTCCCAACCCCTGATAAAATCAGGTAGTTTAATATGAGCATTTTCTAAATACCAATCACGAATCAAAGAATAACAATCGGTTACTCCGTGTCGAAACCCTCTACCGATTAGTTTTTCAGTCGGTACACCTTCACCAAACCAAAATATTTCTTTATTCAACCCATTGGTACAAGGTACGATTCCCCAAGGAAGACCACTCTCTATAGAACCTTTCATATCGGCTTCTGAAGGGTACTCATTTCCGTTAGTATGGCTATGAATTACAGCTTGTAAAATGTGGTCTTTCCAAGCTTTATTGGTTATCTGAAAATATTGTTCCGGATCCGGAGATATATTCGGGTATGGAATAAATTTATCATCGGCTATAATTCCGCACCCTTCATTGGGGTATTGTCTGGCACAATGTAAATAAAAGTCTTCTTTCAAATCATCAAACATAATCCATATAAAAATAATTTTATCGCTGTCGGCTTACACCTGGAAAAGCTCTTGTCGGCAGAATTCTACTCTGTGTTGCTCTATCAAATCTAAGTTTGCAACTGATTAACCTTTTTCCGCATTGATCATCAGCCGCACTACTGGAATTATCTTCTGAATCAAAAAAAGCTGCTGGGTCTTCGGCCGTATAAGGACAAGTCGCTTTACTGAAGTCGAAACCAGGCCCGACAAACTTTCTATAAACGTGACTACATGATATCCTTGATACCTGTCGTCCTGGTAATTTTTTGTCAGTATGATCAACAGAAGCTTTAAGTTCCCATTCAACGAAAACTTTATTCTGATTTTTTTTCTGTTCGATTATGTAGACTTCATCCGGGAAGCGTGAATCAAAATCGGGGTCTGTCCCGTCATCAAGATAACGCCTGAATGTCCTGAGTCTTATAAATTCCGCTCCTAAGAGATCGTTAAAAGTTGCGATAGCTATTCTGGTTGCAAATTCAACGTTGCTTATTTTTAAAGTCGGAGTCGGAAAAGAACCGATTCCTGACCACTCAAAACCCTCAGCTTCAACATTAATCGGAAGATAGGTATTTCCACCAAAAACAATTGCTGCCGATTCATTTGCTGAGGAAGAAAATCTAAATATAGAACCACCGAACGGTGTTAAATCGATTTCAAATAATTCGACTAAACGACCCAAAGCCGCTTTTTGTTGAGTTTCTTTTAATCCGGGATCAGGCATTGTCTCATCAATCTAAATGCAGTTTACTTGTCCAGGGGTTCATAAATTTATCATTAAATTTCTGATTATAACCCCACTTTCCAGTAAACAACATGTTTAAAGGAAGGCCGATAAATAATATGAACCATATAAAAGGAAAAATAAATATTGTCAGTCTCCACCAGAATTTTATTTTCATCTTTTATATATCGAATTGTTCTTCTAATTTAGCGGTTAATGAAGAAAAACCGTCTGCTGTAGGTGTAGGCTTGTAATCTTTACAGACATACTGCCTTTCAATATCGTTTGGTGGAGTAAAAAGAAAAATTTCAAATCCGAATTTACTACGGAAAAAATCAGTTAAAATCGTAATATCCGCATCCGGTCTAGCCGTCCAAACAAGCGACCAATCCGTTGATATTGAATTCAGACCATCAGCCGCTCTTTGATTATAACCGTCCCCGAATTGAGCTTCGAGGACTCTCATATTAACAGAGCCGTTGGAGCTGAAGCTAATTGGAATATCTGGTAATGTATCGGCCATTAAAAAGTACTCTGTCTATTAAGTTGACCACCGGGCAACTGTTGTTTTCTGATAAATTCAGTCATCATGTTCCTTAATACGACTTCAAGTTCTCTTCCTGTTTCTCTTCCTGTCTCTTCCGGGTCTGCATTTCCTGTATTCTCAATAGTAATCTGGACAATCGGAGAAAAAGTTATATTATTTCCGCCACCTTGAGAAACAACCCCTAAAACACCCGAAGAAGTCTTTTTCAAAGGAAGTATGGCTTCAGGCCCGGATTCACCCATCAAACCAATCGGAAACGTCGTAGGTGAACTTACCACACTATTAGTAAAAACGCCACCATGAGCAAAAGCTTTGACATTGTTGGCAATCGCAAGCATGGCAACAATCGCACCTGCAAAAATCGCAAGTCCTGATGCTGTTGAAAGACCGCCTGTTGCTGCTGCTTCCAATGCTGCCGCTGGTGCTGCTGAAGTTGCTATTTCTACATTGTTTGCTACTACTTTTGTTTTCACGGCATCATTTGCGACAATTGTTCCTGCAGCTACCGTTCCGGTTGACGCATTTAACAAACTTGCCATAAATGCCGATGCCTGCCCGGTAAAAAGCATTTGAACTTGTGTCTGGATCAACTGTGAGATTAGCTTGGCTGCAATCTCTTTTCCGATACTTCTGACCGATTCTTCAAAACTTTTTCCAAAAATAATTGAAGCTGCCGCCGCATCTGCTAAACTGGTTGTCAAAGTCCCACCAGGGCCAAAGACTTTAGCAAATTCAGCGCCCATATTAGCCATAGAATTTCTAACGCTTTCTTCCATCATTTTAATCTGAGCGTCAGCACCTTCAATAAAAGTTGTTGGTGGTGCTCCGAAAAAATTATTTCTTTCTTCAATCAGGAGCCTTATCTTTTCCCGCTCTTCATCGGTTAGGTTTATCCCTTGTCTTTGGATTGACTGTTCAGCCCTTCTTAAATCAATCGCTGTCTTTGTGGCAGTTTCTTTTAACTGGAGTATATCAATTTCATTCTCAAGGCTTTGAACGATATCATTAATATTTTGGATTCTATTCTGATCATCCTGGAAAATCTGGGCTTGTATCTGGTTGATTGCCTCTTCAGTGTCCAGGATTTCTTTTTTAGCTTTTTTCTCTTCGTTAATCGCTTCGACTATCCCGACTTTCAAAGCAATTATGCCTCTGATAGTCCGTTGCTCATTTTCATTTAAAAGAATCCCTTTGGATTGTAAAGCAAGTTCTTTTTCTTTTAAAATAACTTGTTCCGCTGTACCTGTTTTCACAACATTTAATAAAGCGATCTCACGGCCTAAACCTTGAATGACATTGTTGATAGATATAGCTCTTTTTTTTGCGACCTCCAATAGCCTGATCTCTTCTATCCGTCTATCCTGTAGTTTTTTAGCGATTTCATCAGCTAATTCAGATGCTGTCTTTGTCGCTCGATTGTTTTCTTCTTGTGCCCCTGTCTGATCTTTTAAGACTTCTTCAACTCCATTACTTAAAGTGAAAAACTCCATAAGCTCCTCTCGATAAGCGAATAAAGCTGCTGCACCACCTACAACCGCCGCTGTTATCAAAAGAATAGGATTAGCTAAAGCTACTCCATTCATTATGGTCAATGCTGCTGTGACGCTTTTAATTGCTATCGGAAGAGTCGTTCCTATGGCTGTTATAATAGTTGGTGCTGCAAGTGATAATAACACCGAACCGGTTATTATGGCGATTTTTCTTAAATCTTCCATATTATCCACTACAAACAATATTCCTTTTACAAGTGGCCCGGCAAAAGCATCAGCAAGTTCAATCGCTCCGACTGTCAACGCCGCTAATAAACGTTTTGATTGAAAACCTGGGCTTTCAGCGACCTTATTAAAAGCTTCTTCGGTAGCCCCAAGTTTGGTTTCCATTTCTCCCAAAATCTCATTAAAGCTTTCAAAGCCTGCTCCAATTAAAATAGTTGCTCCGACTGCTCCTTCAATCCTACCGAATAATTTTCCTAAAGAATCAGAAGTCCCTGCTGTTTTTGCTTTCAGGTCTGCTATAAAACCACCAAAACCTTTGGCCCTGACTGCTGCACTGTCAAACGCCAGTCCTAACCTTTCTGCCTCGTTTGACGCTATTTGTGATGGTGTTATCAATTCGTTAAGAATCGCCCTGATCTGTGTAATTGCTACCGAAGTCGACACCCCACCTTTAGTTATTGCCGCTATTGCTGAGGTCAACTCATCAAAACTCACACCTGCGTTTACAGCTAAAGGGGATATGAAACCAAGTGAAGCGGATAATTCCCCGACTGTGGTTTTACCTTTTTTCATAGCCACAAACAAAGAGTCGGAAACGTCTGTCGCTCCTTTTACTTCGTCACCATAAGCATTCAATACAGAAGTCAAACCATCAGCCGCTATTTCAACAGAAGTAACGCCACCAACAGCCAGTTTATTTGAAGCTGTCAAGACGTCGGTAGCTTTTGCTGCGGTATCTGCACCTGCTGAAATAATCTGATAAAAGGCTTTGACTTGTGAATTAGGTTGAGAACCGAAAGCGATAGCTTGTTCTTTAGCTGCTTGAGATATGGCTTCAAGTTGTCCTGGGGTATCGTCTAGAAGGGTACTCACTTCTGCTATAGAATCAGCAAAAGCAAAATTAGCCTTAGTAGCATTGACAATAGCTATTGTAAAAATTGAAATAGCCGCAGTAGCAATCAGGCTTTTATTAAACAAAGAAACTTTTGTTCCTGCTTGTTCGGCAGATTTTCCCAAAGCGTTGAAGGAAGCCAGCTGTAATCCTGAGTTTTTGGAAGCTCGTCTGGTACTTCCGGCAAGATTGAGATTCGTTTCGCTAAGTCCTCTTATATTCGCATCGGTTTTTATTGCCCCTTTGCCTAAAAGATCGAAGGCTTTATTTGTTTGTTGGATTTTCGGAGCGTTCGCTCCTGTCGTTCTACCTAAAAGATCAAAAGCTTTATTGGATTGGTTGACGCTTGTGGTAGACCTACGTGACGCACCTTCAACAGCAAGCAGGCTGGCGTTAAAAGCTCCGACAGCTGTATCTGATTTTGTAGCTGATTTTCCAACAAGATTAAAAGCAGCGTTTGAACGGTTAGCCCCTTGGGTTGCTCCTTGGCTTTTTATTGTTATTGTTAAATCGGCCATCTGGTTTAGATTTTATTTTTTTATTATGATGGTTTATAACTGTGTTTTCAAGTTGCTTCAAAATGACCACCATTTTATGAACATCATAAAATCCGATCATTTCGGAATAAATAACAATGTCCTGTAAAGGGATCGGCTGACCACTGAATAAATAGAAAAAAGTATTTATATATAAGGAAAAAGAACTATATAAAAAAGGTTTATTCTTTAAAACTTTCGGCGTTTCACCTCTCATTTTCTCTATTTTACGGTAGAAATTTTCATTTCCACCGTGTTCTAAATCCCACTTTATATAATCTATTGCTCCCCCGATATTTTTTCTATCTCTCCTTGTCTGAAAAGTTCTTCATCAGTGGCATAACCAGAAACAATCGACCAGAATGGTTGATATTGATCATCTGAAAGGATTTCTTTACATTTTTTTTCAGAATACGGAACAATTTTTCCATCAATTTTTAAACCTTTCCAATCAAGAAGAACTGTTTTTGCGTATATCCCGGCTGCGATTTCACCTCTTTTTTTTACAGAAAGCGAACCGTTTTCAATCTGTCTTCGATAAGGCTTCCTCAATTGTTCAGCAATCCTAGTATATTGAGGACTGTTTAAACGACCGATCAAAAGACTTGTGTCTTCATCCATCTCAACCCAAACACCGTCTTTTTCTTTATCCGAATTAACCGCAATTTGTTTTAAGTCCATTGTTTATACTTTTGTAATTATGATTGTTTTTCCGCTTATAGGATCAAGCATCGCATTAAATGTAGCCTCGACCATGATATCAGAGTTTGAACCGCTGATTGTGATAGGAGCTGCTGCAAACTTTATCCTTGGAAGATTAAATACATATGATCCGTTAGAATCGGTTAAAGTCCAACTTAATGAAGTCGCTGAATTATCCAGAAATTTCTGATATAAATCGAAATTCTCAAAATAAACAGTAAATGATCCTGTAGGTAGAATCTTACCTTGTCCGATACAGATATTGTCAATATTTCCGACTGCTGACTTTCCTCTAAGATTATTCGCAATGTCCAGAGAAAGATTTTTGACTAAACCGATAACGACCCCACCTTCTTTTATTACCGGGATATTGTCACCGCTGTTCATTACTTCAGTAGTCGTCGGAACAAGTGGCGTTCCTGGCCCTAAACTTGAGTTATCCGTTTCAACATTTTTACCTAAAAATACCAGACCAATCGTAATGATCGTTTCATCATCCATATTCAACGTAAAGGTTCCAAGAACCATCCCTTTGAATCCGATAACCTTCACCGCATCCGTAAAATCTTCTTCAATATAATAAGATTTCTGTGTAACTCCATTGGTGAAAAGTAAAGCTGTGACATGACCATTAAAGCCTGTTGTTGCGTCATCAGTTAAAGTTTCAGCAACGGTTATACTTCCGCCTACTCCTTCAACAAAGCTTACAATTGTAAAGATTCCATTGTTAGCCGCAAGGTTCATGTCTGCCATTAAAAAAGACTGACCGATATTCAGTTCGCCGGCTGGAACTGTACCCGTAAAATCAAAAGTATCTGTTCCTGAAACGGTTGTGTCACCCGAATCCGTGAAATCAATATCCACTCTCGGATTAAACAAAGCCGCTTCGATAAAGTCATCATAAGTTCCGAAACTGAATTCACCATTAAAGCCGCCTGAAGCTTCTTTTTTGGTAGTAACCAAATCGACCAACTGTCTATCTGATCTTATTTCCGCTGAATCAGTTGTTGATTTATCAAGCCCTAAATCGGTATCAGTGAACCTTATTTCCTGCATATTACCACCGACAGGGATTTCACCCCAAGTCACCTCTTCGATATACCTTAATAAAGCTTGATCCGCTTCTGCACCGCAAATAATAGCCATTTTTTACCTTTATATTATATTATCCCATTGGAAAGGAACGTTTAAATTAATCTGGAACCATTCGCCGGATTCGCCGATAGTATCTTCTGAAGGCGTTCTGAATGAAATATTCGGAACAAAGAACCCACGCCATATATCAGCCAGATCGGAAGCATGAGTATGATTTAAAGCAGTTCCGGTCTTCTGTTTAGTAAAAACTGAAATCATTATCAAAGCTTGAGTCCGATACAATTTAGAAGTCGCAAGACTGATTAATGAACCTGTACCATTCCTTAGAATAAATCTTATCCAAGGCAAACCGGACTCTTTAGCCGCTATTAAAGCCGTGGACTCAGGAACATTTTCAAACTCAATCGGAGTTGTTACCCAGTCAGTTTCGATTTTGGTTTCAACCAGTTCTCTTATATCTTCAAAATCAAGCATTAATATTTTTAGATATTATCTCTTATTTCCGGACTTTCTATTCTTTTTAGAAATCTCAATAGCGATTAATTGTTTAGCTGCTTGGGCTTTAGTTCTAAAGACTTTGTTTCCATTTCTGACTTTATAACCACCTTTTACTTTTATAACAGGCATTTAGAATACTCCGAATACAGAGCGGCTACGGCCAATTGAATCCAAACCTTTTTGTAAAAAAATCTTTTCTTCAGAGACAGTTATCGCCGCCATTCCTTTTGGAGCCTGTTTGCTTGAACCATTTTCAAGAAATTCGATATAAGTCAAACTGTTATTAATAACGATTTCATCAAATGGTTTGACACCTTTTAAAGTCGCCAAAGCTGTGAGCGTGTTATCTGAAATGCTTTCAGGACTTGAGATTTTGCGGTTTATACCTAAAGTCCACGCTGATCTTGCCCGTCCTGTATCTACAGGTGTTTTTTTAACCACTCCCGTAA
>SDBT01014261.1_pt1 | contig 12684 bp, 10 predicted proteins | sample 2277101 | NCBI WGS metagenome assembly SDBT01 (sample SAMN10404973, study PRJNA504765) | marine sediment metagenome | isolation source: marine sediment core GS10_PC15, 103 cmbsf | place: Arctic Ocean: Southern Knipovich Ridge | collected 2010 | reverse complement strand
AAGTCAAGGAGTCAGGTCTATCTTTTTGCTGTTGACGAGAGATTTTTTGTATTGTAGTGGATGGGTTGCAGGTATACGGTAAGTAAGCTTAGTGGCCCAGGAGAAGCGGCGGCTCTTGTAATTGATTATTGACTATTGATAATTTCTCTGAGTTCTCGGTGTCCTCTGTGGCCCAGAATCCGTGTTAATTCGTGGTTTGGTATCTTTTGGTTGCGCCTAAAGGAGGCACCGAAGGCGTGGCGTAAACTTCAAAACGCAAAAAGATAAGCCTGGCCCCGACCCTCATAGAAGAGCAGGCATTCAGCCTCCAGCTATCGGAGGAAAAATGGCAACTATATCAAGACTGCTTAATTTATGCTCAACAGACACCGCCAGACCATTTACGATTAGAATCTTGGCATCTTTTTCAGGGATTTTTAGATATTTCAATAAATCTCTCAAGGAACTTTCTTCAGGTAGTTCCAAATCTCTTTCGTTGAAGCGACCTTCTCTAAAGGTCGCAAAAAGCTTTACTTCCACGACCATATCTTTTATTCCTTCATGTGATGTTGAGCTGAGCAAGCTTAGCTTCAGTCGGTAATCCTTGTTCATTCCAACCACGTTCTTTGTAATATTCCGGCAAAAGTTCCGGCAGACGATGTACATGTCCCTTGGAAGGCCCCTTCGGAATAGGTTCGGTTAGAAGGCGCCGAGGTAGTTTGTCTTGCTCAGGGCTGATACCTGCCTTCAGATTAAAAATCCGCTCCATATTCCATATCCTGTCACCGGCTTCAAGTAGTGTTTCTTTGGTCCAGTCTTGCCCCACAATAGCGTTGAACATATCCGTATAATCATCCGCTCCAAGAGCAAATGATGTGAAAAGACATAATCCCAGGGAGTCAATTACTGCCGTTAAGTCCTGGAATATTTTTACCCATACGGCCTTTCCTTCAATCGAGTGGGGATCCAGCTTTTCCGGCAACCCTATAATCTCCGGAGCGATCATATATCCCCTGACATGACAACCGCCGCGATTAGATGTGGCGTATTGTAAGCCATGGCCCTGTACTCCTCTCGGATCATAAGCCGGTAACTCCAGCTTCTTTACCGACATTGATAGTTCCGGCACTCCGAACTCTTCCGCCAATCTGTAGGACCCATTCGCCAGCTTCGCCCCAAATCCTTCACCTGCTCCCATTTTACGCGTCCATTCCACAATTGCTTCGCCGGAGCCAAACTTTAATGCCGGTCCATCAATTTCATCCGAACCGATAACACCCTTTTCGTACATCTCCATAGCGCAGGCAATCGTCGCTCCGGCAGAGATTGTATCCAGGCCGTATTCGTTGCACCATTTGTTTGCCTTGATTATCGCCACCAGGTCGTCAACACCACAACTGGCGCCGTACGCCCAAACAGTTTCATACTCCGGGCCTTCGCCTTCGACGTCATCGACCTTTGAATATCTCCCGCAACCAATCGGGCAATGGAAACATGCCGTATTCCTTACCAGATACTTTTCGGCTAATGTCTCACCTGATGTTTTGTCAGCCGTTTCAAAATATGACTCCTGGAAATTGTTGGTCGGATAGATTCCACTCTCATTGATTAAATTCACAAGCACGGACGTACCGTATGTGGGCAGACCCTTGCCTGTGACATCGTTCTCTTTGATCTTTTTCCTGACATTTGTTAATACCTTCCTGGTTTCATCATCTCTGGCCGGACTCAGTTTTCCCGTACCTCGCACCACAATCGCCTTCAGGTTCTTGCTGCCCATTACCGCCCCCACTCCCGACCTGCCTGCAGCACGGTACTTTTCGTTCATTATACAAGCTAATAACGACAGTTTTTCACCGGCAGGACCAATGGTCAGAACGCGGGCCTTGGAGTCTCCTGTGTCCTGCAGCAGAAGGTCGGTCGTTTCGGAAACCAGCTTGCCCCAATACTTCTCGGCATCCCTGATCTCGACCGTCTCGTTATTGACGTATATGTAGCAGGGTTTGTCTGATTTGCCTTCGACAATGATCAGGTCGTACCCGGCACGTTTTAGTTCTGCACCCCAGAAACCACCCGAATTGGAACTGGCGATCGTACCGCTTAGAGGCGATTTCGTTACTACCATGTATCGTCCTCCAGTCGGCGCCTGAGAGCCTGTAAGCGGGCCCGTCGCAAAAATAATCTTATTTGCGGGATCTAAAGAATCGATCTCAGGGTCAACTTCCTGTGCCAGAAAATACGAGGCCAACCCGCGACCCCCTACAAATTTCATTGCCAATTCCATATCCAGACTTTCCTGGTCAATCTGACCTGTACTAAGATTTACCCTTAAGAACTTTCCAGAATATCCAGCCATAATTGAATCTCCTAATAAACATGTTTTCGTATAGTCAAATATCTCCTCATAAGACTTAAATGTCAATAACCATCCATCCATTTCTGAAATTTTTCAGACCGGCCCCACCTTAGTTTCGGTATAGCCCCGGCCAAGATCGTCGATTTGGCCCCTAATCAAGCACTTAGCCTTGAGTCCATCGCTTGTTCCTGGCAATGAGGCCGGCTCAGGATGACAATCATCGAACAGATTCCCCGGCTGCACTCGGAAGGGCCGGATTTCTGCTTGAAAAGCTCTTGTTCATATAGTAGAAGTTCTTACAATAGCAAACACGTTTTAGTAAACTGTTTATAGGGAGGTATAACTATGATTATTCAAAATAACGCCAAACGGATGTCACTTATACTTTGCATGCTGCTTGTATTGTCCGGGGCCATACAAGCGCGGGAATATCATGTTTCGGTTAAAGGTGACGATACAAACAAAGGGACAGCCAAAACTCCATTTCAAACAATCTCCAGAGCCGCGGAAGCTGCACAGCCCGGCGATTTTATAACAATGCATGAGGGAACCTATCGCGAGCGGATTAATCCGCCGCGAGGCGGCCAGTCCGATCAGAAGCGCATCGTTTACCAGGCCGCCGGCGGCGATAAAGTCGTCATCAAGGGCTCCGAAGTCATCAAGGGCTGGCGGAAGGTGCAAAACGATACATGGAAGGTCGTTATTCCAAATAGCTTTTTCGGGAATTTCAATCCGTACAGTGACTTGATTCACGGCGACTGGTTCAATCGCAGGGGACGAAATCACCACACGGGGGCGGTTTATCTAAATGGCCACTGGCTCACTGAAGCGGCCAAGCTGGATGATGTGCTCAAATCCATCGGAAACACCCCGCTGTGGTTCGGACAGGTGGATAAGACGAACACTACGATCCGGGCGCAGTTCGGCCAAGTCAATCCCAATGAGGCCGAGGTCGAGATAAACGTCCGCCAAACGGTGTTCTACCCCGAGAAGCCCGGCGTCAATTTCATCACCGTGCGCGGCTTTACATTAATGCACGCGGCAACGCCCTGGGCGCCACCCACGGCAGAGCAAATCGGCCTTATCGGCACCCACTGGAGCAAGGGATGGATCATCGAGAACAATGATATCAGCTATTCGACGTGCGTAGGAATCACGCTCGGCAAACACGGCGATAAATGGGACAACACGTCGGCGAATACTGCCGAGGGCTACGTCAAGACCATCGAGCGCGCTTTGGAAAAAGGCTGGTCGAAGGAAAACATCGGTCACCATGTGGTGCGAAACAACCATATCTCGCATTGCGAGCAGGCGGGACTCGTCGGAAGCATGGGCGCGGTTTTCAGCACCATTACAGGCAACGTCATCCACGACATCCATGTCCGGCGACTGTTTTCGGGCGCCGAGATGGCCGGGATCAAGATTCACGGTGCCGTTGATACTATCATCGGTCGCAACCACATCTACCGCACCTGCCGGGGCATCTGGCTGGACTGGATGGCGCAGGGCACCCGTGTCACACGAAACCTTTTGCACGATAACGGTCCCAGCGAAGATTTGTTTGTGGAGGTCAACCACGGACCGTTCCTGGTGGACAACAACATCCTCCTTTCAGACATTGGTATCCTGGTCAACTCCCAGGGCGCTGCCTATGTGCATAACCTGATAGCGGGTCGTATTCATGTGGCCGTGGGCGAACGCCGCCAGACGCCATATCTCAAGGCACACGCAACCGAAGTGGCGGGACTGCATGGGAATTCCAGTGGTGATGAACGCTACTACAACAACATCTTCGTCAATGGCGGCCTGGCAGGATATGATCCGGCGGTCCTGCCTGTGTTTATGGGCCATAATGTCTTCCTCAAGGGTGCCAACCCGTCAAAACACGAAACGAATCCACTTGTGCTAGTGCATGCCGATCCCGGTCTTAGGTTGGTCGAAAAGGCAGATGGCTTCTATTTGGAGATGTCACTTGATAAAGCCTGCGCCCAGCAACAGCATCCCTTGGTCACAACCGAGCTGCTGGGCAAGGCTAAGACGCCCGCTCTCCCCTACGAGCAGCCCAACGGCTCACCTTACCATATCGATACCGATTATTTCGGCAAAAAACGAAACGAAGCGAATCCATCCGCGGGGCCTTTTGAGAATCCGGGAGAGGGAAAGCTTAAACTGAAAGTATGGTGAAGTTTATAAACGCAGGCGCGGATAGAAATAGAAGCGGTAAGAAGAGAGTTACGTTTGCAATAAATATCTGGCAGGGAGAAAAGCAATGCCACTTGAAAATTTCAAGGCGATGCTTGGCAAAGCCGCCGATGCCGGTTATGCCGTTGGTGCATTTAATATCCTGGATTACAATTCGACAAAGGCTGTCGTCCTGGCTGCCGAGCAATCAAACGCTCCCGTGATTATTCAAACATCGGCCAAAACGGTCATCTTCTGGGGCGCCTCGGCCATCATCTCCTGGGTAAGGCAGCTTGCCGGCCCATCGAGTGTTCCTATTGCTTTGCACCTTGACCACTGTAAGGATTTAGACCTTATCAAAGAGTGCATCGAGTCGGGGTGGACTTCGGTAATGATTGATGCCTCTTCAAAGCCATTTGAGGAGAACCTTTCTTTAAGCAAGGAAGTAGTGAAGATGGCGCGACTAAAAAATGTCACCGTTGAAGCGGAGCTTGGGGCCATCGTGGGCGTGGAGGATGACATTCACGTAAAACAGCAGGATGCGCATCTGGCCGATCCTGAACAGGTAATCAGATTTTGTGAAGACGTCGAGCCGGACTGTTTCGCGCCCGCGATCGGAACCGCTCACGGCGTGTACAAGGGCGAACCCAGGATTGCATACGACCTGCTCGAAGAAATCGCCGCTAAGACGACAGTACCCATAGCTCTGCACGGCGGGACGGGACTGGCTGACGATGTGTTCAAGAAGTGTATCTCGCTCGGTTGTTCGAAAGTAAACATATCGACCCAGCTCAAATACGCGTTCATCGACGGATTTGTTGCTTACCACAATGCGAACAATACTCAGTATAATCCGCTGAAAGTCATTGATGCCCAGTTCAATGCGCTCAAGGCGGGTATTGTTGAGAAGATTAACCTGTTCGGCAGCTCAGGGAAGGCCTGACTCCAGGAGAATATGCATATCATAAGGAGGCTTTAATGAAGGCCATTATTTTTGATTGTGACGGCGTTCTTGCTGATACCGAACGGGATGGGCACAGAGTCGCTTTCAATAAAGCATTTGCAAAAAAAAGACTTCCGATAGAGTGGAGTGTTGAGCTGTACGGAGAACTTTTGGAAGTTTCCGGCGGTAAAGAACGCATGAGGCACTACTTCGACAGATACGGCTGGCCTCCCGATATCGCAGACAAAGATACTCTCATAAAAGAACTGCATAAACTCAAAACAGATTATTTCATAGAAATCATAGAATCAGGGCAACTACCTTTACGTCCCGGCGTTGCAAGGCTTATAGATGAAGCTATCGCCGCTAATGTCGCTTTGGCTATTTGCTCAACTTCTCACGAGCGGGCGGTCAACTTAGTAGCAGAGATACTGCTCGGTTCCGAGCGAACATCTCATTTCAGTACGATCTTAGCCGGTGATGTTGTGTCAAAGAAAAAACCCGATCCTGAAATTTATAACCTGGCTTCAGAGAGATTAAGCCTTGAGCCATCCGAATGTGTTGTGGTAGAAGACACCCGCATTGGGCTGCTCGCTGCAAAAGCAGCAGGTATGTATTGCGTTATTACTACAAACGGCTATTCGAAGGACGAGGATTTCACAGAAGCAGATCTCATCGTTTCCGAACTGGGTGACCCACCGAACGTTCAGGTAACTCTGGAGGCAATTTTATGCCGGACAAGATAACGCTCGAAGATATTCTGGATAGTAAAGACAATAGCATCTATGACATCAGCACAAGCGCAGCGGGGCCGCAAGGTGGTCTGCCCTTGACCGAGGACATGCTCGTCAAGAGCCCCAGCGGTGAAATCTTCGGCATGAGTCATAGTGCGGGTATGGGGTGGGAACCGGCCAAATTGGCACAAGAACAGTTCCTGCTGATTAGTACGCAGGGAGGGATTCGTGCAGGTGACGGCACACCCATTGCACTTGGCTATCACACCGGGCACTGGGAACTTGGTCTGCTGGCCACAGCGGCTGCCCAAGAACTGCAACGTCTGGGTTACATGCCGTTCGCATGCTTTTGCACCGATCCGTGCGACGGACGGACCCAGGGCGAGCCGGGAATGATGGATAGTCTTGCCTACCGAAATGACGCCGCCACGGTTTTTCGCCGCCAGATCCGGAGTTTGCCCGGACGAAAAGGAGTGCTCGGCGTGGCGACCTGCGACAAAGGTTTGCCCGCAATGCTGATGGCATTGGCCGCCATGCACGACCTGCCGTCCGTGCTGGTGCCGGGCGGCGTAACACTTCCGCCCGCCGAAGGTGAGGACCTGGCCAAAGTCCAGTCAATGGGAGCGCGTTTTGCCCATGGTCTGGTGACACTGGAATACGCAAAACAAATGGCCTGCCGCACGTGCGCCAGTGCCGGCGGCGGTTGTCACTTTCTTGGAACAGCGGCGACGTCTCAGGTTGTTAGCGAAGCTCTCGGAATGAGCCTTCCGCACGCAGCGCTTGCGCCGTCCGGCCAGGGAATCTGGCTGGATATGGCATCTCGTTCGGCCAAAGCGCTGGTACGGCTGCACAAACGCGGCTTGACCGTCAAGGACATCCTTACCGACTCAGCCGTCCGTAACGCGATGGTTGTTTACGCAGCCTTCGGTGGTTCAACGAATCTGCTCCTGCACATTCCCGCAATCGCTCATGCGGCAGGATTGAGACGACCAACGCCGGAGGATTGGAGGAAACTCAATCGAGAAGTGCCGCGTCTTGTCGATGTTTTGCCGAACGGCCCGGTAGGGCACCCCACCGTGCGTGCCTTCCTGGCAGGCGGCGTGCCGGAAGTCATGCTGCAATTGAGACGGCTTGGCCTCTTGGATTTGCACGTGTTGACAATATCGGGTGAAAGCCTGGGCAAAATGCTCGACTGGTGGGAAACATCAGATCGCCGCCGGCGACTGCGCGAGCTGCTCCGCGAAAGAGATGGTGTCGATCCGGACGAGGTGATTATGAATCCTGCCCGGGCCCACCAGCGCGGTTTGACCAGTACCATAACCCTGCCGCAGGGCAATCTTGCGCCCGAAGGCTTGGTCATCAAGAGTACTGCCATTGTTCCGACTCTATTGGATACCGAGGGCGTGTATCGCAAGATCGGGCCTGCACGCGTGTTCATCGGTGAGTCCAGCGCTATCCGGGCCATTAAAGCAGGAATTGTTCAGCCCGGCGATGTCATCGTGCTCATTTGCGCAGGCCCGATGGGAAGCGGGATGGAAGAAATACTGCAAGTGACCGGCGCCCTGAAATATATTCCCTGGGGCAAGGATGTAGCGGTCATTACCGATGGGAGGTTCAGCGGTGTCAGCACGGGCGCCTGCATCGGCCACATCGCTCCGGAGGCCCTGGCGGCAGGTCCGGCCGGAAAGGTGCTGGATGGAGACATTATTCAAATTATCATTGATTGCAACAACCTGGAAGGAAGTGTTGATTTGATTGGAGAGGCAGAGACTCCGGCGAATCAGCGAAGCGTGGAACTTGGAACGCGCATATTGACCGATCGCCCTTTTCGGCCCGACCTGGCGCCTCATCCGAGTATCCCCGACGACACGCGCTTGTGGGCTGCTTTGCAGGAGATAGGCGGAGGCACCTGGGGTGGGTGTATCTACGACGTCGATGCAATAGTCCAAATGTTGAAAGCCGGCAAAGAGGCCTTGCAGAAGCAATAGCGGATTAGTACATTGTGATATTCCTGTTTTGATAAGGATTTAGTTATGGCAGACAACCAGAAAAAACTTTCGGGAGTATTTGCTCCGGTAGTGACACCATTCAGTTCCGATAAACTCGCACTCGACGACTTAAGGTTCAACCTGCAAAAACTCAACGAGACAGACCTGGCCGGTTATCTCGCGCTTGGCTCGAATGGGGAATTCAGGAGTCTGACCGACAAAGAGCAGATTCAGGTTCTCGAAATTTTCGCAGAAGAAAAAGGCGACAAAGTCGTCATGGTCGGCACCGGCTGCGAATCAACCAAACAGACAATCGAAAAATCACAGTTGGTTTGCAAGATGGGCTTTGACTATGTCAGCGTCCTGACTCCATGCTACTTCGCCAAACAGATTGATGCCGTCACTCTCAAAAGCCACTACGAACGCATAGCTGATTCAATCGATATTCCCGTATTACTCTACAACGCCCCCGGCTTTACGGGCGGCGTAAGAATCCCGGCCCAGACTGTCCTCGAACTCTCACGTCACCCGAACATTGTCGGCATGAAAGATTCATCCCCTGAAGGGCCGGCCAAATTACTCGCCTGCCTCGATCCTGCTGAAGATTTCCACGTCCTGACCGGTTCTGCCAATTTCTTCTATCCATGCCTTCATTTGGGAGTTCCCGGTGGTGTGATATCCCTTGCCAATGTCCTGCCGGATCCCTGTTGCGATCTTTATCGGTTGTTCATGCAGGGCAAATATGATGAGGCGAGAATACTTCACTTCAGACTTCCCCGGCTTAGTCAGGCTGTTTCAGGAACATGGGGCGTGGCGGGAGTCAAGGCCTCCATGGACATAATGGGATTCAGGGGAGGCCTACCTCGCCAACCGCTCAGGGCCGTAACGAATGAGGCCGCGGAAAAGATCAAACAGCAAATTGTGAATGAAGGTTTCATCTCTTAATGAAAGCAATGCGGAAGCCTCAAGCAACCGAAAACTCAATGATATTGGCGGTTGATATCGGGACAACCGGCATGAAAATGGGTGTATTTCATGTCATCGATGAGGCCCTGAGTCCGGTCAGGCAATTCTCGCAGGAATACGAGGTCAACATCTACAATGACGGCCTATTCGGTGACATCGAACAGGACAAATGGAAACAAGCCTTCGTCGCCGGGTGCAAAGCGATGGAGGGCGTTACTGGCGATGTCGATGTGATTTCTCTTTCGGGAACAACACCCGGCCTGACAGCCATGAACAAAAATGGCGAGGCGCTCCACCCGGCGATCTTAATGCTTGACCAGCGTTCTCGCAAACAGGCCCGATTCATAATAGATACTGTCGGCTTAACAGACCTTCTGGAAACCACGGCCAATATGCCGGTTGCCGGCGGATGCTCACTGGCAAGTATTCTTTGGATTAAGGAAAACCATCCTGACATTTTCGATAGGACTTACAAGTTCGGCCACTCTAATACGTATATCGCTCACTGGCTAACGGGCGCCTTTGCCATTGATCCGTCGTCGGCGTCACTGACGGCTCTGTATAATACTGCCGCCAACGATCTGACCTGGAATGAGGATATTGCTGCGACCTTTGGCCTGGCGATTGACCGGCTTCCGGAGATCGTTCCGGCATATGAAAGCGTCGGTCGAGTCAGTGAGCCGCTCGCGAGGCAGCTCGGTTTCAGAAAAGAACCGGCCGTGTTGATCGGCGGCAACGATGCCGTGCTGGCGGCCTATTCGGTGGGAATCAAGGATCCGGGAGACGTCATTAATGTCAACGGCACCTGCGAAATTTCTCTGGTATGCCTCGATCGATGCCTGCCGTCGGCCGATTATAACATCCGGGCCCACGTGCTGCCGGATCGATGGCTGACACTGCACGTGATGAACGCCGGCGGAAAGGCACTGGACTGGTTCAGAGATCTGTTCTGCAGTGAGTTGAGCACCGAGCAGTTCTACGACCGGTTCCTTCCATCGGCGATTGAAAGCTGGCTCGACCGTGAAAGTGGCGTGACGTATGTCCCTTACCTGATGGGCTCGCGTTACAGCTCCGAACCGCTCAGGGCCCAATTGCTCGGACTGACTCATCAGACTACGCGTGAGGAAATACTGGCGGCCATCGTCAGAGGGCTGTGCGAGTATCAGAAGACGCATCTGGACGAAATCGCAAAGAACGTCCCTCTCAAAAACGTTCTCCACATAACGGGCGGAGCGACGAATCCGGCCATGATCCGGGCAAAATCAAAGTGGATGAGGGACTGCGAATACATCTATGACGAGCAGTCTTCGATGAAGGGAGCTGCCCTGCTCGGCCTGAAATATATCGACAACTGTGGAAATCCATAACCGGTTATTGGAAGGGAAAGCAATATTATGCTCAATCTTCACCCACTGATGATTCTCGCTGTCGGCATGCTTACGGTCATTCTGATGATTGCGCTGCTGAGAATGAATGCGTTTATTGCGTTGATCACCTCGGCCGTGGTCGTAAGCCTGCTTGCACCCGGGGATTTGGCTGTTAAAATCAGCCGGGTGGCGACGGCATTCGGAAGCACGGCCGGCAGTATCGGCATTGTCATCGCTCTGGCCGTGGTCATCGGCAAGTGCATGATGGACAGCGGAGCGGCGGACCGCATCGTTAGAGGCTTCCTGTCACTACTGGGGGAGAAACGCAGCTCCACTGCGCTGATGGCCAGCGGTTTTGTGCTTTCGGTCCCGGTATTCTTCGACACGGTGTTCTATCTGCTCGTGCCGCTGGCGAGGTCCATGCACCGACGGACGAAGAAGCATTACCTCAAATATGCGATGGCTATTACTGCCGGCGGAGTAATTACACACTGCCTTGTCCCGCCCACCCCCGGGCCGCTTATCATGGCCGAAAATCTCGGTATTGATATTGGCGCATTGATTATGATAGGCGTATTAGTGGCAATTCCCGCCGCCATCGTCGGAATGCTCTTTTCGAGCTGGGCCGATCGGCGGATGAATATACCCATGAGACCGCTTGGCGGCGAGCTTTCTGAGCCGGAGCCGCTTCAAGACAATCAACTGCCGGGCCTGCTGGTGTCACTTCTGCCGATCATCCTGCCCGTGCTGCTGGTTTCGACCAATACGATTGTCCGCACGATGGCCAAAGGTGCCGCCGAAGGCTCAAGCTTGAGCCGGGCCGCCGGAATCGCCGCGGTTTTGGGCGACGTCAATCTGGCAATGCTCATCTCGGCAGCAATCGCCATGCTGATGCTCAAGAGCAAACGCGCTCTAACGAATGCGCAATTGGCAAAAGTTGTCGAAGTCTCGTTGATGAGCGGCGGTATGATTATCCTGATCACGGCCGCGGGCGGCGCTTTTGGCGCGATGCTCAAGGCCGCCCAGATCGGTCCGGCTATCGAGAGCCTTTTCAAGAGCAACGGGGGCCAACCGACCGATGGCCTCATGCTGCTGGGCCTGGGTGCTTTTATCGCTTCGTTGATGAAGATCGCCCAGGGCTCGAGCACCGTTGCGATGATTACATCGTCGGCGATGATCGCCGCGATGCTCACATCGAAGGATACGTTAGGCTATCACCCCGCCTATCTGGCGACGGCCATCGGGGGCGGCTCGTTGATCGGCTCGTGGATGAACGACAGCGGTTTCTGGATATTCGTGAAAATGACCGGCCTGACCGAAGCTGAAGGACTCAAATCCTGGACGCCCCTGCTTGCTATACTCGGTTTCACAACGATCGCCGTCTCATTCCTGTTAGCCCTGATTTTACCTATGGCCTAAACCGCACAACCACGAGGCCGGAAATGCTCACCATTAAAGTTTTTCAAATGTCCGCCACATTGGCTTTGATTGGCTTTGTTTTTTCGTAGTCCAAAACCACAAAATTCCTCATAATCCCCTTTCATATAAGACTTTGCGTCATTTTCGCCCTACCGCAAATTGGCTTTGTTTTTTCAAATAGCCCCGCCGGAGAAACTCCGGATTTACGCTCATTTTTACCTTTTCCCTTTTTACTTTTGCCTTACCCTGAAATTGGCTTTGTTTGGCTTTGTTTTTTCAAACAGCACCCTTTCAACTCGTTTCCCGACCGACACGGGGCAACAGGCATCCGGTCAAGGCACCGGAGTTGTCGGATTTCGTGTTTCGTGCTTCGGATTTCCGGCCGAAGGTCGGCAAATTGGCTTTGTTTGGCTTTGAATTGGCTTTGTTTTTTCGCAGCCCGAAATCGCCTAAATCCCCATAATACCCTTCCATATAGATACTTACAATTATTTTGCCCATTCGTAAATTGGCTTTGATTTTTCAAATTTCGCTCAAATTTTCATCGTTTTTCTCTGATATCACCCTGTTTTTCTGAAAAAACCCGCCGGATTTACGCTCATTTTTGCCTTTTTCCTTTTGTTTTTCTCTAATATTGGCTTTGTTTTTTCAAACGGGCTATAAACCACGAAGAACACGAAGATCCACGAAGAAACCAGTTCATTTATTATGTATTATTGATTATTGACTATTTTTCATTCAATCACGATAT